>Ga0114129_10005925_pt1 | contig 17300 bp, 7 predicted proteins | sample RhiMetdeltSRZDD1_FD_80071 | JGI IMG/M metagenome (GOLD analysis project Ga0114129, IMG submission 80071) | Populus rhizosphere microbial communities from Tennessee, USA - Rhizosphere MetaG P. deltoides SRZDD1 (version 2) (version 2) | ecosystem: Host-associated > Plants > Roots > Rhizosphere >... | reverse complement strand
GCCGGGCCGTGCAGGGCGTTGAGCGCTTGCGACTCGGCCCGCGTGCGGTGCAGCTTCACCCACTTGCCGTGCAGCAGGCTGCGGCCGCCGATGCCGCTCAGGTTGACACGGTGCGCGCCGGGGTAGGCCGCGTAGATACGCGTGGCGTCGATCGCCATCGGACTATCGAGATGGATCGGGAACGGGCGCAGGCGGCCCTCGGTCACGAGCTGGTCCATTAGCAGGATCAGCTGCTGTGCGCGCCCTACCGCGAACGCCGGGATCAGCAGCACGCCCCCGCGGGCGAAGGTCTTCTTGATCACGCCCTCGAGCTGCTCGACCACCGAGACCGTAGCGTGCGTGCGGTTGCCGTAGGTGCTCTCGATCACTATGTAGTCGGCATCGGTCGCGAGCTCCGGGTCCTTCGCCAGCACGCCGTCGAAGCGTCCGATGTCGCCGCTGAACAGCACGCGCGTGCTGCGACCGTTCTCGCGCACCAGCACATCCGCCGAGGCCGCCCCGAGCAGGTGCCCGGCGTCGCGGTAGCTGAATGTGAAAGCGTCGTTCACCGTCTGCATGGTGCCGAGCGGAATCGGCCGCACGAGCTGGATCGCCTGCTGCACGTCGCTCTCGTCGAACAGCGGCAACGCCGGCTCATGCTTGGTGAGGCTCTTGCGGTTCAGGTAGTCGGCGTCCTCCTGCTGCAGGTGGGCTGCGTCGAGGAGCAAGATCTCGGCCAGCTCGCGCGTGGGCGGGGTGCAGTAGATGGGACCGCGGAAGCCCTGCTTCACGAGCCGCGGCACGCGCCCGATGTGGTCGATGTGGGTGTGGGTGAGCACCAGCGCGTCGACGCTCGCAGCGGGGAACTCGGGTTCCGACCAGTTGCGCAGCCGCAGTACCTTCTCACCCTGGAACATCCCGGAGTCGACGAGCAGCCGGCGCCCGCCCGCCTCGACGAGGTATTGCGATCCTGTCACCGTCCGCGCCGCACCGAGGAAGGTCAGCCTGGGCATCGCGAGAGGATACCGCCACTCGATCAGTCACGGCATCCAGGGTCCGCCGCGGAGACGGTCAAAGAAGGCGGAGGCGCGCTCAGGCCAGCATCTTGCGTAGGACGGTCTGCAGGATGCCGCCGTTCCTGAAGTAGTTGATCTCGACCGGCGTGTCGAGCCTCGCCGTGACCAGAAGCGACGACTTCGTCCCGTCCGCCTTCGCAAGCTCGACCGTGACGTCCTGGCGCGGCCGCAACTCGCCCGCGAGGCCGCGGATCGTGAGCGTCTCGCGACCGTCGATGCCGAGCGACTCGGCGCTCTCGCCGGGCTTCCACTGCAGCGGCAAGATGCCCATCCCGACCAGGTTCGAGCGGTGGATCCTCTCGTAGCTGGTCGCGATCACCGCGCGCACGCCGAGCAGCAGCGGGCCCTTGGCCGCCCAGTCGCGCGAGGAACCGCTGCCGTACTCCTTGCCCGCGATCACCACGAGCGGCATCTCGTCCGCGCGGTAGCGCTCGGCCGCGTCGTAGATGTCCATCCGCTCCCCGGACGGCACGTGAACCGTCACGCCTCCCTCGACCCCCGGCAGCATCGCATTCTTGAGGCGGATGTTTGCAAACGTGCCGCGCACCATCACCTTGTCATTGCCGCGGCGCGAGCCGTACGAGTTGAAGTCCTTCTTGTCGATCCCGTGCGCCGTCAGGAAGCGTCCCGCCGGAGAGGCGAGGGCGATGTCGCCGGCGGGGGAGATGTGGTCGGTCGTGACCGAGTCTCCCAGCACTGCGAGCACGCGCGCCCCTACGATGTCGACTAGAGGCGAGGGCTGCCTGGTCAGGCCCTGGAAGAAGGGCGGCTCCTGGATGTAGGTCGAGGCATCACGGAATGCGTAGAGATCGCCCGCTGCCACCGGAATCGCGTTCCAGTCGGGGTTGCCGTCGAAGACGTTGCCGTAGCTCGCATGGAACATCTCGGCGCCGATCGTCGCCTCGAGCTCGGCGATTTCCTTCTGGCTCGGCCAGACGTCCGCCAGCCGGACCGGAGCGCCGTCCACAGCCGTTCCGAGTGGTTCCGTGGTGAGGTCGATGTCGGTCGAGCCCGCGAGCGCGTAAGCAACGACGAGCGGCGGCGAGGCGAGGTAGTTGGCCTTTACGTCCGGGTTCACGCGACCCTCGAAATTGCGGTTGCCCGAGAGCACCGCCGCGGCGACAAGCTGGCCCTCGTTCACTGCCTTGGACACCGGAGGCGGCAGTGGCCCGCTGTTGCCGATACAGGTGGTGCAGCCGTAGCCGACCAGGTGGAAGCCGAGCGCCTCCAGGTCGGGCATCAGTCCCGACTTGCGCAGGTACTCGGTCACCACCTTCGAGCCCGGGGCGAGGCTGGTCTTGACGTGCGCCGGCACACGCAGCCCGCGCCTTACCGCCTTTCTGGCGAGGAGACCGGCACCCAGCATCACCGACGGGTTCGAAGTGTTGGTGCAGCTCGTGATCGCCGCGATCACGACCGAGCCGTGCTTGAGCTCGGCCCGCTTGCCTGCGAGCTCGATCGCCACCGTCTTGTCGCTCTCCTTGGGCGAGAGACCGAAGCCGCGCTCCTTCACTGGCGCCTGGAGCGCCTTGCGGAACGAGCTCTTCATGGCGCCGAGCGGCACGCGGTCCTGCGGCCTTTTGGGTCCCGCGAGGCTCGGCTCGACTGTCGCGAGGTCGAGCTCGAGCGTGTCGCTGAAGACCGGATCCGGCATGGAGGCGCTGCGGAACAGCCCCTGCTCCTTGGTGTAACGCTCGACGAGGGCCACTTCGGCGGGGCTGCGTCCGGTCTGGCCGAGGTACGCGAGCGTCTCGTCGTCGACGGGGAAGAAACCACAGGTGGCGCCGTACTCGGGCGACATGTTGGCGATCGTCGCGCGGTCGGCGAGGCTCATCTCGGCGAGACCGGGCCCGTAGAACTCCACGAACTTCTCGACCACACCCTTCTTGCGGAGCATCTCGGTGACCGTCAGGACCAGGTCGGTCGCCGTGGTCCCTTCGCGCAGCCCGCCCGACAGCCGGAAGCCCACGACCTGCGGCGTCACCATATAAAGAGGCTGCCCGAGCATCGCCGCCTCGGCCTCGATGCCGCCGACGCCCCAGCCCAGCACGCCGAGGCCGTTGATCATCGTGGTGTGCGAGTCGGTGCCGACGAGCGTATCGGGCATCGCGAGGGACTCGCCGCCCTCGCTCTTGAGCAGCACGCACTTCGCCAGGTACTCGAGGTTCACCTGGTGCACGATCCCGGTCGCGGGAGGCACCACGCGGAAGTTGTGGAACGCCTGCTGTCCCCAGCGCAGGAACTCGTAGCGCTCGCGGTTGCGCGCGAACTCGATCTCGGCGTTGCGCCGCAGCGCGTCCGGCGTTCCGAACGCGTCCACTTGTACCGAATGGTCGATCACCAGGTCGACGGGCACGAGCGGGTTGATCCGCTTCGGGTCACCGCCGAGTCGCTTCACGGCTGCGCGCATCGAGGCCAGGTCGACGACCGCGGGCACGCCGGTGAAGTCCTGCAGGATCACGCGCGCCGGCATGAACGGCAGTTCGACGTCCTTCGGAGCGGCCGCGTTCCACGCGCCCAGGTTCCGGACGTCGTCGGCCGTGACCAGCTCGCCGTCCACGCTTCGCAGCACCGCCTCCAGCAGTACCTTGATCGAGAACGGCAGCCGCGCGAAGCCGGGAGCGACGCCGGCCTTGTCGAGCGCGTCGAGCCTGTAGATCGTGGCGCGGCCGAAGCCAGTATCCAGGGACGAGCGGGCGCCGAAAACGTCGCTTTTCATGGAGTTCTAGAAGCTTATACCAGCCGCCTGCGCCCCGAGACGGCCGGGCTCGATGGATCGTAGAAGCGGAGCGGGCGCGCGACCGCACTGCGGATGCCGATTCGGCGCGAGACTGCCACGCGGCGTACGCGTGGTCCCGCGCGCAACGTGAGTGGTGCATCGGCCTCGAACAGGTGGCGCCCCGACAGTCGCGTGTCGATCTCGAGCGCGCGGCAGAGCCGGCCGGGGCCGCGAAGCGCATGCGGCGGAAGTCCGCTCCCGGGCAGCGGCTCGGCCGCACGGATCAGCACGCACCCGGGCGTGCCGGGAGCGTCCACTGCCAGGTTGAGACAGTGGTGCATGCCGTAGACGAAGTAGACGTAGAGGGTTCCCGGGGGCCCATAAAGCGGCTCGGTACGCCGTGTGCGGCCGCGATGGACGTGGGCTGCCGGGTCCCCGCTTCCTTGGTAGGCCTCGGCTTCGACGATGCGCGCCTCGAGCTGCCGTCCGTTGAGACGCCTCACCACAACGCAGCCGATCAGGCCGCGGGCGGCCTTCGCTGCCGGCAGGGCTAGAAGCGCCCGAAGCCGCGCGCGCTCGTCTCGAGCCACACCCACGCGGCGAAGTATAGGCCGCACGTCCCACGCTCAGCGTGGGTCGAGACCTTAGGCGGTCTTGTCGTCCAGCGGGCGACCGCCCGTCCCACGCCACACGACTCGCACCGAAATCGCGCGGACCACGAACCACGCGAGTGCCACGAGCGCCAGAGCCGGCAGCAGGGACAGCATCATGTAAGCGAGCCGCAAAGCGTCCTCCTGGATCGTCCACGGGCCCCCACGGCCCGCTCGCAACCGTTCCCGCCCTCTTGCGACACCACGCCGCCACGAGTGCGGACGTCACCGGTCGTTCTCGGAGGAGGGGCAAGCACCAGGCGCGACGGGCCCGAGCTCAAGGTCAGATGTGAGTCACCAAAAACCATATCATGTGTCCGGTCGGCCGACAAGCCGCCTCTGTCGTATCAACCGGGCACGGTTGCGCGCCTTGAGCGACGGCCTTCCGCGCGCGCAGGTATCCGCGCATGCTCGCCCACACTCACGCTGCGGAGCCTGGGGACGCGGTTGGCTGGGAGACAGGGATTCGAACCCCGATTCCATGGTCCAGAGCCATGTGTCCTACCGTTGGACGATCTCCCAAGCGGGGAACCTCGATCGTAGCCCAAAGGCCTCCAGCTTTTCAAACCTCCGTATAATCCGCCATGCAGAGCGGCACCCTCAGAGAATCCGCTGCCGAGTTTCTCGGCACTTTCGTCCTGATCGCGTTCGGCACGGGCGTCGTTGCGGAAGTGGTCTTGAGCGGCGGGGCCAACGGCGCGGCGCTCTCGATCCATCTCGCCTGGGGCCTCGCCGTCATGATGGGCATTTACGTCTCGGCGGGTGTCTCCGGGGCGCACCTCAATCCGGCGGTGACGCTCGCGCTCGCGGCGCTCCGCGGCTTCCCCTGGCGCAAGCTGCCGGCCTTCGTGCTCGCGCAGGTGGCGGGCGCCTTCGCGGGCGCCGCGCTCACTTTCGTCACCTACCGCGAGGCCTTCGACCACTTCGACGGCGGCTCACGCCAGCTGACGGGAGCGAAGGCAACCGCCGGTATCTTCTCCACCTACCCGCAGCCCTTCCTGAGCCTGGGCGGAGGCTTCGTCGATCAGGTCGTCGGCACCGCGCTTTTGATGCTCGGCATCTTCGCCATCTCCGACCGCAAGAACGCCGGGCCCGCCGCGGGCGGACCCGTGGTGGTGGGCGGCCTGGTCGCGCTCATCGGCATGAGCTTCGGACTGAACGCGGGCTACGCGATCAACCCCGCGCGCGACTTCGGGCCCCGGCTCTTCACGGCACTCGCCGGCTGGGGCGGGGAGGTGTTCCGCGCAGGCAACGGCTGGTGGTGGGTCCCGATCGTGGCCCCGTGCATCGGCGCGGTGCTGGGCGGACTCATCTACGACCTCTTCATCACGCGCCACCACCCGGCAAAGGCATAGGCGAGGCCGCGGAGGGGCGCGCGGCGGAGAGGTAGAGCGCGTTGAGCAGCGCCACGTAGGTCGCGCGGCTTTGCGCCCGGTATTGCGGGCGGAAGCCGAACAGCACGACGCTGCCCTTCCCGAGCGGCACGCGGGCGAGCGCAGCCCGGCCGCGCAGGCGCTCGCCGCCCAGGAGCCACCCGGATAGCAACGGATCCGCGTCGTCGTAGCGCGCGACGACCGTCCCCGCCTCGACCTCGAACGCGGGCGAGCTCTCGAACCACACCGGCACGGTCGGCGGCAGTCCATGGGCCAGCGGCTGCGCCGTGTCGACGCTCGCGCGCAGGATCGAGCCGGGGCAGTAGAAGCTCTTTGCGTCGACCCCCGCGAGAGTGTCCCTCACGCGGAGCCGCAGCTGCTCGATCGCGTAGCCGCTCGCGCTGTCGAGCGCCACCAAGGTGCCGCCCGTCTCCACGAACGCGCGCAGCGCTTCGCCACCTTCGACTCCGAGCCCACCCGTGTACGGCTCCGGCATCGAGCCCTTGGCATGGCCGCTGCGCAAGGTCAAAGGCGCCTGGTCGGGAAGCACGATCACGTCGTAACGCGCGGCGAGGCCTCCCGCGCGCACGTCGCGGTCGGCGAGCGACTGGAAGGCGACGCCCATCTCCTTCTCGAACACGAAGCGCGTCCAGCCTTCGTCCATCGAAGGCACCCACGAGCGGTAGAGCCCGACCCGCGGCGCCCGCAGCGAAAGGCTCTTCGGCCGCGCGCGCACCGAGCGCGCCACGATCCCGAGCTCGGCCGCGAGCGGCTCGAGCGTGCGGCGCGCCGAGCCGCGCACGAGCAAAGTGCCGACGGGGAAGCGGCGGCCGCCGTCCTCGAAGGGCTCGAGCGCCCAGGCCGCCTCGACCCCCTTCGCGAGCAACCGGCCGAGCGCCACGAAGTCGCCGCTCGTGTGGGAGAGCGCAAGCCGTGGGCCGTGGCCCTCGACGCGTCCCGGCTCGAAGGGTTGGCCGCCGGCGCTCGTGAGATCGGCCTCGAACGGCGCCGCCACGCTCTCCACTTCGACACCGAGGAGCAGCGACAAGGTGTGCGCGGTCACGTCGTAGGGCGCCTTCGGGGGCCCCCCATCGTACGCGCGCCGCTCCGGGTAGCGCTGCCTCTCGAGCAGCATCTTTGCGAAGCCGCCCGCCGGCTGCTGCAGCCGCACCACCAGCGTCCCGGCCGGGTAACGGCGCTCGGCCGCCTGGAACGGCGCGCGTGCCTGCTCGACCTCCACTTCGCCCGTGCGCAGCACCGAGACGAGGCGCCGCGCGGCCGACGGGTCGCGCTGCTCGGCCGGGATCAGGAACGCAAACGGCTCGCGTCGCGCGACCGCGCGCCGGCTCGCGGCCAGTGCCGTCCGCAGCCAATGCTCGCGGTTCTTGGCCGCGTGCTCCAGGATCGCGAGCGAGACCTGGAGCTGGGTCTCGACGATGTCGGCGAGCCGCCACGTCCCTCCCGGCCAGGGGGCGGGAAAGTTGGCCGACGCCACGCGCGGGTCGTACTCCGGCCCGCGCGCGTCGAGCTCCGCGAACTTGAGCTCGAGCGGTGACGCGATCAGCGCGGACGCGGTCTCGGACAAGAACCGCACCCCGCCGTGCGTGTGGGGATAGGCGCGGGCCGGCGTCCAGGCGTCGAAGAGCGCGCCGGTCACGACTCCCGTGCGGCCCGCCGTGGTGAGCCGCGACGCCACGTGCGCGCCGAGCGCGTTGACAGCCGCCGTGAGCACCGGATCCACGTTCGGTTCCCAGGGATCGGTGTAGGGCGGCAGGAACAGCCGCGCCCCGCGTGCGCCCATCTGGTGCACGTCGTGCAGGATCTGCGGATGCCAGCGCTGGTGCAGATGCCGCACCGTGAGCAAGGTCTCCTGCTGCGTGAACGCGTACCAGTCGCGGTTGTTGTCGTGGCCGGCGTAGGGATGGTAGAGCACGGGCGGGCTCGTGCCCTCGAAGGGCGTCCCGAGCTGCTTCCGGTACCAGTCGTTCACGATGTCGGTGCCGTCCGGGTTGTGCGAGGGGATCACCAGCAGGACTGTTGCGTCGAGGATCGCGCGCACGTGTTCGTCGTCACTCGCCGCCAGCCGGTGCAGCAGCCGCAGCGCCGCTAGCGTTCCGCCGACTTCGGTCGAGTGGACCGAGTAGGCCATCGCCACGATCACCTTGCCGCTTCGCAGCAGGCTCTCCGCATCGTCGTCCCCGAGCCCGCGCGGGTCGGCGAGGCGCGCGTTCGTGCGGCGGATCTCCTCCAGCCGGGCGTGGTTGGCCTCCGAGGTCACGGTGGCAATCACGAACGGCCGGCCTCCGGTGGTCTTTCCGACCTCCTCGACGCTCACGCGCATGGATGCCGCGTCGAGCGCGCGCAGGTAGTCGAGGACCTGACTCCAGCCGGCGAGTTTGCGGTCCTCGCCCGGGACGAAGCCGAGCACCGCCTCGGGGGCGGGGACGGACAGCGTGGCCGCGGGGGCTGGACGCGCGGGAAAAAACGCCCCGGCGAGCGCCGAAAGCGCGCCGATCCGCGCCGCTCGCGAAAGCCAGAGACCAGACTGCGCGAACATGAGCGAGCGAACTCTACTACGCTCGTGAAGCAGAGGCGCCGCTTCCAGAGTCGCAGCGCTCTTCTATGATGGGCGAATGAGCGCCGGCAAGCCGGATCCGCCGTTCGCGCCGGCCGTACTCGAGTGGTTCGCCGAGACGTTCCAGGCGCCGACTCGGGCGCAACACCTGGCCTGGCCGGCCATCGCGCGCGGCGAGAGCGCCCTCGTCTTCGCTCCCACGGGCTCGGGCAAGACGCTCGCGGCATTCCTCGCGGCGATCGACCGGCTGCTGTTCGCGCCGCTGCCAGCCGGGGCCGACCGCTGCCGCGTGCTCTACGTCTCGCCACTCAAGGCGCTCGCGGTGGACGTGGAGAAGAACCTGCGCGTGCCGCTCGCAGGGATCGCGCGCGTGGCCGAGCGCCGCGGCGAAGCGGCTCACGTGCCGCTGGTGGCGCTCCGGACCGGCGACACGCCGGCGCAAGACCGCGTGCGGATGCAGCGTCACCCGCCGGACATCCTGATCACCACGCCCGAGTCGCTGTTCCTGGTGCTCACCTCGCGAGCGCGGGCGATGCTGGCCTCGGTCGAGACGGTGATCGTCGACGAGATCCACGCCGTCGTCGGGACCAAGCGCGGCACGCACCTGGCACTCTCGCTGGAGCGGGTCCAGCAGCTGGCGCGCCGGCCGCTGCAGCGGATCGGGCTCTCCGCGACGCAGCGGCCGCTCGAGGAGGTCGCGCGCTTCCTGGGCGGAGGCGAAGGCACTCGCAAGTGGACGCCGCGGCCCGTCACGATCGTCGACGCCGGCGCGAAGAAGGCCTTCGATCTGCGCGTCGAGGTACCGGTCGAGGACATGTCCCAGCCCGGCGACGCTCCGCCGACGCTTGCGGCGCCTGGTCCCGGCTCGCCCGAGAGCGTCACCGCCGAGCGCAGCATCTGGCCGGCGATGCATCCGCGCCTGCTGGAGCTCGTGCGTGCCCACCGCTCGACGATCCTGTTCGTGAACGCGCGCCGGCTCGCCGAGCGGCTCGCCACGGCACTCAACGACCTCGCCGGCGAGGAGATCGCGCGCGCCCACCACGGCTCGATCGCGCGCGAGGAGCGGCAGTTGATCGAGGACGCGCTCAAGGCGGGGGAGCTCAAGGCGCTCGTCGCCACCTCGACCTTGGAGCTCGGGATCGACATGGGGGCGGTCGACCTCGTGATCCAGATCGAGACGCCAATATCGGTCGCGAGCGGCATGCAGCGGATCGGGCGCGCGAGCCATCAGGTGGGCGCCGTCTCGCGCGGCGTGCTGTTCCCGAAGTTCCGCGCCGACCTCCTGGCGACGGCCGCCGTCACGAAGGCCATGAAGCAGGCCGCGGTCGAGGAAACGCGCGTTCCCAAGAACCCGCTCGACGTCCTCGCGCAGCAGATCGCGGCCATCGCCACGCAAGGGGAGTGGGAGGAGCGCGAGCTCTACGCGCTCGTGCGCCGCGCCGCCCCCTACTCCGAGCTCGGCCGCGCGGCCTACGAAAGCGTCCTCGACATGCTCTCGGGTCGCTATCCCGCGGACGAGTTCGCGGGCCTGCGACCGCGCATCGTGTGGGACCGCCGGCGTGGCCTGGTGCGCGCGCGCGAGGGCACCCAGCAGGTCGTCGTGGCCAACGCCGGTACCATCCCCGACCGCGGCCTCTTCGGGGTCTTCCTGGCTGCCGGCGAGGGTGCCGGACGTCGCGTCGGCGAGCTCGACGAGGAGATGGTCTTCGAGAGCCGCGAGGGCGACGTGTTCGTGCTCGGCGCCTCGAGCTGGCGCATCGTCGCGATCACGCACGACCGCGTCCTGGTCCAACCCGCCCCGGGAGAGCCGGGCGAGATGCCGTTCTGGAAGGCGGACCGGGGCTCGCGGCCGGTCGAGCTCGGGCGGGCGATCGGGAAGCTCACGCGCGAGCTTCAGGCGCTGCCTCGCGCCGAGGCGATCGCAACGCTCGAGCGCGAGCACGACTTCGACGCGCGCGCGGCGCGCAATCTGGTGCAGTACCTGGACGACCAGCGCCAGGCCACCGGCAGCCTGCCCGACGACCGCACACTGGTGCTCGAGCGCACGCGCGACGAGATGGGGGACTGGCGACTGTGCCTGCTCTCGCCCTGGGGCGGCCGCGTGCACGCGCCGTGGACGATCGCGCTTCAAGCCTGGCTGCGCGAGCGCGGCGAGCTGGAGCTCGAGTCGATCTGGAGCGACGACGGGATCGTGCTGCGCATGCCCGCGCGCGAGCGGCCGCCCGAGGCCGCGGAGCTTCTGCCCGACCCCGACGCGCTCGAGGACCTGGTGGTGCGCGAGCTGCCGGCGACGACTCTCTACGCGGGCCGTTTCCGCGAGGCCGCTGCGCGCGCGCTGCTTTTACCGCGCCGGCGGGCGGGGCAGCGCTCGCCGCTTTGGATCCAGCGAAAGCGCGCGCACGAGCTGCTGCAGGTGGCTGCGCGCTATCCCTCGTTCCCGATCGTGCTCGAGGCGGCGCGCGAGTGCTTGAACGACGTATTCGACGTGCCGGCGCTCGTCGAGCTGGCGCGTCGGGTTGAGCGGCGCGAGATCCGCCTGGTGACCGTCGACACCCAGGCTCCCTCGCCATTCGCCTCGTCGCTGCTCTTCGGCTACGTCGCCAACTACCTCTACGACGGCGACACGCCGCTCGCGGAGCGGCGCGCGCAGCTGCTGAGCGTCGACACGGCCGAGCTGCGCGAGCTCATCGGCGGCGCGGAGCTGCGTGGCCTCATCGACCATCAGGCGCTCGGCGCGCTCGAGCTCCGGCTTCAGGGCCTGGCCTTCGAGCCGGGCCGGGGCGTTACGAGCCCCGACCGTCTCCACGACCTGCTGCTGCGGCTGGGCGACCTATCGAAGGACGAAATCGCCGACCGGCTCGCGCCGCCGGCCGGCGCGCCGGCCGCCGCTGCGGCTGAGGCATGGCTCGACCTGCTGCTGCGCGAAACGCGGGCGATCGCGGTCGAGCTCGCGGGCGAGCAGCGCTACGCGGCAGCGGAGGACGCGAGCCGCTTGCGCGACGCGCTCGGCACGGCGTTGCCGGCCGACCTGCCGGCCGCGTTTCTCGAGCCGCGGCCGCACGCACTGCGCGAGCTGGTCGCCCGCTACGCACGGACGCACGGCCCGTTTCACGCACCCGACGTCGCGCGCCGGCTCGGGGCCTCCGAGGCGGCAGTGGAGCAGGCGCTTCAGGAGCTCGCACGCGAGGGACGAGTGCTACAAGGCGAGTTCCGTCCCGGCGGCCGCGGCCTCGAGTGGACCGCTGCCGACGTGCTCTCGACCTTGCGCCGCCATTCGCTCGCCGCGCAGCGCCGCGAGGTCGAGCCGGTCGAGCCTGAGGCGCTCGCGCGCCTGCTCGTCGACTGGCACGGCGCCGTCCCGGAAAGAGCACGCCGCGGCCCCGACGCGCTCCTCGACGTGGTCGAGTGCCTGCAGGGGCTGGCGCTGCCCGCGTCGATCCTGGAGCGGGACGTGCTGCGGGCGCGGCTCCGCGGCTATCGCCCCGAGGATCTCGACACGCTCCTGGCCGCGGGCGAGGTGGTCTGGGTGGGCCAGGGGAGCCTCGGCGAGCGGGACGGCCGCCTGGCGCTGTTCCTGGCGGACGCCGTGGCGTACCTGCTGCAGCCGCGGCCCGAGCTCGAGCCGCCGACAGGCGGGCTTCACGGCACGATCCGCGAGCATCTCGCCGCGCATGGTGCGTCGTTCTTCGGCGAGATCCACGCCGCCGCCGGGGGCGGGCTCGCCGAGCCGGTCGTCGAGGCGCTCTGGGACCTGACCTGGGCGGGCGAGGTCACGTGCGACACGCCCGCGGCGCTCCGTGCTTTCCTCGCCGCGCGCGCGTCGCGCGCGGAGCGCCACAAGCGCTTCTCGGGATTCCGCTCGCGCCGGCAGGTGCCGGCCTCGGCCGTGGGCCGCTGGAGCCTGCTGGCCGTGCCGCGCCCGGGTCCGAGCCCCACCGAACGGCTGAAGGCGCTCGCCGAGCAGCTGCTGCGGCGGCACGGCGTCCTCACCCGCGATGCCGTCGCGTTCGAGGCGGTCCCGGGCGGCTTCCCGGCCGTGTACCCGGTGCTGCGCACGCTCGAGGAAGCGGGCCGGATCCGGCGCGGCTACTTCGTGACCGGCCAGGGCGGCCTGCAGTTCGCCGATTCCGGCGCCCTCGAGCGGCTGCGCGCACGGCGCGACGCCGATCCCGACTCGCCCCAGGCCGTGGTCCTCGCCGCGGCCGACCCGGCGAACCCCTACGGGGCGGCGCTGCCGTGGCCGAAGCTTGCGGAGCCCGTCAAAGACGGCGAGGAGTCGCGGCCCGGAGCCCGTTTCGCGCGCGCGGCGGGCGTGCACCTCGTCCTGGTAGACGGAAGCATCGCAGCGATCGTGAGCCCGCGTGCGCGCCAGGTCGTGCCGCTCCTGCCGCGCGACGAGCCCTTGCGGAGCCGCATAGCGGCGGCCGCAGCGCGCGCGCTTGCGGACTGGTGCCAGGCGACCTCGCGTCCCGCCCTCGGCTGGGCGATCGAGGACGGTCCCACGCTCGCGGACGGCCCCCTCGCCCCGTTCCTCGCCGCCGCGGGTTTCGTGCGCTCCGGACCCGGCTTCCGGCTGGCGTCGATGCCGCAGTCCTCGAGCGAGGGGGAGGATGAAGCGTGACCTCGGTTACAATACCCGGCCATGAAACGGGTGCGGTGTCCGCTCGTCGCGCTGGCCGGCGCTACGGCACTCGCCTCGTGCCAGGGACGAGAGGCGGCGAGGAGCACGCCGCCGCCCGCACCCGTCGCGGTGGCCACGACCACCACGACGACCACGACCACGACGACCACCATGCCGGCCCCCCCGCCGGTATGGAGGGAGGCCCGCTGGGACATGAAGGAGGATGAGCTCCTGGCCGCCTTCCCAGGCCAAGCCCGGCGGCTGGACAAGCCCGGCTCGTTCGGTCAGGCCCGCCCCGGCGTGGCCAACGTGGGTATCCCGGTCTTCGAGATCGAGGGGACGCCGTTTCGCGTGCTCTTCGGATTCGGCGCCGGCGGCCTGAACCGCATTCAGCTTGCCGCGCCCAAGGCCGAGTACGGCGCGTGCGAGGAGCTCGAGAAGCGGCTGACCGCGGAGAACGGCCAGCCCTCGTCGAAGTCGGAGAGCGTCACGTCCACAAGCATGAAGGAGTTCGCCTGGAGCTTGCCGCGACAGACGATCACCCTGGCGTGCGCCGAGAAGCCCTCTCTCGGCTTTCGGAGCGTCACGCTCGACTACGTGGCCCCAGGCTCGGCTCCCACGAACTAGCCCGGCGCCACGCCGACTCCTGGACCCAAGCCCGCCGCCGGAATCAGGACCAGAGGACGTCCCTAACCCGGACAGTCGAGGCCCGGAATCAGCACGGAATCAGGCACTTAGACTGGGTACGTCATTTGCTTGCATCCACGCCCGGCGAGTGTCCGCCCGGCGGGAGGGGGAGACGTGCGGCGTTTTGGGATGGCTGCCGGGCGGAGATGGGCCCCGAGGCGCGCCTGGATCGGTGCGGCCACGCTCGTCTGCGCCCTTTCTTCCACTCCGGCCCGGGCCGCGATCGCCGTCGTCCAGACCAACACGAGCTTCTCGAAGACAGCCGGCACGTCGATGGCTCTGACCATCAGCGTTCCCGTGAGCGACGGCAACAGCATCATCGTGGCCCTGGCCATGGACACCGCCGCGGGAGCCGTGACCTGTTCCGACGATTCGGGTGGAGGGCACACCTACAGCATCGACGTCGACGTGAGCCATCCCGACGTCCGCACCGTGATCTGCTCCGCCCACAACGTCCAGAGCGTGATCCGCGGCAAGAAGATCACCGTGACCCACCCGAGCGCGACGGCCCGTGCCATCACGTTCGTGGAGGTCCAGGGTCTCGCCAAGACGTCCCCCCGCGACCAAACCTCATCGAACACCGGGACGGGTACGAATGTCACTTCGAATTCGGTGGTGACGACGGTCGCGAACGAGTTCCTCTTCGGAGCGATCGGCGTCGAAGGCCCCATCGATGAAACTTGCACCCCCACCGGCACCTGGTTCGCCCTCCCACGAGATGGGACGACGGGGGCCGGCGCCGCGTCGAACATCACCCTGAATCCCCAGTACCACATCGTCTCCGCCATAGGTACCTACAAGGCGGACGCAACACTGTCCGCATCCCGTGACTGGTCGGCGGCGATCGCCACCTACAAGGAGGATTCGGTCTCGATCACCGTCGGCGCCACCGGCACCCAGAGGACGTCGCTCCCGATCCCGAGCACGAACCAGTACCTCGGAGGCGCTTTCACCCTCGTCCGGCCTTCGGATACGACCGGCGTCGTCCAGATGGTCCTTTCCGAGACGAACACCATCAACGCCAATGCCAATCTGTCCAGGATCAAGCTCTTCTACGAGACGGCAGCCACCTGCACCTACAACGGGAACGAGACCCTCTTCGCCGCATCGTCCTCTTTCGGCGGTTCCGAAAAGGCGACGTTGACCTCTTTCGTCAGCCCGACGGTGACCTACAACTCGAAGGGAGGGCAAGTGGAGACCGCGTCCGCCATTGCCATCGACTCGTCGAGCAACGTCTACGTGGCCGGAAGCGAAGGGCTCGATGCCGGAAACCACAACTGGTTCGTGAGGAAATACGATGCCGCCGGCTACCTGGATACGGCGTGGGGAATTGGCGGCATGGTGAACTACGACTCTGGCGCAGGGTCGTTGGAGGGGGCGGCCGCCATCACGATCGACGCCTCCCGGAACATCTACGTGGCGGGTCGCATCGGCACCAACGGCGAAGACTGGGCGGTGAGGAAGTACGATGCCGCCGGCAACCTCGTCACCACCTGGGGAAGCGGTGGCATGGTCACTTACAACTCGGGGGCGAGCCAGGCCGACAAGGCCAACGCGATCGCCATCGACGCCGCCACCAACATCTACGTGGCCGGTTACATCGGCACCAACGGCGCTGACTGGGCGGTGAGAAAGTACGACGCCAGCGGCGCTCTGGACACGACGTGGGGAAGCGGCGGCATGGTCACCTACAACTCGGGGGTGGCGGTGAACGACGATGAGGCCTGGGCCATCGCCATCGACTCCTCCCGAAACATCTACGTGGCAGGCTACCACCTCAGCGACGGCTACGACTTGGCGGTGAGAAAGTACGACGCCAGCGGCGCTCTGGACACGACGTGGGGAAGCGGTGGCATGGTCACCTACTCGACGGGGGGTAATATCGATCAGGCCCGGGCCATCACCATCGACTCCTCCCGAAACATCTACGTGGCGGGATATGTCACGTCCGCCAACCGTTCGTGGGTCGTGCGGAAGTACGATGCGAGCGGCAACCTGGACACCGCCTGGGGAAGCAGTGGCATGGTCACCTACAACTCGGGAGGGACGAACTTCGATGAGGCCTGGGCCATCACCATCGACTCCTCCCGAAACATCTACGTGGCAGGCTTCCAACAGACCAACGGCAACGACTGGGCAGCGAGAAAGTACAACGCCAGCGGCGCTCTGGATACGACGTGGGGAAGCGGTGGCATGGTCAACTACAACTCGGGAGGAGCGAATACACTCGATTCAGCCTATGCGATCGCCATCGACCCCTCTTCCGCCAACCTCTTCGTGGCCGGCCAACTCGGCTATGTTTTTCCTGACATCAATATGGCGCTCCGGAAGTACGCTCTCACCGGCGACCTTTGCCAGCCGATGCCGGTCGGCACGGCGCAGGTCTGCGTCTACGCGGTCCTGGATGTGGGTTCCGGCGCGAGCAGCGGCCAGCTCGTGGACGTCGCGATCGCGAATCCCTGCACGGACGTCGCGCTAGTCAGCGGGTACGCGAGTCCCTGCACGGCGGTGGCGATACCGGGGTCGTCCACCACGCCGGTGACCCTGACGAACCTGCGAGCGACAGGTGTCGAAGGCGGAGTCCTCGTCGAGTGGGAGACGGGCTCGGAGCTGAACAACCTGGGGTTCCACTTGTATCGGTCGTCGTTCGAGAAGGGCCCTTACTCTCGCATTACCTCGACGATCATCCCCGGCCTCGGCTCCTCACAGGTGGGGCAGAGCTACCGCTATCGGGACTCCGGCCTCGCCAACGGTGTTCGGTACTACTACAAGCTCGAGGACATCGAGACTACGGGCAAGACCGACCTCCACGGCCCCGTCTCCGCTACGCCCGAGGCCTCAGCACCTGCCGCTCCCAACGTGAATTCGCTGATGACCTACGGGGATCCGACGCAGGTGTCATTGCGAGTGGTGGAGCGCGGCCCGCGCAGCGTGACTTTGGAGCTTTTGACGGGAGGCTTCTACGCCCAGCCGCTATCAGACGGCTCGGTGCGCCTCACGGTTCCGGGCTTCGAGACCTTGTCCGAGCCGGGCCTGGCGTCGCTGCCTGTGGAGCGGACGATGCTCGAGGCTCTAGTGGGCCTGGGCGTGCGGGTGGAGTCGGTTGTGGCGCGCGATGTGGCGGGCTTTGCGCTTCGTCCCGAGGCGGCGGGAGTGCCCGAGCTCGAGGTGGGCCGCGACGGGACACTGCGGCCAGGACTTCGCGGTGCGGCGCGGCGCGCGTGGCGTGGAGCGTATCCGGAGCAGGCGGCGCGTGTGGTGTCGGTGGGCTTCCAGGGCGAAGTGAAGAAGGCGCTCTTGGAGCTGGCTCCGCTGCGCTGGGACGAGGGGTCGGGGCAGCTGCTCCTGGCGCGGCGGCTTCTAGTGCGGGTGGTTTTCACGGGACGCGAGAGAAGCGAGCGGGGCACGGGAGTCGTGGGCAAGCGCGCGCGCACGGGCGAGCGCGGCCTGGGAGTGGAGGGTGCGCCGGTCATCCGCGCTCGCCGGCGCGCGGTTGCTGCAGGCCTCGTCGCGCAGCTTTCGACGCGCGAAGCGGGGCTCTACGGCGTGCGCTTCGAGCAGGTGTTGGGAGCTCGGGGCCGCGAAGTCTCGGCCTACGATCTGAGCCTGAGCTACCAGGG
>Ga0114129_10005924_pt1 | contig 17300 bp, 14 predicted proteins | sample RhiMetdeltSRZDD1_FD_80071 | JGI IMG/M metagenome (GOLD analysis project Ga0114129, IMG submission 80071) | Populus rhizosphere microbial communities from Tennessee, USA - Rhizosphere MetaG P. deltoides SRZDD1 (version 2) (version 2) | ecosystem: Host-associated > Plants > Roots > Rhizosphere >... | reverse complement strand
GGGCAGTTGCTGGAAGCCATCCGTGAAGGACAGGCCACTGGAAATGTTGTAACCCGCGAGCAGGCTTTCGATCTGGCACGTGAAGAATTGCAGAAATTGGCCCAACCATGAACATCGTGTACTTCGATCTCGAGAGTCAAAAGTTGTTCGAAGAAGTCAGTGGTCGCGATGCTTCGAAATTGTTGCTGGCTTGTGGGGTAACCTGGTCCACAGCACGGAATGATTTTGCGCTTTACTGGGAAAAGGATGCTGCAGCGCTCATCGCCGAATTGAAATCCGCAGACCGCGTGATCGGTTTCAACATCCTCAACTTTGACTACGAAGTTCTGAGACCCTACGCCCCAAACGAAAACTTCCGGGCGATCCGCTCGACAGACATGTTGCAGGACATTTACCGCAATTTGAACTTTCGCCTGAGCCTGGATTCCGTCGCCCAGGCAACGCTTGGTGCAACGAAAACAGCCGATGGCGTCAAGTCGGTGCAATGGTTTAGAATTGGCGAACTGGACAAGGTGGCGGAATACTGCAAGGCCGATGTGGATATTACCCGCCGCGTCTATGAATTTGGGCGCGAGCATGGTTTTGTTTACTATCACTCAAGGCTTGGCAGTAAGTTAAAAGTGTCAGTGAATTGGCAGTAGCTTTACGCTTTCGACGGTGAGCCCCCGAAATGGGCAGAACATGGAGGAACAATGCAGAAGATCAATGTGAACGGTATTGAATTTGCCTACACGCGCCATGGAGCAGGCACCCCTCTGGTATTGCTGCACGGTTATCCGCTGGACGGCAGCATCTGGAGCGAATTGGTACCTCTCCTGACAGATCAATTTGAGTTGATCATTCCAGACCTGCGAGGGTTCGGTGAATCCACGACCGGGGATACAGCCTCCACGATGGACACTTTTGCCTCCGATGTTGCAAGATTAGTTGACCACTTGGGTTTTGAGAAAGCCGCCCTGGCCGGGCACTCGATGGGCGGTTATGTAGCTCTGGCCTTTGCCAAAAATCATCCAAATCGCGTCAGAGGGCTGGGATTGGTCTCCTCGCAGGTGCTCGCGGATCCCCCCGAACGGAAGCAGGGACGCTACGATACTGCAGACCAGGTTGCAGCCAAGGGGATTGGCGTTGTAGTGGAGGCCATGACCTCAAAATTAACGCCGGATGAGCGCGTGCGTGCCTTTGCACAGAGCGTCATGGAACAGCAACGACCCAACGGAATCATTGGCGCGCTGAAAGCCATGGCCGAACGCGAAGACTTATCGACGCTACTGCCGGATGTCAAGTATCCAGTGGTGCTTGTGCATGGCGATGCGGATGCTTTGATTCCGATTGAACGGGCGCGTGAAGTAAAGAATGCTATCCCCCGCGCGCACCTGGTTGAGTTGAAAGGTGTGGGCCATCTGCCAATGCTGGAAGCATCTGATGAAACTGCTAAGGCATTGAGGCATTTAGGATAAGGAAGAAGCGCAGCCAGGCGCAAAACAAACATCCCGCCACTTTTGAGGTGACGGGATATCTCTTTTTTATAGGATCAGGCTTATCCTGCGTTTGACCGACGCATGTCGATCAACGGCGGGCCTCCTAGGAGGCAGGCAGTGGTCTGGTCAGAGGATTGTCTGTTGCGCTTTTCGAATTCAGATTCCCGGTTATATTCCGGCGCAGCAGACGATTGATGTGCGCAACCAGGATACGGCTTGGGGTGGGCTTAGTCAGATAATCATCCGCACCCGCATCCAGCACGCTTGCCACCATAGAGGGATCATTGAGAGCCGAGAGAACGATGATGGGTACCTGGCTGAACGCGCGCACAGCTCGGCATACTTCCCAGCCATCCATCTCGGGCATCATCAAATCCAGGATGATCAGGTCGGGTTCAGCCTGCCGGGCACCATGCAAACCATCTGTGCTGCTGTTCGTAGCAGTCACATCGAAACCTTGCGAACGCAGGAGCACAGAAAGAAGATCCGTTACCGCAGTATCATCATCAATAACAAGTATTTTATTGGTCATGGGTCTATTCCTAACTGCCTGTATTATCGCAGATTTACCAGATTCTGTACTTTGCAACATGCTAACAGGTTCATAGCTGGAGACTGACGAATGCAATGAGAAATATATCACATTTAGCAGGATTCCTTTGTGGTAAACTCCACCTGATATACACCTGATACACTGAAATTTATCCATTCCTGGAGGAAAACGTGGCGACCAAAGCAACAAAAAAAACAACCAAAAAACCCGCAACAGCGAGAAAGTGGGTTTATCTTTTCGATGAAGTAAAGGCGGCTGAGAAATATGCGGGTAATTGGGAAGGTGTTCGTTCCTTGCTGGGTGGCAAGGGCTCCGGCCTGGCAGATATGACACGGGCGGGTGTCCCGGTCCCGCCTGGCTTCACGATCACGACCGAAGCCTGTAACTGGTACAGAAAAACAGGCAGTTTTCCACCCGGAATGTGGAATCAAGCGCAGGCGGCGTTGAAGGTAACGGAAAAGCGCGCTGGCAAAAAATTCGGTGACCCGAAGAATCCACTGCTGGTATCCTGCCGCTCCGGTGCTAAGTTTTCCATGCCTGGAATGATGAATACCATTCTCAACATCGGCTTGAATGATGAAGTGGTAGATGGGCTTGCGAACCTCACGAACAATGCCCGTTTCGCATGGGACTCCTATCGCCGCCTGATCGAGATGTTTGGCGCGACCGTGTTCAACCTCGATGATGAGCATTTTGAACATCCTATGGCGGAACACAAAGCCCGAAAAGGCTACAAGTCTGATACCGAAATGACAGCGGAAGATTGGAAAGAACTTGTCTCGGCCTTCAAGGAAGTGTTCAAGAAACAGGTTGGCTTTGATTTCCCCCAGGATGTTTACAAGCAATTGGAATTTGCCACCAAAGCCGTTTTTGAATCATGGAACGGTAAGCGTGCCATTGACTACCGTCGCGCAACCGGCATCTCAGATGATTTAGGCACCGCGGTCAACATCGTAACAATGGTCTTCGGCAACATGGGTGACGACTCAGGTACCGGCGTCGCTTTTACGCGAAATCCATCCACTGGTGAAAAACTGATGATGGGCGAATATCTGCTGAATGCGCAGGGGGAAGATGTAGTGGCAGGTATCCGCAATGCTGACCCGATTGAACACTTGAATGAGCAGATGCCCAAAGCCTACAAGCAGTTCATGGATATTACCAACAAACTTGAAAAGCACTATAAGGATATGCAGGACGTCGAATTTACAATTGAGCGCGGCCGGCTGTGGATGCTTCAAACCCGCAATGGCAAACGCACTGCGAAATCGACGGTCAAGATCGCGGTCGACATGGCGAAGGAAAAACTGATCACGAAGGAAAATGCGGTACTCCGCGTCACGCCAGAAAACGTGGACGCGTTGCTGCACCCGCAATTCGAGGATGCAGCGATGAGAGCCGCTGAAAATAATGGTTCATACTTTGCAAAAGGTGTGAATGCGTCCCCAGGTGCGGCTGTGGGCCAGGCCTATTTCGATGCGGATACTGCCGAAAAGATGGCGAAGGAGCACAAGCAGGAAACCATCATGGTGCGCCCATTTACCAAACCCGATGATGTGCATGGCATGATCGCATCTCAAGGTGTGCTGACCAGTGAAGGTGGTGCAACCTCGCATGCGGCCGTGGTTGCCCGTCAGTTTGGAATCCCCTGCGTAGTGGGCGCCTCTTCGATCAAGATTGATCTGGAGAACCGCCAAATGACCGTCGGTGATACAACGGTGAAGGAAGGCGAATGGATTTCCGTCGACGGCAATACAGGTAAGGTGTTTATCGGCAAAATTTCCACCTCTGCCCCTTCCCTGGAAGAACAAACGGATTTGCTGACCCTGCTCAAATGGGCAGACGAGATTTGCGCCCGCAAGGACATACGCAAAGCTCCCAAAGGCTGGCCCACGCGTGGCCTGCAAGTTTGGGCCAATGCGGATTACCCGAAGGACGCGCGCCGGGCCCGCTCGTATGGCGCCGTGGGAATCGGTCTCTGCCGCACCGAGCACATGTTCTTTGAACCGGAACGCTTACCGATTGTTCAGGACATGATACTTTCAGAAACCAGCGAAGGACGGACCGCTGCGCTCGACAAACTCCTCCCCTATCAGCGCAAGGACTTCGACGGTCTCTTTGAAGCGATGGATGGCTTTCCGGTCATCATCCGCCTGATCGATCCGCCTCTGCATGAGTTCATGCCAGATGAAGAGAAGCTGCTGGAAGAAGTCATCACGATGCGGGTCAAAGGTGAGACGGATGGACTGAAGGCTAAAGAGGAATTGCTCTCGGCCATAAAAGGGATGCACGAATCGAATCCTATGATGGGCCTGCGCGGTGTCCGATTGAGCATTTCCATGCCTGAGATCGTTGAGATGCAAGTCCGGGCTATCTTTGAAGCCGCGGCCGACTGCACCTTACGCGGCATCCAGGTCAAGCCGGAGGTGATGATTCCGCTCACCGGCACAGTCAAGGAATTGGAATGGATCCAGCCGAGACTCGAACGGATCGCCGGGGCAGTTATGGAAGAGAAGAAGGTCAAGTTCGATTATAAGTTTGGCACCATGATCGAAATCCCACGTGCAGCTGTCACCGCCGCGGAGGTTGCCCAACGGGCCGAGTTCTTCTCCTTCGGCACCAACGACCTTACGCAAATGACCTACGGATATTCACGCGACGACGCCGAGCGCAACTTCCTGATTACCTATCAGGAACAGGGTATCCTTGAAAAGAATCCCTTCCAGACATTAGATTGGGCCGGCGTAGGCAAATTGATGCAGATGGCGATCGTGGATGGAAGAAAAACGCGCCCGACTCTTGAAGTGGGTATCTGCGGTGAGCATGGCGGTGACCCAGACTCCATCGAATGGTGTCATATCATCGGAAATCACTATGTTTCGTGTTCACCATTTCGGGTGCCGATTGCACGTCTCGCTGCCGCCCATGCTGCGTTGAAACATGCCGGCAAGGCAATTTCGGAAGATAAGTAAATACAACTACCCTCTATACAACAGGTCCCGCGGTTTAATTTGCCTGCGGGACTTCTCTTTTATTGCGAATATCTGTACAATGGAGAACCGACATTCAAAAAGGAGAGGCTCGTGTCAACAACTGATACCCCGTTGATTCCCCGAAAACTTTTGTTTGGCAATCCCGATAAGACGCAGGCACGCATCAGCCCCGACGGCAACCAGTTAAGCTATGTTGCTCCGGTTAATGGAGTCCTTAATGTTTGGGTTGGCCCGGTGGAAAATCCCGAGGCCGCCAAGCCCGTCACGAATGACAGCAACCGCGGCATCCGCTTTCATCAATGGGCCTATACAAGCAAACATGTTCTGTATATTCAAGACAAAGGTGGTGATGAAAACTGGCGCATCTATGGCGTCAACCTTGAGACCGGTGAAATAACCGATTACACACCGATCGAAAAGGTGAACGCGCGGATCGAATCGCTTAGCCCGCGCTGGCCGGGTAAGGCTGTCATCGCGCTGAACGATCGCAACGAACAAGTCCATGACTTGCACATTTTAGATTTGAAGACGGGTGAACGGACTTTGCTTATTCAAAACGATGAGGGTTTTCTTGCCTACACTGTGGATGACGAGTTTCGTGTCCGCATGGGCTCGCGTATGACTCCTGAAGGCGGCATGGACATTTTGACACGCACCGAAGACAATACCTGGGAACCATTTGCGCATGTGCCCATGGAAGACATGTTGACCACCCAAGTCTTTGGGTTCGATTCTTCCGGGCGCTATTTGTACATCGCGGATAGCCGCGAGCGGAACACCTCTGCGCTGGTACAGTACGATACGCAAAAGAATGAATTCCAGTTGCTGTCTGAAGACCCCCGGGCAGATCTTTCGGGCGTCCTCATCCACCCCTCCGAGTTGCGCGTGCAGGCAGTTTCCTTTACCTACGATCATAGGTATTGGCAAGTTCTCGATTCGTCTATTCAGGCAGATTTGGATTTTCTAGCGACCGTGGAGCGCGGAGAAGTGGATGTGGTCAGCCGTACGCAAGATGATCAGGACTGGATCGTAGCGTATACAATGGATAATAGTCCGGTACGTTATTACCGTTATGAACGCGACGAGGGAGCAGCTCATTTCTTGTTCTCCAATCGCAAGGATTTGGAAGACAAACCGCTCGCCAATATGCAATCAGTGATCATCAAATCACGCGATGGCCTCGATCTAGTCAGCTATCTCACTCTGCCGGCAGGCAGCGATTCAAATGGAACGGGGCGCCCGGCCAAGCCACTAGCGATGGTCTTGTTCGTGCATGGTGGCCCATGGGGACGGGACGATTGGGGTTTTGATCCCTATCATCAGTGGCTCGCCAATCGCGGCTACGCCGTGTTGAGCGTAAACTTCCGTGCCTCCACCGGGTTTGGCAAAGCATTTACAAACGCGGGCAATATGGAATGGGGTGCAGCGATGCACAACGATTTGCTTGACGCTGTGGAATGGGCCGTGAACGAAGGGATTGCCGACAAGAATTCCATCGCCATTATGGGTGGTAGTTACGGTGGCTACGCCACTCTGGCAGGCCTTACGTTTACTCCGGACGTATTCGCCTGCGGAGTGGATATTGTGGGACCATCAAACATCATTACATTGCTCGAAACCATCCCACCGTATTGGACGCCCATGCTGGAAATGTTAACCTCTCGTATGGGCGATCATCGCACGGAAGAAGGGCGTGAGTTTCTCAAGTCTCGCTCCCCACTGACATACGCAGATCGTATCCGCAAGCCGTTGCTGATCGGACAGGGTGCCAATGATCCACGTGTGAAACAGGCAGAGTCGGACCAAATCGTGCAGGCGATGCAAGCGAAAAATATCCCTGTAACTTACGTCTTGTATCCGGATGAAGGGCATGGGTTTGCACGACCGGAAAATAACATGTCCTTCTCCGCGGTGGCAGAGGCTTTTCTGGCGGGCATCTTGGAAGGGCGTTATGAGCCAATCGGGGATGACCTTGCGGGTGCCAGTATTACGGTGCCAACCGGCGCAGAACAAGTTGCCGGGCTGGAAGCAGCATTGCAGAAGAAATAATCAAAACAATCAAATGGAAAAGCCTCACCCGAAACTGGGTGAGGCTTTTTTGATGCGGGGAGATAAGAGTTGCACAACTAAATTCGCAAATATGCGTAAGTGTAAGGAGTAGATCAATCTTTCAGTTGATTGGGCAACGTTCCCCGGTGTAGAGAAACTTTTCCTCTGAAATACTGTCAAAATGTGTAGAAGAATCTTGGAGGCAAATACCATGAAAAAGATCATTTTTAACTTAAGTGTTGTTTTGGGCATGTTCATTACTGCCTGTTCAACACCCGCCACCGCGTCGACAGAAGTACCAGAAACGATACCAACTGTGATTGCCGATGACACCATCATCGCCGAGGGCCGCGTGGAACCCAACCATTATGCTGATATTGCCTTCAACACCAGCGGCATGGTCAGCGAAATAATGGTCAAGGTAGGTGATTCGGTGCAAGCCGGGCAGTCTCTAATCCGCTTGGGTAACGAATCGGATACAAACTATGCGGCCGCCCAGCTTGAACTTGTCAGTGCTCAACAAGACTTAAATGAACTGGTTAACACATCAGGCTCAGATTTGGCTCAGATCGTTATTGACCTGAAGGACGCCAAGGAAGACCACAAGAAGGCGGAGAATTACCTGCAATACCTACAAACCGCCGAGAGAGTTCCGCAGACCAGTACCAAGGCAATCCTGATCCAAACCTGGAAAGGTTATCACTACGAGTATAAGATTAAGAACTTTAAGGGCCCCGCGCCTCAGGATTGGATCATCGAGGCAGAAAATGATCTGGCGCTGAAGAAGGCCAAAATGGATGAATTGCAACATGCATACGACCGCATGCAGGAGGGCATCGATTCCGATCAACTGGCTGTGTTGGAGGCTCGACTGAATGCGGCAAAAGCCAAGGTGGCTGCCTTTTCGGTCATCGCTCCCTTCGATGGGGTGGTGGCGGATCTGAAGGCAAAAGCTGGCGGGTCAATGAGCGCCGGCGAAATTGCGGTGACCGTTGCAGATTTTTCCAATTGGATTGTCACCACCACAGATGTGACCGAGATTGATGTTGTTAAGCTGAAGGAGGGTCAACCTGTGACGGTTACTTTGGACGCCCTCCCGGATTTGAAGTTGACTGGCAAGATCCTTTCCATCGGTCAGAATTATTCTGAGAACCAGGGCGATGTGGTCTACGAAGTGACAGTCTTGTTGACGGAGACCAACCCGGCCATGCGCTGGGGGATGACCGCGGCAGTCAAATTTGAATGAGCAAGTTCGATGGCTTAAGATCCATCTCGTTTTACAATACAGAGTGAGGCGCAATGTCTCTATTTACAAAACCTGCGAACGGCAACGGCAATCACCCCATGATTGATCTGCGCGACGTTCATAAATATTACAAAACCGCCATCGGCGATTATCACGCGCTGAAAAGCGTCGATCTGCAAATCAACGCGGGCGAGTTCGTCAGTGTGATCGGCAAATCGGGCAGCGGCAAGTCCACCCTGCTCAATATGATTACCGGAATTGACCGTCCTACAACCGGGGAAGTGTACGTCAACGACATGGCGGTGCATGGATTGAACGAGAACCGCATGGCGCGCTGGCGCGGAAAAAATCTCGGCATCGTATTCCAATTCTTCCAACTTCTGCCAACGATTTCGGTTATTGAGAACATCATGTTACCGATGGATTTTTGCCGCACCTACCCGATGCGCGAACGCGAGAAACGCGCCCTGTCATTACTTGAAATTGTGGAACTGGCTGACCATGCCTATAAGCTCCCCACCGCGCTCTCCGGCGGCCAACAGCAGCGCGTGGCGATTGCACGCGCGCTTGCCAACGATCCGCCCATTGTGATCGCGGACGAACCGACGGGCAACCTTGACTCGAAAACCGCAGATAGTGTCTTCGAGTTGTTCAATGACCTTGTCTCGCAAGGGAAGACCATCATCGTTGTCACGCACGATAGCGGGCTAGCCAAACGGACGCATCGCACTGCACTGATCGCGGACGGTGAGATCGTCAATGAATATGTGGCGAAGGCCATGCCTACCCTTTCGCGCGAACAACTACTCGAAGCAACTCGGGTGGCAAAGACACAGCAATTTGAAGCGGGCACAATGATTCTCGCCGAAGGTACAAATGCGAATGCATTCTACATCGTGACCAAGGGTACCGTGGAGGTCATTCTGCCGCGTCCGGGTCAATCGGACGTGATTGCGCTTCAACTCGGACCTGGGAAATGCTTCGGCGAAATGGAATTTTTCCACGAGAAGAAACATCACGCTTCGATCCGCGCCGCGGAAAGCGGACCGGTGGAGGCGCTCGCGATCAGCTACGAAAAGCTCAAAGAATTGCTGGATCAGTCCGATGTCACGCGTGAGGCTCTGCAGCAGATGGCAGACAGGCATGCAGCGGAAAATTCCAAACAGCGAGAGGGTGCGTCATGAGCAGTCGCTGGAAAAAAATTCTGGCTGATTTTTGGGGCAATAAAGGTCGGACTGTGCTGACCGTCATGATGATCGCGGTCGGTGTTTTCGCTGTGGGTTTCAACAGCAACACCAGTTTGTACCTGACCGAAAGCATGGATTCTGATTATCTTTCTGCCAGCCCATCGGAAGCGGAAGTTTACGCAGGACCGTTGAATGATGACCTGGTGCGAATTGCACGCGAAGTACCCGGCGTGGAGGCTGTGGAGGGAGGCAATGGAACAAGCGCAAGGGTGATTCGTGAAAACGAAAATGATATTTCGATTGAATTCACAGCCATCGAAGACCCTGCCTCAATAACGGTCAATCAGCTCAAACCAGCAAGCGGAGAGACCAGCCTGCCACCGCTTGGAGAAAAACAAATCCTGGTAGATGCCTCCGCGGCAAATCTTGGATTCAAGCCTGGTGATGTCATCCACGTGGAATTGAACAATGGCAAAAAACGCGACCTGGTCTTTGCAGGCTACATCCACGATGTGACAGGTGAGCCTTATGCGTTCACTGAATCGATCAACGCATTTGTTACACCCAACACGCTGGAATGGCTGGGGGGATCGCTTAATTACTACAAGCTGAAAATCAGTGTGATGGAAAAACAAACCGATCAGGAGTATGTGACCAAAATTGCACAGGCAGTGGCTGATCGCCTTGAGCGTGCAGGCTCAACCGTTTACTTTGTGTCGGTCTATCAGCCGGGTCATCATTATGCATGGAGCATTACAAAAGGCGTCTTCTTTATACTCGGCATTCTTGGATATATGACCGTCCTGTTGAGCGGAGTTTTGATCGTCAATACCATCACCGCCTTGATGACACAGCAAACACGTCAGATCGGTATTATGAAAGCGGTGGGCGGTGGGAACTCGCAAATCTTTGGCATGTATGTGGTGTTGATCCTGGGCTTCGGCGCGGCGGCATTGGCGCTCGCCATTCCGCTTGCGAACCTTGCGGCAAAAGCCGCCGGCGGCGGTTTGGCAAATTGGTTGAATTTCTACACCGTTCCGTACAAAAGTTATCCAATCACCATCATTCAACAGTGGATTGTGGCGCTGGTAGTACCGTTGATCGCCGCCATTTTGCCCGTGTATAACAGCGTGCGGATCACGGTCCGCGAGGCAATTAGTGATTATGGCATTGGCGGCAACAGCAACTCGAATGTCAAACCCGTGAGCAAAGCTGCGTTATGGATTCCACGTCCGCTACGCCTATCCCTACGTAATGCAATTCGTCGCAAGGCGCGCCTGATATTGACCCTGTTCACGCTGGTGCTGGCAGGTGCCATTTTTATCGGCGTTTACAACCTGTGGGCTTCGTTCGACAAAGTGATGCACGACATTCAGGGATATTTTATGGCAGATATCAATCTCTCCTTTGGGCGCTATTATCGTTTTGATGAAGTGGCTGACCTTGCAAAAAGTATCCCCGGCGTTTCAAGCGTGGAAGGCTGGACGGAATATTCCGGCACGCTAATCATGGATGAAGAAAAAGAGGGCACGCAAATTCTGTTCGTTGCGCCTCCTTCGACTTCAACCTTGATTGATCCCATTATCACGGCTGGTCGCTGGCTGACAACGGGTGACGAGAATGCCATTGTGATCGGCAACCATTTGCTTGCCATCTTTCCCGATCTACAAGTTGGCGATTGGCTCACGATCAAGATCGATAACAAGGAAACAAAATGGCATATCGTGGGTTTTTACTCGATGACGGGAAATGTCAGCCCACCCTTTTTATACGTTAATTACGAATATCTAAGTCGGCTCGTGGGAGCGCCTGGTCAGGTCTATTCCCTGCGGGTGCTGACAGACCAGCATAACGTAATCGCGCAGAGAAAGGTCAATGACCAGTTACAGGCGTTGTACAAATCACGCGGCATTCAGACCGGTTCATCAGAACTGGGTGAGGAATTTATCCAAAGCCAGAAATCACAGACCGATGTGCTGGTCTACTTTATGTTGTTGATGGCAACCCTGATCGCGATCGTTGGCGGACTGGGATTGATGGGCACGATGGGCATCAACGTGCTCGAACGTACACGCGAGATTGGTGTCATGCGCGCCATCGGCGCATCCAATGCTGACATTCAACTCATTGTCATCGTCGAAGGGATGGCCATCGGGTTGATCAGTTGGCTCGTAAGCATTGTGCTATCCATCCCGATTACCAATGTGCTTTGTTATGGCGTGGGCGTAGCTGTTATGACTTCCCCCTTGCCTGCCGTCTACGGTGCCAGCGGAATCATTGCGTGGCTGATCTTTATGCTGATCCTGGCTGCCATAGCGAGCATGATACCTGCCAGGAGGGCCTCAAAATTAACAGTAAGAGACACACTGGCGTATGAATAATTTTCTTCAGAACAACATAACTCACCTCGAAATTAATCTTTCGTGGGTGAGTTTGTTCTTAAGGACGCTCAAAAACGCAGAGAACACTGATTTTGTCTTTAGTAGCGTAAATCAGCGTTTACACCTGCCTGCGTCCGGGGCGGGTGTGCGCCTCCCTGACACCGTCCCGTCAGGGACAGGTGAGGTGCAAGTGTCTGCGTCTCAAGTTAATCAAATCTTCCCCGCTACATAGTCGAGCACGTCGATCTTGGTCAGGATTCCAGCCGGCCTGCTATTTTCCACCACGATCAATGCCAGACCGGATTTCAAAGATGGCATCGCTTCCTCGAGAGATGTCTCAGGTGGGAAGACCGCACTGGCATGTTGCACCAGCGAGTCAATGGATTCATCGTGGCTGTGTTCATGCTTCTCAAGCATATGATTGAGCAAGTCCACCTCTTCGATGAGACCCGCCAGCGAGCCATCCTGGCCGACGACAGGCATCTGGGAGATACCGTGCTGGTGCATCACGGCGACCACTTTGCGAATCGAGTCGCCGAGCGTGGCAGTGAACAAATTCTTATCTGGCTTGGCAATCAGGAGGTCCGCCAGCGTAGTTTCACCAAATTCCATCGAAAGGAAACCGAATTCGCGCATCCACTTGTCATCATAGAATTTGGAAAGATAGCGCGAGCCTGAATCAGGGAGAATGACAACGGGCAAACGATCACCACTCAACTTGCGACAATATTTGATAGCCCCTGCTAACGCGGACCCGGACGAACCGCCCGCAAAGATGCCTTCCTGCCGCACAAGCTGACGCGCCCACAAAAAGGACTCGCGGTCACCAGCGCGCTCGATGGCATCTACAACCGAAAGGTCAAGCGCGGTGGGTAAAAAGTCTTCGCCAATGCCCTCGACCTTGTACGTCTTGGGATACGCGCCTTCTGGAATTTTTCCCTTGTTCTGCCAGATCTCTGTGAGAATCGAACCTTCGATATCAATTCCCACAATCTGGATGCTTGGATTCTTTGACTTCAAAAAACGACCAACGCCTGTGACTGTGCCGCCCGTGCCCATTCCCATGATGACATCGGTCACGCGCCCATCGGTCTGCTCCCACAACTCCGGTCCTGTCGTCATTTCATGCGTGAGCGGATTATCGGGGTTGTGATATTGATTCGCCAAAATGGCATTAGGGGTCTCGCGCGCAAATTTGTTTGCAACTTGATAATACGATTGCGGATCATGCGGCGCGACCGCGGTAGGAGTAATCACCACCTTCGCTCCATACGCACGCAATAACAAAATCTTTTCATTGCTCATCTTGTCGGGCATCACAAAGATGGTCTTATAGCCCTTTAGCGCCGCGGCAATGGCGAGACCGACACCCGTGTTTCCGCTTGTTGCTTCTACGATGGTTCCACCCGGTTTGAGTTCACCCCGCTTTTCAGCCTGCTCAATGATGAATGCTCCTACACGGTCTTTGACCGATCCCCCGGGATTCATGAATTCCAATTTTGCATACAGTGGAACTGGTAAATCTCTTCCGATCCTTGCGAGCCGCACCAGCGGCGTATTCCCCATTGCGCCCAACACGTTATCGTACACACGTTTTTCGGTTGAGACTGGTAAGGTCATTCTCACTCCTTTGAATGGAATGAGAGTATTTTACCGCAGCAATGAAAAAGATTTTCTGAAATCTGCCAACAAAAAATCCCCCGCTAAATCATTGCAGCAGAATTTCATCATTTCGACTTCGCTCAATGCAAGCATTCTTCATTCCGCATTCATCATTTATTTATCCAAACCACTTCGCCCAACGATCGGTCTCGAACTTAACCTTCTCATCATAGTATGCTTTGGAAGACTCAGTAATATCCACGATTGGTGCAGGCTCGGCCAGGAAATTTCCTTTGATCATCATCGCTTCGCCGTTACCTACCTCAAAGAAACAACCGCCTTCGCCCGAAAATTGAGCCGTCGGCTCTTTGCCACTGAACTCATCGGCAAGGCGTTCCGCCACTGTTTCACCCATCATCTCAGCAAATAAGCCCGCCTTCGGTAAAGTCTTCTTATTCGACAAAATAATTTGGGTCGTATCGCCGATCGCATACAAGCCCTCAAACGAAGTCGCGCAGGTACGCGGGTTAATCTCTACCCAACCCGATTCACCAACCAGTCCGCTTTCACGCACAACTTTAGGCGTTTTATGTGGCGGAATGCCCAATAGCAAGTCAAACCCAATACGGCGTTTATCAAACACCACTTCACCCGCTTCGACGCTCAATGCTTTGTGATGTCCGTACGTGCGAATCCCATTCTCCAGCAGTCTGCTATCCACCGCATCACAACTCGCCTGACTCAGAATTGGCAGGGTCACAGGTTGCGGCGTGAACACTTCAATCGTCGCCTGCACACCGCTCTTCTTGAACTTCTCCTGAATCAACATCGCCATCTCAAGCGGTGCAGGCGGGCATTTATACGGCGCGCCAAAAATCCCGATCACCACTCGCCCGCCTTTGAATTCGTTCAGCGCCTTCTCCGCGCGCGGAATATCATTTGGGTCGTACACGTTGTAGGCATGTTCTGCAAACCCCGGCACGGCAGATGGATTCAGTTCCGCGCCTAAAGCGACGACCAATGCATCGGCTTGGATTCGTTCTCCGTCAATAGATGCGGCCTTTTCCTGAGGATGAATCGCCTCAATCATCGCCTGCCTCACATCCACGCCGATCCGGCTAAGGCTGTCGATTGGCTTTTGCCCGGCCTCCAGCGGACTCTCCCCGATCAACGCCCAGCTCTTGCGAAACCCGACCATAAAAAACGGACGGCGGTCCACAAGGATGACTTCCACCTCATTCCCAAGTTTTTGTTTGAGGCGATGTGCAGTTGCGATGCCGCCAAATCCGCCACCGAGGATCAATACGCGTTTCATGATTCCGCTCCTTAAACACACGTAGGGGCGACGCATGCGTCGCCCCTACCAAATTACGTTAATACAACGGCAAGTTCTGATCGATCTCCCTTGCCCAGGCGTTGATGCCGCCTTTGAGGTTCTTCACCTTCCTGAAGCCGGCGCTCGCCAGAAGTTCCAGTCCACGCGCCGAGCGATTGCCCGATTTGCAAAAGATGACCATCTCATCGGCCGTGTCCAACTCAGAGAGCCGAGCCGCCAACTGCCCCAGCGGAATGTTCAATGCCTCGGGCAACCTGGAAATTTCCAACTCGTGCGGCTCGCGGACATCCAACAGCTTGAGATGATTCGTCTTCATCCGCTCGGAAAGTTCCTGCACGGTAATATCCTTGCCAGCCCCCGCAGAACCCTCGTCTTCATGATCGTGGCTGGGGACACCGCAGAACGCTTCGTAATCGATCAATTCCTTGATATCCGCATTCGGTCCGCACACACGGCAGTTGGGATTCTTCTTGAGTTTGACGAAATCGAATGTCATATCGAGGGCGTTATACAGCAACAGCTTACCGATCAACGGCTCACCAATGCCAAGCAACAACTTCAAAGCTTCGGTCGCCTGGAGCGTGCCAATCGTCCCAGGCAGCACGCCTAGCACACCGCCTTCCGCGCATGAAGGGACAAGTCCTGGAGGTGGGGGCTCGGGAAAGAGACAGCGATAGCATGGCCCATCTTTGGCATAAAAGACACTTACCTGTCCATCAAAACGATAGATGGAGGCATACACATTCGGTTTGCCCAGGAACACGGCTACATCATTGGTGAGGTAACGCGTTGGGAAGTTATCGGTCCCATCGAGGATGATGTCGTAATCCTTGGCGATGCGTAGCGCATTTTCAGAAGTATAGGGCTCATTGTAGACGTCCACTTGAATACCGGGATTCAAATCCAGCAGCTTGGCTTTCGCACTTTCTACCTTCAACGTACCAACGGTAGAGGATCCGTGAATCACTTGACGTTGCAAATTCGATGAATCAACTACATCGTAGTCCACGAGTCCAATGCGGCCGATACCAGCCGCGGCAAGATAAAGTGACACAGGAGAACCTAATCCGCCTGTGCCGATGATTAACGCGGATGAATTCTTGAGCTTGCGCTGACCTTCGAGTCCCACTTCGGGAATCAGCAAATGGCGTGAATAGCGGAAGATCTCATCACGAGAAAGGTCAGGTAGCATATCAGCCTCCCGCAATGGACGGAATCAACACCAGCTTATCGCCGTCTTGGATTGGTGTGTTCACACCTTGCAAATCTTTGATGTTGTTCTCACCCAAAAACAAATTGACAAACGGACGCAACTCCCCACCTTCGTTGAAGAGATGCGGCTTGATGGGGGGGAATTGAGCCGTCAAATCGATGAGCGCCTCCGCGACATTTGAACCGCCGACACTCACTTCGCTTTTTCCGCTGGTATATGGACGCAGCGGAGTTGGAATTCGTAATACAGGCATGTAGTTTATTCTCCTCAATATTATGCTTGTGCGGTGGTCGAGTGTTTCGAGCGATAGCGAGAAACATATCGAGACCACCCGTACGCAAAAGTATTCTTGTTAATTATTGGTCTGGGTACGCCTTCCCCTGCACTCCCGATTTGCTTAGCAAATCGCACTTGCGCCCGGGACACACCTGCCTGATTTGCTAGGCAAATCACGGGCGGTGCCAGGGAGTGTGCGCCAGGTGTAATTTTCGCAACGAACGCTCAGGGCACTCGACCAACCATGTACTAATTATAAAGTCTGCAATTGCTCCATCAACTTTTCCACACGCGCTACGCCGTTGTTAACATAGCGTGCCTCACCGTGTACATCGAGCAAGAAGGTTGTGGGAACGCTCATCACGCCCCATTGCCTGGCAAGATCCGGGCGCTGAGTAGCATCGATTTCAACAACCTCAAGTTTATCACCCATCAGGCCGGAAAGTTTATTTAACGCGGGACGTTGAATGGTTTTACAGGGTGCACAATCAGGCGTGGTGAAATATACGATGACAAGTTTATTCGGCCACTGCTTGAATAACCGAAACACATTGTTCCGTGCCCGTACTAACAGATGCTGGTGAATCAACCAATACGCAAACAGGCCGAGTACGACAATACCGAGCGCATATCCAAGACGTAACAGAATTTCAGTACTCATACATTCGCACTCGCTTTCGGCTTCATACCCGGGAACGTCCCGGCGGGCGGTTGTTTCGTAAAACCCGGTAGATTGAAGCGCACCAGCCAGTAATAGACAGCGCAGCCGACACAAAACCCGCCCAAAGCATTCAGCGCGGCCAGAGCAGCGACCAACCACACCAGGGACCAACCTAATGCACTTGAGCCGAGGTACAAAGCGACTGAGCCGCCGGCCATGAACAGAAAGCCAAGAGATTGCGCAAAGCGATGTGGCTCGGGGTTATCCTCCAGCACGTCGGGCTTCATCCAGCCCTGCGGCTTGAGAATGGATTTATAAACAAATC
>Ga0114129_10005923_pt1 | contig 17301 bp, 15 predicted proteins | sample RhiMetdeltSRZDD1_FD_80071 | JGI IMG/M metagenome (GOLD analysis project Ga0114129, IMG submission 80071) | Populus rhizosphere microbial communities from Tennessee, USA - Rhizosphere MetaG P. deltoides SRZDD1 (version 2) (version 2) | ecosystem: Host-associated > Plants > Roots > Rhizosphere >... | reverse complement strand
CATCCTCGCGGCCGTCGCGACGGCCGTCGAGCTCGACGTGCCCGTGGCGGCGATCGAGGAGGGTCTCCGACACCTGCCCGGCGTACCCGGCCGATTCGAAGTGGTCTCGAGCGCGGCGGACGACGTGACGGTCGTGGTCGACTACGCGCACACCGACGATGCATTGAGGAATCTTCTGGAAACGGCGCGACCCATGGCGACCCGTCGCCTGATTACCGTCTTCGGGGCTGGCGGCGATCGCGATCGCACGAAGCGTCCCCTGATGGGCATGGTCGCGGCACGGCTCAGCGATGTCGTGGTCATCACGTCGGACAACCCGCGTAGTGAGGATCCAGAGCGAATCATCGAAGAGGTGAAACGAGGCGCCGACGCAGAGACGCGTCAGAGCAACGCCGAAGTCATGACCGTCGTCGATCGCCGAGACGCCATCGTGCGGGCCGTTCGAGCGGCCACGGCTGAAGATGTGGTGCTCATCGCCGGCAAGGGCCACGAGAAGTATCAGGAGATCAGCGGGCGGCGGCACGCGTTCGACGACATCGAGGTGGCCCGGCAGGCGCTGGAGGCGCGGCGCGTGAAGTCGCGGGCGGGGTGAACGATCTCGAACTGACCCTGGGCTGGGTCGCGGCCCAGGTGGACGGCATGCTGCGATCCGGCGCCGCCGACATGGCGATCGGTGACGTCACGACCGACAGCCGTTCGCTTCGGCCCGGCGATCTCTTCGTGGCGCTGAAAGGACCACAGTTCGACGGCCATGCATTCGTGGCAGACGTGCTCGAACGCGGCGCCGCCGGGGCGATCGTCGAGCGCGGTTGGATCGCCGGATCAGGGGAGCACGACCCGGCCAGCCGCGGCCGTGGAATATCGCACGAGCGCGGCATCGTCGAGGTCGTCGACACGCTTCGTGCGCTGCAGGACCTGGCGCACGCGGTCAGGGTCGCGGCGGGGTCGCGGGTGATCGCGATTACCGGCAGTGCAGGGAAGACGACGACGAAGGAAACGATCGCAGAGATGTTGTCCACGCGGTATCGCGTGGTGAAGAACAAGGGAAATTTGAATAACCACATTGGCCTGCCGCTCTCGCTCATACAGCTGCGCACGAGACCGGATGTGGCCGTGATGGAACTGGGCATGAACCACGCTGGCGAGATCAGCCGACTGGTCGAGATCGCTGCGCCCGACGTGCGCGTATGGACCAACGTTGGCGACGCACACCTCGGGTTCTTTGCGTCGCCCGATGCCATTGCTGATGCGAAGGCCGAGATCCTCGAGCGCTCAACCGGCAGCACATTGCTGGTCTGCAACGCCGATGACCCTCGTGTGATGGCACGCGCGAGGCGCTTCGGCGGTCGAACGATGACCTTCGGCACCGTTGCCGGCGCGACGGTGCGGGCCACGGCCATCGACGATCGTGGTGTCGACGGCATGCGCGCGCGTGTGGAGACCTCGGCCGGCGACCGAACCATCGAGACGCCGCTGCTCGGCCGAGGGAACCTTGCCAATGTCCTCGCGGCGACCGCTGTGGCGCTCGATGCCGGCATCTCGCTGGATCAGATTGCCATGGCCGCCGAGCATCTCCGACCCGCGGATCGACGCGGCGCAGTCAATCGTCTTGGTGGCGGCATCACGCTCGTGGATGACTCGTACAACTCGAGCCCGACGGCATTACACCGCGCGCTCGACGTGGTGGCTCACGAATCGCGATTCGAGCGGAAGGTGGCAGTCCTTGGCGAGATGCTCGAGCTGGGCGATCACGCGCTCGCGCTGCACGAGGAATGCGGCCGTGTCGCCGCGGCGTCGGGTCTGGATTTTCTCTTCGCGATTGGCGGCGCTCCAGCGCGCGCGCTCGCGGATGCAGCGGTGAAAGCGGGGATGGCACCCGCCGCCGTCGCCTATTTCGAGCGGAGCGCTGACGCTGTTGCTCCGGTGTCCAAGATCGTACGGCGCGGAGACCTCGTCCTGGTGAAGGGCTCGCGCGGCACGCGCACCGATGTCGTGGCAGATCGGCTCGCGGCGGAGTTCGCCTGATGCTGTATTACGTGCTGCCGCGTCTCGCGACTGTCGCCCCGTTCCTGGGCGCGCTGAACGTCACGCGGTACATCACCTTCCGCACGGCCGCGGCGAGCCTGACGGCCTTTGCGATCTGCATGATCTTCGGGCCGTGGCTGGTGCGGACCCTGCGCGATTTTCAAGTCGGTCAGATCATCAGGCTGGAAGGACCGCAATCACATCGCGCCAAGGCGGGAACGCCGACGATGGGCGGCTTGTTGATCGTGACCGCCGCGATCGTGCCGACACTCCTGTGGGCAGATCTGTCGAGTCCCTACATCTGGATCGCGGTCCTGGCCACCATTGGGTTCGGCGCGGTCGGTTTCCTGGACGACTATCTCAAGATCACGCGCCGATCGCATCATGGGCTGATTCCCCGCTACAAGATGCTCGGTCAGATTGTTGTCGGTCTTGGTGTCGGCATCGCGGTGTTGATGCTCGCCCAGAAGAATCCTCCGCTCTACAACACTCGGCTGATCTTTCCGTTCTTCAAGAATCTCATTCCCGATCTCGGCTGGTTCTATGTCGTGTTCGCCGTGCTCGTGCTCGTGTTCGCGAGCAACGGGGTGAACATGACCGACGGTCTCGACGGCCTCGCGATCAGCACCTTCGCGGTCTCCGCCGCGGCGTTCACCGCGCTTGCGTACGTCACCGGGCACGCGGTCCTCGCCGACTACCTTCTGCTCGTGCGCTTTCCGACGAGCGAGCTGACGATCTTTTGCGGCGCCCTGGTCGGCGCCAGTCTCGGATTCCTTTGGTACAACTGCTATCCGGCCGAAATCTTCATGGGCGACGTGGGATCCCTGTCGCTCGGCGGCGCGCTCGGCACCGTTGCGATTCTCATCAAGCAGGAGCTGCTGCTTCCAATCGTGGGCGGCGTCTTCGTGCTCGAAGGGATGTCCGTGATCATCCAGGTCGCGTCCTTCAAGCTCACGGGCAAGCGTGTGTTCAAGATGGCCCCTCTCCACCACCACTTCGAGCTGCTGGGTTGGAGCGAGCCCAAAGTCATCACGAGGTTCTTGATTGTCTCGATCATCTTTGCGTTGTTCAGTTTGACGACGCTGAAGTTGCGGTGATGGCGTGCGTAGCGATGCGTTTTCGGTCGATGGGCGACGCGTGGTGGTCGTGGGTGCCGCGAGAAGCGGCGTCGCCGCAGCGGAGCTCCTGGCGCGTCGAGGCGCCCGCGTGGTGCTGACCGAGACTCGCGCCACGCTCGACGAGGCCGCGACGTTGCGCCGCGCAGGCATCGATCTGGAGCTCGGAGGACACACGGTCCGTACATTCGAGGCTGCGGATCTGATCGTGACGAGTCCCGGCGTGCCGACTGAACAAGCGGTGTTCGAGGTCGCGCGCCGCCGACGCACCGAGATCATCGGGGAGCTGGAGCTCGCTTCACGTTGGGTGCAGGGCCCAGTCGTCGCGATTACTGGCACGAAGGGGAAATCGACGACCACGACGCTCGTCGGACGCATGCTGCAGAAGGACGGTCGGCCCGTGCTGGTGGGAGGGAATATCGGCGTGCCCCTCAGCGCGCAGGTCGACGCATCGACCTCCGACACGGTGCACGTTGTCGAGGTGAGCAGTTTTCAGCTCGAGACGACCTCGACGTTCCGTCCGTGGATCGCGGTGTGGCTGAACTTTGCCGACGATCACCTCGATCGCCACCCGACCATCGAGGCGTACGCCGCTGCCAAGGCTCGGATCTTCGCGAATCAACGAGCGACGGATTGGGCAGTCGTCAACGCGGACGATCCGACGGTCATGACGCGCAGCGAAGGGATCGCGGCGCAGCGCGTCCAGTTCTCAGCATCGGGCCATGTCTCGGAGGGGTTTCTCATCGAGGACGACTGGATTGTGAAGCGTTCGGGATTCGGGACTCGAGACTCGGGATCGCCCACCGTGGAGCAACTCATCCCTGTGTCGGCTATCGAGCTCACCGGCCGGCACATGTTGAACAACGTGGTTGCCGCCGCTGCCGTTGCCTCGATTGCAGGAGTGCGGCCTCGCGCCATGACACACGCATTGAGCGGATTTCACGGACTCGAGCACGTGATGGAACCGGTGGGCCGGATTGGCGGCGTGAGGTTTGTGAACGACTCGAAGGCAACGAACGTCGAGGCGGCGCGCCGTTCGATCGAGAGCTTCGAAGGTGGCGTCGTCGCGCTGGTCGGCGGCCGCTTCAAGGGCGGCGATTTCCGCGATCTTCGCGGGCCGCTGTCCACTCACGGCCGGGCGGTCGTTGCGATTGGCGAGGCCGCGCCGATCGTGAAGGTTGCCTTGCAGGATCTTCTGCCCGTCGTCGCTGCTGGCTCCATGCGGGAAGCCGTGGCTCAGGCTTACCAGGCTGCGGCACCGGACGGCGTGGTGTTGCTGGCGCCGGCGTGCGCGAGCTTCGATTGGTTCAAGGACTACGCCGAACGTGGGCGCGCGTTCAAGGAGGAGGTAGCGCGGCTGAGGGAGCAGAAAGGGGAATAGGGGTGAGGGTGCGAGGGTGCGAGCGGTGAGCAGTCGTCAGACGGCCGGCGCGGGTGAGAGCCTACCGCTGGGAACACAGACTACCCCGGTCTGTGAGGTGGGTGTCCCATCCCACGAGCTGGCTGACGACTGCTGACCGTTTGTGCCTCTGGGCGGCTAGAGCCGGACCCTGCGAGGGGATCGGGATCGTAGCCGATCCGTGCAACAGACGTTTCGGTTCAATGCAGGCTGCCCTTTATGGGTGAACGGACGATACGTGGCGAGAAAACTCAAATCTGATCGGGTGCTCTTCACGGCGACGCTCCTGCTGGTCTGCGCCAGCGTCGTCATGGTGTACAGCGCCTCGGCGGTCGTCGCCCTCGAACGCTTCGACCAGCCGTACTTGTTCCTGACGAAGCAGGCGCTGTGGACTGTCCTCGGCCTGGCGGTCCTGTCGATTGCCATGCGGGTCGATTACCGCACCTACCGCAACGACGCCTTCATCTGGGGCATGCTCGCCTTCGTCGGCCTGATGCTCATCGGCGTGCTGTTCGGGTCGCCGGTCAACGGCACGAGGCGCTGGTTCAATCTCGGGGGACTCGGCATTCAGCCGTCTGAGCTCGCCAAGATCACGGCGGTCTTTTTCACCGCGCTGATGCTCGAGCGCCGCATGCATCGCATCGACGAGCTGTCGTACTCCCTGCTTCCGATCGCGATCGTCGTCGGTGCGATGTTCGGGTTGATCCTGCTCGAGCCCGACTACGGCACTGCGATCTCATTGCTGCTGATCATCGGGCTCATGGTGTTTGCAGCCGGTCTGAATTACCGGTACCTCGTGGGCGCCGCGCTCGTGGCGCTGCCAGTGCTCTACATCGTGCTAATCAGCGCGCCGTACCGCCGGCGACGACTGCTCGCGTTCTGGAATCCGTGGGCCGATCCGCTGGGCGATGGGTTCCAGGTGATTCAGTCCCTGATTGCCGTCGGCACCGGTCACGTGTTCGGCAAGGGCTTGATGGCTGGCGTACAGAAGCTCTTCTACCTGCCGGAGCCGCACACCGATTTCATTTACGCGGTGATCGGCGAGGAGCTGGGCCTCATCGGAGCCACGACCGTGCTGATCTGCTTTTGCGTGATCGCGTGGCGCGGCGTACGCATCGCCCTCCGCGCCGAGGACGCCTTTGGCTCGTTCGTCGCGCTTGGCTTGACCACGATGGTTGCGGTGCAGGCGCTCGTGAACATCAGCGTCGTGCTCGGATTGCTGCCGACCAAAGGCATACCGCTGCCACTGGTGAGCGCCGGAGGTTCGTCCTTGCTGATCAACCTGCTGGGGATGGGTGTGCTGTTGAACATCTCGCAGCACGAGTCGCCGGACGCGTGATGAATGCCCCTGTCCATTCTCATTGCGGGAGGCGGCACAGGTGGGCACCTGTATCCAGGCATCGCCGTCGCACGCGAGTTGATGGCGCGGATGCCGGACGCAACAGTGACGTTTGTCGGGACCGCGGCTGGCATCGAGGCACGGGTGGTTCCGCGCGAGGGCTTTCCGCTGGAATTGATTCGCAGTGCGGGTCTGAAAGGAAAGTCGGTGACCGCAGTGGCCAGGGGGATGAGCGTGCTGCCGGCGAGCGCCGTCGACGCGTGGCGCGTGATCAGTCGCCGCCGCCCGAACGTCGTGCTGGGCGTCGGCGGGTACAGCTCGGGGCCGGTCGTCGCGCTCAGCGCAGTGCGTGGTGTGCCGACGCTGCTCATGGAGCAGAACGCCGTGCCCGGTCTGACTAATCGTCTGTTGGCGCGGCTCGTCAAGGCGGCGGCGGTGACGTATGCGGAGAGTACGGCGTTCTTTGGAGGGAAGGCGTTCGTCTCGGGCAATCCCGTTCGACCGGAGTTCTTCGGCAAGGAGGCGTATGACGAACAGCGTTCGCCGCCCGGAGCGGCACGGGTTCTAGTCTTTGGCGGCTCTCAGGGCGCGCACGCGATCAACATGGCCATGGTGGAGGCGGCGACGTGGCTGGCTGCCGCCACACCTCGACTGGCGATCACGCATCAGACAGGAGAGCGCGATCTGGAAATGGTCCGCGACGGGTATCGGCGCGCCGGGATCGAAGCCCGCGTCGAGCCGTTCCTGTTCGCGATGGATCGGGAGATGAACACGGCCGACGTCGTCGTCTGTCGATCGGGCGCGACGACGTTGGCCGAGCTGACGGCCGCGCGGAGGCCATCGATTCTGATTCCGTTTCCCGCGGCGACCGACGATCACCAGCGCAAGAACGCGGAAGCGTTGGTCAAGCAGGGTGCGGCTCGGATGATCGAGCAGCGGGAGCTGACGGGCGGTCGACTGGCGTCCGAGATTCTCGAGCTGGCAACGGACGCCGCCGCGCGGGGCCGAATGCGCGACGCCGCGGGGCGAATGGCAAAGCCCGACGCCGCACGCGTGATTGTCGACAAGGTGTTGGAGCTGGCTGGAACGCAGAAGGCGTGATGTTAGGCCAGACCCGCCGGATCCACTTCGTGGGCATCGGCGGGATCGGCATGAGTGGGATCGCCGAGCTGCTCGCAAACCTCGGGTACGTGGTGAGCGGCTCGGATGCCAGGCGTTCGGATGTGACCGCGCGCTTGGAGCAGGCGTTCGGCGTGGTGGTGTTCGAAGGACACGCGTCGAGCAACGTCGGGGACGCTGACGTGGTTGTCGTGTCTTCGGCCGTGCGAGCCGACAACCCGGAGATTGTTGCGGCTCGTGAGCGCGGGATTCCCGTGATCCCACGGGCGGAGATGTTGGCGGAGCTGATGCGGCTTCGCTTCTCGATTGCCGTGGCGGGGTCGCATGGCAAGACGAGCACGACCTCGATGATCGCGCTCGTGTTCGAGCGGAGTGGGTTGGATCCAACGGCGGTGATCGGCGGACGACTCAGGGCGTTCGGAAGCAACGCGCGGCTCGGACGCGGCACGTACATGGTGGCTGAAGCGGATGAAAGCGATCGGTCGTTCCTGATGCTATGGCCCTCGATTGCGGTGATGACCAACATCGACGACGAGCACATGGAGAGCTATGGGGACAGCCTCGCGGAGTTGCAGCAAGCCTTTGTCGAGTTCGGCAACAAGGTGCCGTTCTACGGCGCGGTCGTCGCGTGTCTGGATGATGCCCATCTGGCGGCGATCCTGCCGCGACTCAGGCGCCCGGTCGTGACGTACGGACTCGAGAATCCCCGGGCTCAGGTGTTCGGCACAGCGATCGAGCTCGGGTCATTCGGTGGGCGCTGCGATGTGCATCGACAGACGAGCGATGGCGTGGAACGCCTCGGTCGGCTCGAGCTCGCCGTACCCGGGCGGCACAACCTGCAGAACGCGCTCGCGGTAATCGCGGTGGGTCAACGGGTCGGCCTCGATTTCGCGCACGTCTCGAACGCGCTTGCGAGCTTCCAGGGCGCCGAACGGCGCTTCGAGCGGCACGGGGAGGTCGGCGGAGTGCTGGTCATCGATGACTACGGCCATCACCCGACGGAGATCGCCGCGGTGATCGCCGCGGCACGCGCGACGTTCGCCCGGCGGCTCATCGTCGCGTTTCAGCCCCATCGGCATTCGCGCACGGCGCATCTGCTCGAGGCATTCGGACCGGCGCTTGCCGGTGCCGACGAGATCGTGCTGACCGACATCTATGCGGCCGGCGAGGACCCGATTCCCGGCGTCACGATCGAGCGGCTGGCAGAGTGCATTCGCACGGGATCAGCACGACCTGTCCATCTTGTGAAGGCGTTGCGCGACGTTGTACCCGAGCTCATGACAATCGTTCGCCCTGGTGATGCAGTGATCACGTTGGGTGCTGGATCGATTGGGGCGTTGCCGAAGCAGGTCATCGCGGCGCTCGAGCAGCGAGGAGCACGACACTGATGCGCGTAGCGGCTCCTGCGGACAAACGGTTCAAGCGGGCACAAATCAGCCCGGGGCGCAGACGGTCGTGGCGACCGTCGTGGTGGACGCTGGCTCGGATCACCGCGGTGTGCGGCGTCGTGGGGTTTGGGATGTATCGCGCGGTGGGTCTCGCGCTGTCAGCAGACGCCTTGACCGTCACTCGGATCACCGTGCGCGGCAACGAGCGGATGTCGCGCGGCGAGGTATTGGCGCTCCTCGAAGGACTGCGAGGTGCGAGCATGGTGACGGCCGACCTCGAAAGCTGGAGACGCAAGCTCCTGGCGTCACCGTGGGTCGCCGACGCCGCAATTCGGCGTGAGCTGCCCGGGACGCTGACGGTGGTGATCTCCGAGCGGCTTCCGATGGGCATCGGCCGGATCCGAGACACGCTGTATCTGATCGACCACCGCGGCACGATCATCGACGAATTCGGTCCGAACTATGCCGAATTCGATCTGCCCATCATCGACGGCCTCGCATCGCGTCGTGCGGGGACGACGCTGGTCGATCAGTCCAGGGCCACACTTGCGGCGCGTGTGATCGGCGACCTCCAGCGACGACCCGACCTCGCCAACCGCGTCTCGCAGATCGACGTGACCGACGTGCGGGATGCCGTCGTGATTCTCAAGGGCGACACGGCCCTCGTGCGCATCGGCGACGACCACTTCATCGATCGGATTCAGTCGTACCTGGACCTGACGCCCGCGTTGCGTGAGCGCGTGCCCGAGATCGACTACGTCGATCTCAGGTTCGACGAGCGTGTCTATGTCAGGCCGTCGCGCGGAAGGAGACAGCGTGGCTCGTAAAGAGCGATACATCGTCGGCCTCGACGTGGGCACGTCGACCGTGGTCTGCGTCGTCTGTGAGGGCATGGACGACAACAGCCTGCACGTGGTCGGCATCGGCGTCGCCGAATCGCGCGGGATCAAGCGCGGTGTGGTCGTCAATCTCGAGGCGGCCGTCGATTCGATCAAGAAGGCGATCGAGGAAGCCGAGCTGATGGCGGGCGTCGAGATCGATTCGGTGCATCTGGCGCTCTCGGGTCCGCACGTCAAGGGGTTCAACAGTCGCGGTGTGATTGCAGTCGCCGGCAAGAATCGCGAAATCACCCGAGACGACGTTCGACGCGCGATCGACGCCGCGAAAGCCGTGGCCTTGCCGACGGGGCGCGAGATCCTGCACGTCCTCCCGCAGGACTTCGTCGTGGACGAGCAGGACGGCATCGGCGCTCCAATCGGAATGACGGGCGCGAGGCTCGAGGTCAACGTGCACGTGGTCACCGGTGCGGTCTCCTCGACCCAGAACATCGTCGCCTGCGTCAACCGCGCGGGCGTCAATGTCGTCGACACCGTGATTGAGCAGCTCGCCGCGGCGGAAGCGGTGCTGACTCAGGACGAGAAGGAATTAGGCGTGGCGCTCGTGGACATCGGTGGGGGCACCGCGGATCTGGCGATCTACGAACGGGGAAATCTCTGGCACACGGCGGTGATTGCGGTCGGCGGGGACCACTTCACCAGCGATATCGCTGTGGGTTTGCGCACGCCGATTCCAGATGCGGAAAAAGTCAAGCGGAAGAGTGGATGTGCGTTGTCGTCGATGGTAGACGAAGACGAGACCATCGAGGTGGCCAGCGTCGGTGGACGCAAGCCACGACTGATGGCGCGTCGGATCCTGTCGGAGATCCTGCAGCCGCGGGCTGAAGAGATCTTCCATCTCGTGTGGGATGAGATCCGTCGCGCCGGCTACGAGAAATCGCTCAACTCGGGGATCGTGCTCGCCGGCGGCGGCGCCATCCTCGAGGGCATGCCCGAGATCGCGGAGCAGATTTTCGACCTGCCGATTCGGCGCGGGACGCCCATCGGAGTGGGCGGCCTTGCCGATCACATCAACAGCCCGGTGTTTGCCACGCCGGTGGGAATCGGACTCTATGCGCACCGCAACCGCGTCCTCGATCCGCCGCGCACCGGTGCCGGCGCGTTCAGTCGCGTCGCCGGTCGGCTTCGGGGAATCTTCAAGGAATTCTTCTGAGATGTTGGGCCGCCTGCCTTCGACTGGCTCAGGCCAAGGAAGCGGCCCCTACGAATTGGATTGACGGAGGAGCACATGAAAGAACTCGTGGGGCGGAACGGGCGCGACGTGGACTCTCTGCGGCTGACGCTCGCTCCCGAGGCGAGGAACGGCGCCCGCATCAAGGTCGTGGGCGTGGGCGGTGGCGGCAGCAATGCCGTGGACCGCATGGTGGAAGTTGGGCTGAGCGGCGTTGAGTTCATCGTCGCCAACACCGACGTCCAGGCGCTCGATAACAATCAGGCCGGCATGAAGGTCCAGATCGGCAGCAAGCTCACCAAAGGGCTGGGCGCCGGCGCGGATCCCAACATCGGCCGTCAAGCCGCGCTCGAAGACACCGACACGATCATTCAGGCGCTCTCCGGCGCGGACATGATCTTTGTCACGACCGGCCTGGGCGGCGGCACCGGGACGGGTGCGGCTCCAGTCATCGCGAGCCTGGGCAGCGAGCTCGGCGCGCTGACCATTGCCGTGGTCACGAAGCCGTTCAAGTTCGAGGGCCGAAAGCGGGCGATCCAGGCGGAAGCCGGTCTCGAGGCGCTGCGCGAATGCGTCGACACGGTGATCACGATTCCCAACGAACGCCTGCTGTCGATCATCGATCGCAAGACGCCGCTGACAGAGGCATTCACGCTTGCCGACGACGTGCTGCGCCAGGCCATTCAGGGGATCTCGGATCTGATTCTGGTGCCCGGCCTCATCAATCTGGACTTTGCCGACGTGAAAACGATCATGTCCGGCATGGGCGTCGCGATGATGGGCACCGGCATGGCCGAGGGCGACGGCCGCGCCATGCAGGCCGCGCAGAGAGCGATCTCGAGCCCGCTGCTCGAGGATAGCTCGGTGCACGGTGCGCGCGGCGTCATCATCAACGTCACGGGCGGTCCGGATTTGTCATTGGTCGAAGTCAACGAAGCGTCGTGTGTGATTCAGGAAGCGGCCCACGAGGATGCCAACATCATCTTCGGCGCCGTCGTCGAACCGCATCTCGTCGGCAAAGTGAAGATCACCGTTATTGCCACCGGCTTCGATCGAAAGGCCGCTGGACGCAGCGTGCCTGCGGCCCCAGTGCAGACGCCCGTCGATCTCTCGAATTACGCACAGCACGTTCGATCGTCCGAGGCCCCCGCGCACGTACCTGCGGCGGCAGTCAAGGCGAGAGCCGGTTTCGACGGCGGCGTCGCGGCCCCGGCACCGACACAATCCGGATTCCTGTCCTCGTCGCTGACGGTGAATCGCCGGCCCGGTATCGAGCTGACATTGGGAGCGCCCAGCGTCGCGACGGTCGGCGCCGCGGAAGGAAACGGGCACGAGCACTCCCCACTCGACGTGCCCGCATTCCTCCGCAGGCAGAACTAGGCACGTCTTTCGATCGTTGACGGGTGCAGCAACCGTGTGCTGCACCTGCGCCCGCGCCGGTGATCACGCAAAACTGCTCGAGATCCGTGTGTACCAACGGTCCAGGTGCGCCGTGCGAACCGGTGGTACACTACATAAACTCCTGGCACGCGCGATCGGCGGCGTCGCAGCAGCAGTTCCTTAATCAGTATTGGCTCGTTTCCAGGATCAGCCACACGACGCTCCATGACACAGCTATGGCAGCAGCGCGAGCGCGCACTCGACCTTTTGTCGAAGGAAGTGGGCTACGTGCGCAAGCCACACGGGGGCAAGCTCCGCGTAGCCCTGGCATTCCCCAACACGTACTTCGTGGGCATGTCGAACCTCGGGTTCCAGACCGTGTACACGCTCTTCAACGCGGAAGCCGACATCGTGTGCGAGCGCGTGTTTCTGCCGCCGAAGACTGAGTTGGCAGCACAACTCGCCTCGGGTGCGCCACTGCTCACGCTCGAATCGCAGACACCGGTTCGCGACTTCGACATCTTCGCGTTTTCCGTCTCGTTCGAATGGGACTACACAAACGTCCTCACCCTGCTTCGTCTTGCAGGGATGCCGAGATTGGCCGCGGACCGCACGCATCACGATCCAATCGTGATGATCGGCGGCGCGGTGACGTTCGTGAATCCGGAACCGTTGGCCCTGTTTGCCGACGTGATCTCCGCCGGCGAGGGTGAGGCGCTGATACCGTCGCTCGTCCGGGCGTATTCGGCTGCCACCGATCGCGAGGATCTGCTGCGGCGGCTCGTAGCGGAGCGCGGTTATTACGTTCCCTCGTTCTACGACGTGCAGTACGCGGGGGACGGCACGATTGAAGCGTTTGTTCCTCGCGCTGGCACCGACGCACCGCCCGTCGTTCGCAAAGCCGCGCTGAAAACGACCGAGGCCGTCGATCCTCCGGCAACCACCATCTTCACTCCCGACACTGAATTTGGCTCGCGGCTCCTCGTGGAAGTCGTGCGTGGATGTGCCAACCTGTGCCGCTTCTGCTGGGCGGGATACAACTACCTGCCTGTTCGCGCCTTTCCAAAAGAACGCATCCTCCAGCGCGCGGAGCAGGCCCGGCCGTATTCGAACCGCGTGGGACTTGTCTCGATCGCGTTGTGCGACCACCCCGACATCGAGGAGATTCTGACCCGGCTCGTCGAGATGGGGTACAGCATCAGCCCGGCGTCGCTTCGGCTCGACGACATCACCCCGACGCTCCTTCGCTTGCTGCGCCAGAGCGGGGAACGCACCGTCACCATTGCTCCGGAGACCGGATCGGATCGCCTGCGCCGCGTCGTCAACAAGACGCTCACCAACGACGAGATTCTCGCTGCCGCCGACATGATCTTCGCGAGCGGCATCGAGAATCTGAAGCTCTACTTCATGATCGCGATTCCGACGGAGACCGATGACGATCTTCTCGCCATCCGCGACCTCACGCTCCAGCTGCGCGAGATCATGTTGACGCACGCGCGTACCCGCGGTCAGATCGGGCGCATTGTTGGCAGCGTCAATCCCCTGGTGCCGAAACCGGGCACGGCGTATCAGTGGCTGCCCATGGAAGACGAGCGATCGATCGAGCGAAAGATTGCGAGGATGCGCAATCTGATGGCCGGGATCGACAACGTCTACTTCAACATCAAGTCCGAGCGGCACTCGTTCTACCAGGCGCTCCTGTCGCTCGGCGATCGGCGTGTGGCCCCCGCGATCGAAGTGGCCGAGCGCAACGGCGGCAACTGGCGCGCCGCGGTCGCCGAGGCTGGCGTCGACGCGGACTTCTTCGTCTTTCGTGACAGATCGCGTGATGCCGTCCTCCCGTGGGACATCATCGACGGGGGCCTGAAAGACAGCTTCTTCCGAGCGGAGGCCGACAAGGCGCTTCGAGCCGAATGGACTCTTCCGCCAAAGCGTCAGAAGGAAGACGCGCGTCTTCTGGCCGTTCTGCACGAAACACCCTGACATGACTACGTGGTGACGGCGGCGCGCTCCTCGTACTCCGCGTACGCCTGCAGCACGAGCTCGCGAACGCGATCCTGGGCCGTCGCATCTCCGTTCGCCGGCCGCAGCAGCGAGAAGCTGCGCCGCTCGCCGTTCACGGTGTATTGACGCGAGGGGAACGTCACATTGCGTCCGTTGCCCGTGCGCCGTTCCCACACGGCAAAGCCAATCAGCTTGAGTCCGGCGAGCACCCCTTCGGTGAAGTAGAGCTCGGCATCCGCCAGCTTGCCAGGCGGGTTGGTCTTGTCATTCGGTGTGATTTTCACGTCCACAGTGCCCTCCATGAGATGGACTGGTAGAAGGCAAACTCGTGGCCGCGAATGCGGTGCGGGGCCGTGACGGCAATCGGTTGAGCCGTCACCTGTTGGAGCGCGGCGCGAGCGCCGTGCCGGCCGCGCGCGAACCCCGGTGTCTACTCGCGTTGTCAGCTCTTGAGCAGCATGACGTGAGCGATTGCCAGGTCGCGTGCGTGCGTCAGCGTGACGACCGAGCTGGTGCCTCCCATTTCGGTAAACCGATTCGCCGCGCCGCCGTGCAATCGCAGCGTCGGCGGACCGTGACGACGCAGCACCTCGATGGTCGTCCAATAGACGCCACGTGAGTACCCCGTGCCGAGCGCTTTCATCGTGGCTTCCTTCGCCGCGAAACGCGCCGCGAAGGATGCGGCGAAGTCCCGTTTCGACCGGCAATAGGCAATCTCACCCTCCGTGAACACCCGAGTGATGAAGTGATCGCCGTATCGCTCGATGGCCTGCGCGATCCGAGAGATCTCGGTCGCGTCGAGACCGGTCCCTATAATGTCCATATGTCGTCACCATCCTATATGAGCCTGCCGGTGGTGTCGGAGTCGTTCGAGTGGACGGAGGCGTCATGGGGCGCGGCGCTGCGCTGCGTGCCACTTGCGGCGATCGCGTCACACGTGTTTACGACACGACAACTCGAGCTGTCGTCTGCGGCTGACCGCGCCCGGCTCGCGGCATCCGTTGACGCCGAAGATGTCGCGATGGCCAAGCAAGTCCATGGACGCGAGGTCGTGGTCGTGCGCGAGGGCCATGTGCTGCCCGCGGTGGCACCCGAGGCCGACGTCCTCGTGTCGAACTCGGCCCGAACGGCCATCGCCGTGCGGGTCGCCGATTGTGTGCCGCTCCTGATGGCGGATCGGCGTCGAGGCGTGGTGGCGGCGGTTCACGCCGGGTGGCGAGGCACGGCGGCGCGTGCAGTGGTCGCGGCTGTCGACGCGCTCGAACACCAATTCGGAACACGCCCCGCGGACCTCCTCGTGGCGATCGGTCCCAGCATCGGCGCGTGTTGCTATGAGGTCGGTGCTGAGCTCGTCGATGCGTTCGCAGCCGCCGGACACGAACGACATCTGATCGATCGGTGGTTCCTCGCACCTGCACCGCCGCGCGGGTCACGAGAACGCCCCGCCTCCGAGGAAGGCTTCGGCGAGGCTCGCCGTAGCGCGCTAGGCGCGCGATGGCGGCCGAAGCTCCGTCTCGACGTGGCCGGCGCGAATCGCGATCAGCTGCTGCTGGCTGGCGTGCCGGAAGAGCAGGTCCACGTGTCAGGCCTCTGCACCGCGATGCACCTGGACGTGTTGACGTCCTTCCGCGCGGAGAAGGAAAAGGCTGGGAGAATTGCGGGAGTCATAAGAGCACGGGTGTAATTCAGAATGCAGAATTCAGACAGTGTCTACTGTGTCTGTATTCTGCATTCTGAATCCAGCATTACAGCGAAGTCCCCGCCGCTTCATCCATCGCTTCATTCGCGAGCCGATCCGCATCTTTGTTGAATTCTCGGCGAACGTGTTCGAAGGTGACGCGGCCGATGCGGCGCCTCAGCGATCGGGCCTCCTCGTAGAGCGGTTGCAGCCCCGGATTCTTGACCTTGTACTCGCCCCGCATCTGCTTCACGAGCAGCTCGGAATCCGAGCGGATCGTGAGTGACGTGATGCCGTGGTCGGCCGCCCAGCGCAGGGCGGCGAGCAGCCCGTTGTATTCGGCGACGTTGTTGGTGCAGGGGTCGAGCGACTGCTTCAGATCGACGATCGCGCCGTCGGCGACCTCGATGCGAACACCGTAGCCGGCCGGGCCGGGATTGCCGCGCGATCCGCCATCGATATTGGCGATCGCGGATCCGCCCGCTGCATCGCCGAACAGCGATGGCTGGTGAGGATTCATACCTCGAAGCGTCAGGACGAGTGAACGACGGCGTGCTCGACCGGTGGAGGCGGGGGCACCCAGTACAGGACTCGCTGGCAGCTCTCGCACTGAATGATGGCGTCGTTGGCCCTCACCTGCTGGAAGACCGAGGGTCGCAGCCGCACGTGGCACAACGAGCACAGGCCGTCTCGCGTCGCCCCGCAAATCGCCACGCCCTTGCGCGCGCGGGCGACCTGCTCGAAGAGCGCCATCAGACGCGGCGATACATCCTTCACGATCGCCGCCCGTGCCTCAGTCGCCTGTGTCAGCGATCGCTCGACACTCGCGAGCTCTTCGGCGAGCGACTTCTTCTCGGCGTCGATCTCTTTCTTGCGAACCGCCAGCGCCGCCTCTGCCCGCTTCATCTCGGCGGTGATCGCATCGGCTTCGAGCATCCGCTCGAGCACTTTCTCTTCCACCGCGCCGAGATCCGACTGCGCGGTGGCGATCTCGTGCTGCATGGCCTGGTACTCGCGGTTGGTTTTGACGGCTGAGAGCTGGTCCTTGAACTTGGTGAGGCGTCCTTGGTAGACAGCCACATCTTTCTCGAGCGCGCGCCGCGCTTCGTGATTCTGCTTCAGACCATCCTTGGCAGCCTCCACCGCATGCGTGCTTTCATCGAGGCGTCTGCCAGCGTCGGCGAGTCGCTGTGGATGCGCGGCAATGGCAGACCGGGCGTTGGCGATCGCCGACTCGAGGTGCTGGAGTTTGATGAGGCGATCGAGGTCTGGAGACATCACGAAATGCAAGATTCAAAATGCAAAATGCAAACTGTGCGCTGAGGATCGATACGTCTCGTCACCTGACCCCTTTGCATTTTGCATTCTGCATTTTGCATAACACGAAGCACTGAATGGGCCCGCCAGGATTCGAACCTGGGACCAACCGATTATGAGCCGGCCGCTCTAACCGCTGAGCTACGAGCCCCCAAAGTGAGAGAAGTTAGGTTCTTCCTTCCAAGAACGCCTTGAGCTTACGCGATCGCGACGGATGCCGCAGCTTGCGTAGCGCCTTGGCTTCGATCTGCCGTATGCGCTCGCGCGTCACCGCGAAGTTCTGTCCCACTTCCTCGAGCGTGTGCTCGCTGCCGTCGCCCACGCCGAAGCGCATCTTGATCACTTTCTCCTCGCGGGGGGTCAGCGTTTTCAGGACCGCTTCGGTCTGCTCCTTGAGGTTCAGATTGATGACCGCTTCGGCCGGCGACACGATGTTGCGATCCTCGATGAAGTCGCCAAGATGCGAATCT
>Ga0114129_10005922_pt1 | contig 17302 bp, 16 predicted proteins | sample RhiMetdeltSRZDD1_FD_80071 | JGI IMG/M metagenome (GOLD analysis project Ga0114129, IMG submission 80071) | Populus rhizosphere microbial communities from Tennessee, USA - Rhizosphere MetaG P. deltoides SRZDD1 (version 2) (version 2) | ecosystem: Host-associated > Plants > Roots > Rhizosphere >... | reverse complement strand
GCCTGGCGGCGAGGCCGCGCCGGGTCGACCGCAAAGATGCGGAATTTCGGCGCGCCTTCGTTCGTCGTCACGTACAGCCGGCCGCCGAAGACCTCCACGTCGTAGAGCGTGTCGTTGCCGACGGCGAGTGGCGTCCACGCTGCGTCGCGCTTGCGCGCGTCCCTGAAATAGACGTCGTTGCGTCCCCATCCGTGCGCGATGCTGCGGACGAGCCAGCGGCCGTCCTTGGAGATCGCCGCGCTCTGGAAGGTGGTGGGATCGCCGAGCTTGCCGGAGACGACGCGGTCCTTGCGAGGATCCTCGCCGACGCGATGGAACTTGATCGTCTGCCAACCCGGCCGCTCGGCGACGGGGATGCCGGGATCGACGGGCAGCCAGGTGTAATAGAAACCGTCGCTCGCCGGCGTCCACGAGGCGAAGGCGTACTTGGCTCCCTCGATGACGTCGACCGTCGATCGCTTCCCGGTCCCGACGTCGAGCAGGTACAGGACGGCCTCGTCGGAGTTGTTGTGGCGCACCGTGTACGCCACCGTCCTGCCGTCCCACGAGGGCCACCACCCGCCGAGCGCGTCGCTGCCGTCCGCCGTCCAGGCGTTGGGATCGAGCAGCACGCGCTCCTTGCCGCGCCGTCCCTCCTTGACGAAGACGATCGCCTTCTCCTTGGTGGCGAACTGGCGCGAGTAGAAGTAGCGCGCCCCGCGGTGCCTCGGCGCCCCGAGCACGTCGACGTAGAGCAGCTCCGACAGGCGGCGCGCGATCGCGTCGCGGCCGGGAAGCGCGCGCAGGTAGGAGCGCGCGAAAGCGTCTTGCGCCTGCATCCAGGCCTGCACGTCCGCAGAGCGCTCGTCCTCGAGCCAGCGATACGGATCGGGGATGCGGACGCCGTGGACGACGTCCGCCGTGTCGGTCCGCCTCGTCGGCGGGTACTGCAGGACGGGCCTGCTCTGCGACGCGGCGGTGACGGGCGGCGAGGGTGGTGGATCTTGCCGGACCGACGCCGTGTCCCGGGGCGTTGCCTGCGCGGGCGCGGTCGGGCTGGCGGACCGCTCTGCTGCACATCCGAGCGCGAGTGCGAAGGCGAGGAGCTTGCGCATGGCGACGCAGTGTGCCGCGCCTCGGCCGGCAGCGCCAGCCGCTCTTCAGGCGCGTGCGCGGATGCGCAGGAGCTCGCGCGCCTGCGCCGGGGTCGCCACTGCGCGGCCCGCGGCGCGCGCCATCTCGGCCAGGCGCGCCACCAGCTCGAAGGAGCCCTTCGCGAGCACGCCCTTCGACAGGTAGATGTTGTCCTCGAGGCCGCAGCGAGCATGCCCGCCGAGCCGCAGGGACATCTCCGCCATGGGCAGCTGGTGGCGGCCGATGCCGGCCACGCTGAAGCTGGAGCCGGCAGGAAGCTTGGCGACGAGGAAGCGCAGGTTCTCCTCCGAGGCGCCGAGGCCGCCGCGGACGCCGAGCACGAAATCGAAGTGCGCCGGGAGCTCGATCACCCCTTCGTTGGCGAGCGCGAGGCAGCTTTCCACATGGCCGGCGTCGTAGCACTCGAGCTCGGGCACGATGCCGCGTTCGCGCATCCGTCTGGCGAACTCGCGGACCATCGGGAACGGATTCAAGAACACGTCGTCGCCGAAGTTGAGCGAGCCCGCGTTCAGGGTGGCCATCTCGGGATTGCAATCGAGCGGCTGGGCACGCTCGTCAGCCGTCATCCCCACCGCGCCGCCCGTGCTGGTCTGCACGATGACGTCGCAGCGCGCCCGGATGGCGCGGATCGCCTTCTCGAAGAGCGCGCCGTCCTGCGTGGGCGTGCCGTCGTCCCTGCGGACGTGCAGATGGATCACCGCAGCGCCCGCGCGCGCGCACTTCTCCGCTTCCGCCGCGAGCTCGTCGGCCGTGATGGGCAGGTACGGCGTCTGCGCGCGCGTGGTCTCCGCGCCGCAGACCGCCGCAGTCAAGATCGCGGGCGGGACGGGCATGAACCGGATCCTATCCCGCCCGGCGAGCCTTGGGGACTAATGCGTCAGCGAGGCGCCTTCCTTCACTTCCTTCACCGTGCGGCCGACTTCGCCCTCCTCGTGCCGCTCGGCAAGGTCGCCCAGGCTGACGACGCCGACCGGCTTGCCCTGCTGGTCGCAGACCAGCACGCGAGAGATCTTCTGGTCCTTCATCAGCTCGGCCGCCTTCTGGATTTCTTCGTCCGGCCGGACGGACACGACGTTCTTCGTCATCACCTGCTCGATCCGGGCGTTCTTCACCTCGCCGCCCTTCGCGATGAGCCGCACGACGATGTCGCGGTCGGTCACCGTGCCGATCGCCTTGCCGGAAGGGTCGACGACGGGCAGGAAGCCGATGTCCTCCTCGGCCATCTTCCGGGCGACCTCCTGGACACTGGCGTCCGCCCGGACGGTGACCACGTTGCCCTTGAGCAGATCTTGAACGCGCATTCTCGCCTCCGTGGTTCGGGGTCAGGCGGCAAGATGCGCATCCCAAAGCGCCGGCGTCAGCGGCGAGGGTTCCGCTGCCTGGCCGCGGGCGTGACGCACGTGCCCACGGCGCGGCACACGACGACCGGCTCTTCCAGCACCTCGGCTGCCGACTCGGAGACATCCGGGCGCGGCGAGATCACCTTGCGCGCCTCGAATCGCATCTTGCGACTCGTCTTCCCCACCGCGACGACTTCGCCTTCCACCTCGACGAAATCGCCCGCGTGGAGCGGCGCGAGGAACTCGACCGATTCGTAGGCGCGGAACAGGCCCTCGTCGCCGTCGAGGCGGACGAGGAGCTCCGTGGCCGCGTCGCCGAACAGTCCGAGGACGCGCGCCCCGTCCACCAGGCCGCCGCCGTAATGCGCGTCATGGGCCGACAGGCGCATTCGCAAGAGCACCTTGAGGCCGACGCCGGTCATGGTTTGGTCCCCTGGATGGTCGCGTCCTGCGTGCCGTGCGCGGTCGGCTGCGGCGGCGGGGCGCGACCCTGTCGCTCGAGCAGCCGATAGTAGATGTAGTTCGCCACGTCGCTGGGCTTCGTGCCGGGGCCGAAGCCCGCGTCGAAGCCGAGCTCCAGCGCCGTCTTGTGGTCGACGCGCGGGCCGCCGAAGATCCAGATGGTCTTGTCGAAGATGCCGGCCTCCCTCGCCGCTTCGATGAGCGCCCGGGCGTCCTCCTTGTGCACCTCGCGCTGCGTGACGACCTTGGAGACGAGCACCGCGTCCGCCTGGACCTCCTGCGCCTTCTGCACCAGCGCTCGCGGCTCGACCTGGGACCCGAGGTTCACGGCGCGGAACATCCGATAGCGCTCCAGGCCGTAGTCGCCGGCGTACCCTTTCATGTTCATGATCGCGTCGATCCCGGTGGTGTGCGAATCCGTCCCGATGCACGCGCCCACCACGACGATCTTGCGGCCGATGTCCCGCTCGATGACCTCGTTGAGCTCGTCGAACGGGTGCTTGCGGTGCGCCACCACCGGCACCTCGATCGCGCCGTAGTCGAGCTGCATGTGCGTCCGCCCGTACACGACGAAGAAGCTGTAATCGTCGCCGGCCTTCTCCATCGACGAGACCAGGACGTGGGTCAGCCCCAGCTTCTTGGCCACCAGCGCCGCGGCCTCCTTCGCCTTCTCCGACACCGGCACGGGCAGCACGAAAGAGAGCTGGACGACGCCGTCGTCCTTGCGATCTCCATACGGCCGGATGAGCTGCTTCTCGCTCACGCCCGGCCCTCGAGGATTTCCAGGAACGGATTGAAATAGTCGGGCGCGCGCTCGAAGACGCCGTCGAGGCCTTTTCCGCCGGTCTCCGTCCGCGCCGTGTCGCCGAAGCGCGCCTTGGCGATAGCCGCCATCATCCCGTCCTTGGCCACCTCCTCGAGGAGCGCGAGCGCCTTGTCGAACACCTCCCGCTGCCTGCGCGCGACGACGCCGTCCTCCTTGAAGGCGATCTCGTCGCCCAGATGGCGCGCGGCCCGATAGACGTAGGAAGCTGCCTTGAGCGCCACGTAGCGATCCATCAAGAAGGGATTGTGCATCGCTTCCGTCATCATCCCCAGCAGCTGGATGCCCTGGCCGGTGGTGATGGCGACGAGGTCGGACATCACGTCGTACGCGTGGCTGAAGAAGATGTCCCCTTCCTTGTGCTTGGTCGGAGGCATGTACTTGATGGGGCTGCGCGGGAACAGCTCGCGCACCATCGTCGCCATGGCGAATTCTCGCAGCAGCGTGTCCTCGCGCGCCGGGTCGATCTCGAACGAATGGCCGAACCCGATCAGCTCGTCGGGCATGCCGGCGAGGTGGGCGAAGGTCTCGTTGACGAGCTGCGAGGCGATCACGGTGTGCGCGGCCTCGTCGGCGTCCGCGGTGGTGATGTAGTTGTCCTCGCCGGTATTGATGATGATCTCCGCGAACGCGCAGATCCGCCGCGAGAAGTACTGATCGCAGAACGTTCGCTGCATGTTGATGTCGCGAAACAGGATCCCGTACATGGCGTCGTTGAGGAGCATGTCGAGCCGCTCCGCCGCCGCCATGTAGGCGATCTCCGGCATGCACAGGCCGCTCGAGTAGTTCGTCAGGTGCACGTACCGGCCGAGCTTGCGCGAGACGTCGTCGAGCGCCTCGCGCATGATGCGGAAGTTCTCCTGCGTCGCGTACGTCCCGCCGTAGCCCTCGGTGGTCGCGCCGTGCGGCACGTAGTCGAGGAGCGACTGCGCCGTGCTGCGGATGACGGCGATGACGTCGGCGCCCTGCTGCGCCGCCGCCCTGGCCTGCTCGACGTCGTCGTGGATGTTTCCGGTGGCGACGATGACGTACTTCCACGGCGCGCCGGGAAAGCTCCCCACCTGCAGGCTTCGCTTGAGCTCCTTCCGCTTCTCGATGCGCTCGCGCAGCTCACGGGTCGCGGCGCGCGCATCGGCGCGCATGGTGTCGCGCAGCTCTGCGTCCTCCGCGGACGTCAACGGCGGCAGCTTCTCGGGATGCGCGGCGATGCGCTCGATTGCCTGGAGCGGATCGCGCCCGGGGCTCGCCTTCAACGCGCGGCCCAGCCAGTACGCCGCGCCTTTGTGCAGCACCTTCGTCTCGCCGAGCCTGTCGACGAGCAGATTCGCCAGCGGCGCTCCGCGCGTGCCGGCGCCGCCGATGCCGAGGAGCCGCAGCACGGTCCGCTCGATGGCGACGGTGCTGTGGCGGTCGATGAACGCCTGCACCTCACGCGCTGCTTGCTGCGCCAGCTCGCGCGCATGCGCCACCTTCTCCGCCTCGACGAACAGCTGCGCCAAGTCTCCTCCGAAAGAGCGCAGCAAGTACCCTACCCTCGCGGCGTGGACAAGGCACGGTCCTCGCCACGCGCGGCCGCGGGACGATCCGCAAACGGCATCGTGCCGGCGTGGGAAGTGGATGTGGGCGCGCCGCGCACGCGGCCTTGGCGACGTCCGTTTCCTCCTCGCCCGCCGGTCCGTGCGCTACACTTCCCGGGTGCGCAGCCTCGCCGCAATCGCCGTCGCGTGCCTGCTCGCCGCCGCGCTGGGCGCCGGAGCCGTGTGGCACTTCACGCATCGCGAGCGGCCTCTGCCCGACGCTCCCGCTCTCGTCGTCAAGGTGCGCGAGGTTGCCCGTCTACAGGCGTTGGACGTGTCGCTCTACAAGAAGGTCGTCTTCGCGCCCGATCCGCGCGACACCGGTTCCGTCTGGGGCGACCTGTTGCAGTGGGCGAGCTGGTCGCTGCGGCCGCCGCGCGGCAGGGCCATCGTCTTCGCGGAGGCGCACCTGGCGATCGATCTCGCCAGGCTCGACCCGTCGTCCTTGCGGGTCAGCGGACGGCGCGTGGAAGTCGTCTTGCCAGAAGTCCAGGTCCAGGTGGAGCTGAAGCCCGCCGAGACCGAGGTGATCGGATCGAACCTCGATTCCAGCCAGACCGCGCAGCTCTTCGAGCTGGCGCGCTCCGCGTTCGAGAGGGAAGTCGCAGCGGACGAGAAGCTCAAGGCGCGCGCCCGCGCATCCGCCGAGCAGTCGCTGCGCGCGCTCTTCGTCGGCCTGGGGTTCAGCGAGGTCGAGTTCGTGAAGGAGCTTCCGCCGCTCGCCGCGCGCGGGTGAGGACGCGTCACCCGGCGGATTCGATCCGGGCGAGCTGCTCCGGGGTATCGGCATCGAGGAACGGCCGCTCCTCCGGCCAGTCCACGAACGCCGTGTGGACCGCCTCGAGCAGGCGCTTCGGTCCGACCGCGGAATGGGCGAGCAGCGCGGAGGCGGTGCTCAAGCACGCCTCCCTCCGGTACAGCGCGCACAGCGGTTGGCGCACGCCGGCGTGGACGGGCACGGCCGCATCGTGTCCGGCGAGCGCACGGAACAGAGCATCGAGGAGCGCGCCGTCCGCGGCGAAGGGCATGTCGGCCGCGCAGCAGAACACTACGTCCGAGGACGCCGCCGCGAGTCCGGCCTCGAGGCCGCTGAGCGGCGTGTACAACGCGGAGCGGTCGAGGACCACCCGCGCACCGAACCCGGCGTAGGGATCGACTCGCTTTGCGACGACGAGCACTTCGGCGAACGTGCTCGTCAGGCCGTCCAGCACGGCCCGCAGGAGCGGCGCGCCGCGGAACGTGGCGAGCGCCTTGTCGGAGCCGAATCGCGCGCTGCGGCCACCCGCAAGCGCGATCGCCGAAGCGTCCCTCATCCCACGCGCGCCGCGAACAGCCGCTGCAGCGCCGGCGTGCTGCGCACGAGGTCGAGCGCGAGCTCGGCGTGCCCGGGCGCATAGCCGTTGCCCATGGTGAGGCGGACGTCCTTCCCGACGCCCTCGGCGCCGAGCGCCGCGGCGGTGAAGCTCGTCGCCATGCTGAAGAAGAGGACCTCTCCGCCGTCGCGCGCCGCCAGGATGCTGCCCATCTCCGTGCCGGCGACGCTCGCGCAGTTCACGACCAGATCGTAGAAGCCGGCCTGCGCGGCGCGCGCGTACAGCTCGAGCGGCTGCGTCGCGTCGAGCGCCATGGCAGCGTCGGCAATCCCTTCGTGCACCAGCATGCGGGGCGCGTCGGGCCGATAGTCGAGCGCGGTGACGTGCGCGCCGTTGCGTCGCGCCTGGGCGCAGGCCAGGGAGCCGCTCTTTCCCGCGCCGAGCACCAGGACGCGGTCTCCCGAGCGGACGAGCCGCGCGACCCACGCAGGCGCGCCGCACACGTCGAGGATGGCGAGCGCCACCGCCTCGGGGAGGTCGTCGGGCAGGCGCGCCCACGGACCGCTCGCGAACAGGATGGCACGGCCGCGCACGTCGAGCCGCTCCGCGCGCGGCTCGATGCGCAGGATCTCGCGGAGCTCGAGAGGCGTCAGCGTGAGCGAGACGAGAGTCGCGATCCGGTCGCCCGGCTTCAGCGCGGCGGCGGCGGGATGCTCCGGGCCGACCTCTGCCACCCGGCCGATGAGCATGCCGCCCGACCCGGTGACCGGGTTCTGCATCTTGCCGCGCGCTCGGACGATCTCCGCCACGCGGCCGGCGATCCGCTGCGCGTCGCCTCCGCACTCCTGCGAGAGCTGGCGGAAGCTCGCAGCGTCGATGTTGAGCCGCTCTACCTCGATGGACAGCTCGTCCGGCCCGAGCGGCAGCTGCGGATCGAGCACCTCCGCCTGCTGTGGCAGCGCGCCCTTGGGGCGCACCACGCGGCGGAGGCCGTACGGGTCACCCATTCTGGTCGCCCTGCGGAGGCGTACGGGGCGGCAGCGGGCGCTGCGGCGCCTGCGGCTGCATCTGCGGAGCCGGCGATCCGACCTGCATGGAAGGCCGCGGCGTCGGCAGCGAGTGCTGCCTCCCCGACCCTTCGAGGAACGGCCGGATGAGGTCGATGGGCAGCGGGAAGATCGTCGTCGACGCCTTCTCCGCGCTGATCTCCACCAGCGTCTGCAGGTAGCGGAGCTGCAGCGCGGCGGGATGCGCGTCGATCACGTCCGCCGCCATCCCGAGCTTCTCCGCCGCCTGGTACTCGCCCTCCGCGGCGATCACCTTGGCGCGGCGCTCGCGCTCGGCCTCGGCCTGGCGCGCCATCGCTCGCTGCATCTCGGCGGGCAGGTCGATCGCCTTCACCTCGACCGCGGTGACCTTCACGCCCCACGGCTCGGTGTGCAGGTCGAGGACCTGCTGCAGCTCCTTGTTGATCTTCTCGCGCTGCGCGAGCAGGTCGTCCAGCTCCAGCTTGCCGAGCGTGCTGCGCAGCGTGGTCTGGGCGAGCTGCGAGGTGGCATAGAGGAAGTTCTCCACCTGGATCACGGCGCGGCCGGCGTCGATGACGCGGAAATAGATCACCGCGCTCACCTTGAGGCTCACGTTGTCGCGCGTGATCACGTCCTGCGGCGGCACGTCGCGCGTCACCGTGCGCAGGTCGACCTTCACCATGCGGTCGAGGCCGGGGACGATCCAGTTCAGTCCGGCGCGCTTCACCTCCGCGAAGCGCCCCAGGCGGAAGATCACGCCGGACTCGTACTCCTGGATGACGCGCAGGCCGGAGATGAGCCACAGCGCGACGGGGATGAGGAAGAACCAGAAGGGGCTCACGTTGCCTCCTTGAGCTGCGCCTCGAGCGGCATCACCTCGATCGTGAGGCCGCGGACGCCCACGACGCGCACGCGCGCTCCCTCGGGGATCGGACCGGCGGCGCGCGCCGACCACAATTCGCCGTGCACCAGCACGCGCCCTTCTCCCGGCCCGACGGCTTCGCGCACCTCGCCCTCCTCCCCGAGCAGTCCGGGGCCGCCCGACTGCAGCGGCTGGCCGGCACTGCTGGTGAGCTTCCAGACGAGTGTCGCGCTGATGAGGCCGAGCGCGGCGCCGACCGGGATGACGACGCGCCAGCCGAGCCCGAAATCGGAGTCTGCCCAGAAGCCTCGTCCGGTGTGGCCGATGAGGAGCAGCGATCCGATCACGATGCAGACGATTCCCGCGGCGATGAACCACCCATGCCCGCCTGCGTACATCTCGGCGACGAGCAGGCCCACTCCGAGGATGCAGAGGGCCAGCGCGCCGACGTTGACGGGGAGCATCTGGAAGGCGACGCCGGCGATGACGATGCAGATTGCGCCGACCACGCCGGGCACGATGGTCCCGGGGTGGAACAGCTCCAGCATGATCCCGATGACGCCGAGCATCGCGATGAGGTACGCGATCTGCGGGTCGGCGAGGGCGTGCAGGACGCGGTCCCGTACCGTCCACTCGACCGGGCGCAGCTCGGCGCCGGCAGTGCGCAAGCGCCGCGTCTCGCCGCCGAGGTGGATCTCGCGCCCGTCGATCTTGCGGAGCAGCTCGGGAACGTCCTCCGCGACCAGGTCGATCACCTTCTCGCGCAGCGCCTCGGTCGCGGTGATCGACACACTCTCGCGGACGGCCTTCTCGGCCCAGTCGACGTTGCGGGAGCGCCGCTCCGCGATGCCGTGCACGAACGCGGCGGTGTCGTTCTCGATCTTCTTCAACATCGTCTCGACTTCGGAGTTCTTCTCTGCTCCGCCGCCGCCGATCCCGACGGGATGCGCGGCGCCGATGTTCGAGGAGGGCGCCATCGCCGCGACGTTCGCGGCCAGCGTGATGAACACTCCGGCGGAGCCAGCGCGCGCCCCCGGCGGACCGACCCAGACGACCACCGGCACCTTGGCAGACAGCTCCGCCTGCACGATGTCGCGCGTGGAGGCGAGCAAGCCGCCCGGCGTGTCCATGCGGATGACCAGCGCCTCGGCACCCTGCCCTTCGGCGTCGCGGATCGCGTCGATCAGATAGCGCGCGGACCCGGGGTCGACCGAACCGGTCAGCTCGGCGTAGGCAACGAACGAGGCGGCGGCGATCGCGGCGATCATCGCTTCCGCTCCAGACCCAGCTTCTTCATCACTTGCTGGAGGTCGTCCCAGACCTTCGACTTCTCCTGCGGGCTGCGCAACAGATACGCCGGGTGGAAGGTGGGCATCACCGGGATGCCCTCGTACGCGCGCCACTGGCCGCGCAGCCTGGTGATCGGCGTCTGCTCGCGCAGCAGCGCCTGGGCAGCGAACTTCCCCAGCGTGACGATCACTTCCGGCTTGACCGAGGCGAGTTGTCCCTTGAGGAACGGCTCGCACGCGGCCAGCTCGTCGGGCTCGGGGTTGCGGTTGTTGGGCGGCCGGCACTTCACCGTGTTGCAGATGTACACGTCGTCGCGCCGCATCCCCATCGCCTCGATCATCTTGGTGAGGAGCTGTCCGGCCTTGCCGACGAAGGGCTCGCCCTTGAGGTCCTCGTCCTCGCCGGGCGCCTCGCCGACGAACATCAGCCGCGCCTTCGGATTGCCGACCCCGAAGACGATCGTGTGCCGCCCCTTGTGCAGCTTGCAGAGGGTGCACTCGCCGATCTGCGCGCGAACCTCCTCGAGCGATAGGACGGGCAGCTTTGGCGAGGTCATCGAGCTCGGGCCAGGTGTCGCCGTCTGTGCGGGCGCCGCGACGGGTGCGGGCGCGACGGCCGGCATGGCGGCCTTCGGCCGTTCCAGCGTCACCATGACGGGCCCTCCCTCCTGCGCCCAGGAGAGGTACGCGCGCAGCTCCGCGACCGCGGCCTGAAGCTCTTCGTGCACGTCGTTCTCCACCCCTCGACTATAACGGACCGGGCCCCTAGAAGGCGCCTCACCGCAGCCTTTCGCGCACGCGGTCCCAGATGGCATGCGCCACGGTGAGCTTCGTGCCCGAGACCTCCGCCCGGCCGCCGTCGCGGTCGAGCACCACCACGCGGTTCGTCGCCGCGGCGAATCCGGCGCCGCCGGCGGACACGTCGTTCGCCACGATCAGATCGAGGTTCTTGCGGAGGAGCTTCTCGCGCGCGTGCTCCTCGACGCGCTCCGTCTCGGCGGCGAACCCGACCAGCACCGGCCGCTTCGGATCCGCCGCATACCGCGCGCCCAGCCCGGCCAGGATGTCCGGGGTGCGCACGAGGCGCAGCGTCTCCTCGCCGTCGCTCTTCTTCACCTTCTGCCGCGCGGCCTGCGCGGGCCGCTGATCGCTCACCGCGGCCGCCATGACGACGGCACGCGCGCCGTCCAGCGAGCGATTGACGGCCTCGTGCAATTCCTGCGCGCTGACGACCCGCACCGTGCGCACTCCCGCAGGCGGTGCCACCTCGGTCGGACCGGCGATGAGCGTCACGTCGGCTCCGCGGTCGCGTGCCGCTTCGGCCAGCGCAAAGCCCATCCTCCCGCTCGACGGGTTGCTGAGGAACCGCACCGGATCCAGCGCCTCGCGCGTCGGGCCAGCCGTGACCAGGACCGGCACTCCCGCGAGGTCGCGCGGCGCCAGCGCTCCAGCGGCCGCGTCGACGATCTCCGCCGCCTCCGACATGCGCCCGGGCCCGCTGTGCGAGCGCTCCGCCATCTCGCCGATCGCGGGACCGACCATCTTCGCGCCGCGCTCGCCGAGGACGCGGACGTTCTCGGCCGTGGCCGGGCTCGCCCACATCCGCTCGTTCATGGCGGGCGCGAGCAGCCATCGCGCCGGCTCGACGGCGAGCAGCGTCGCGGTGACGACGTCCTCCGCGCCGCCCCAGCGCAGACGGGCCATCAGGTCGGCCGTCGCGGGCGCGACGATGGCGAGCTCGGCCCAGTCGGCCAGCGCGATGTGCCCCGCGGCCAGCTCCTGGTGCGCGTCGAAGAGATCGGTCGAGGCAGGCTTGCCGGTGAGCGCCTGGAACGTCAGCGCCGTGACGAAGCGCTGCGCGGCCGGCGTGAGCGCGACGCGAACCTCGGCGCCGGCTTTGACGAGAAGCCTCGCCACCTCGCACGCCTTGTACGCCGCGATGCCGCCGCCCACGCAAAGCAGCATGCGGCGCCCTTGGAGCGGCTCCACACGAGCATGATGCCCCCGAAGCGAGCCGGCCGGAAGTTCTGGTAGTTTGCGCTCCGTGCCGACCCGCAAGCCCGCCTCTCCCGGCCTGCTCGCGACCGTCGCCGCGCGGCGGGTAGCCGTCGCGGCGCTCTACTGGGGACCGGTCATCTTCCTCCTCGCCACGGCCGCCCTGGTAGTGGGGCTGTGGAAGGGAATCAACCTCGGCGGGCTCATGTACCTCGCCGTGGTCCTGCTCGCGGTGTTCGGCGTGGCCTCCGGTTGGAGCCTGCAGCGCCGCCTGGGCGAGATCTCCAACGCGCTCGAGAGGGCGCAGCGGACCAGCACCGTCGGCCTGCTCACCGCCGGGTTCGCACACGAGATGAAGAACGCGCTCACCGTGATCCTCGGCTTCGCCGAGCTGGCGCGGACCGCGGGAGAGAAGGCGGGCACCGAGCCGAAGGTGATGCGCCACTTGCGCGAGGTGGAGAACGAGACGCGGCGCACGGTGGCGCAACTGCAGAGCTTCATGAGCTACTCGAGCGGCGAGCGCGGCACGCGCATCGCGCGCGACGTCAACGAGCTGGTCCGCGACGCGCTCACGATGGTGCGCCCGATGGCGCGGATGAAGGAGCTGCAGCTGCAGGAAGTCTCCGGCGAGCCGCCGCGCGTCGTGTGCGATGCTTTCGCGGTGCGCCAGCTGCTGCTCAACCTGCTGCTCAACGCCCTCGACTTCGCCCGCACGCGCATCGAGGTGACCACCCGCGCCGTCGACGGCCAGGCGGAGGTCGTCGTCGCCGACGACGGTCCGGGCGTGCCGCCCGACGACCGCGAGCGCATCTTCCAGCGTTTCGTCACCACCCGCCCGGGCGGCAACGGGCTCGGGTTGTCGACCTCGCGCGAGATCGCGCAGGCGCACGGCGGCAGCCTCGCGCTCCTCGATAAGGCACCGGGGGCGGCGTTCGCCGTCCGCCTCCCAGCTGCGCGCTGACCTCCCAGCTCCGCTGTTCGCTGCAAGAAAATCGGGCAACTGCGCACTCGCTCCCGGGGCGCGATCCGGATACTGAGCGCAACGGTGGTGGAATCCGTCGTCGACCGCAGGCGGGCCGTGCACGTCGGCTTGATCCTGCTCGCCTGCGCGGCCGCGCTCGCCCTCTCCTGGCTGGCGCGCGAAGTCCTCCTGCTCGGCTTCGTCGGCGTCCTCATCGCGGTCGTCTTCTCGTATCCGGTCGGCTGGCTGTCGCGCCTCATGCCGCGCGGTGTTGCCGTCCTGCTCGTCCTGGCCGTCCTGGTCGGCGCCGCCGTGGGACTCGGGGCGTTGGCAGCGCCCACCCTGCAGCAGGAATTCGAGCAGCTCCGCGAGAGCGCGCCCCGCGCCATCCAGAAGGCGCAGGGCTGGGTCCGCCGCGTGCAAACGAGCGCCGGCGGCGGCGGGGCCAAGCAGGGCGACAAAGGACAGGCGTCGCAGAAGGGACCGGAGATCGCGGCCAAGGTGGGCGAAAAGGCGCTCCCCGCCGTCCTGGCGGTGATCTCCGGCGTGACGGCGATCGTCCTCGTCCTGGTGCTTGGCGCGTTCCTCGTCTACCAGCCCGACGCGTATCGCCGCGGCGTGCGCCTGCTGGTCCCGAAACAGCACGAGCCGGTCTTCGACGAGGCGTACCGCCGCACCGGCATGGGGCTACGCAAATGGGTCGGCGGAATCGTCGTCGCGATGACGTTGATGGGCGGCTTGACCGCGGCGGGGCTCGCGGCGGTCGGGATCGAGCAGTGGCTGCTCCTCGGCGTGTTGACCTTCCTCGGCACGTTCGTCCCTTACGTGGGCGCCATCGCCAGCTCGGTGCCCGGTCTCCTGGCGGGTCTGGCGCAGTCGCCCCGCCACTTCCTGCTCGCGGGAGCCGTCTACGTCGGCGTCCACATCGTCGAAGGGTACGTGGTGGAGCCGTTCGTCATGCGACGCGCGGTGGAGATCCGCCCCGCCTTGCTGCTCTTCGTCCAGGGGATGTTCGGGGCAGTCTTCGGCCTGCTCGGCACGATCGTCGCGACGCCGATGCTCGTCTGCATCCAGGCGCTGACCGACTATCTCTGGGTCGAGCGCCGGCTCGGCAAGGACCCGAAGGCGAAGGCGGACTGACGCGGCCGATCCGCCGGGGCCTGCGGCAACTTTTCGCTCCGGACGAACCGCCCGCCTGGACTAGACTGCCCTTCGATGCGCCGCCTCGCCGCCGTCGGGCTCTGCGTCGCCGCGTGCACCGGCGATCCTTCCGCCGCGCACCTGGCGCGCGGCAACGTGCTGGTGAACAACGGCAAGCGGGAAGAGGCGGCCGCCGAGTACCGCGAGGCCGCGCGGCTGTCGGCAAAGAGCGCGGTGCCGCTCGAGCGGCTCGGCGACGTCCTCTACGATCTCGGGCGGAAGGAAGATGCGCTCGGCGCGTACCAGGACGCTGCGCGGCGCGATCCGGGCGCGTTCACGGCCCGCATCGGCGCGGCGCGCGTCCTGACGGACCTCGGGCGCCTCGGAGAGGCGCGCGCCGAGCTGACGGTCGCGCTCGAGCGGCAGCCGACGAACCTCTACCTGCTTCTGTCACGCGGCAACCTGCACCAGCGCGGCGGCGACGCCAAGGCCGCGTTGCACGACTACCAGACCGCGGTGCATCTCGCGTCCCGCAACGTCGCGGCGCTGTTCCAGTACGGCGGCGCGCTGCTCGACGACGGGCAGGTCGACGAAGCGGGCAGGACCTTCGACCGGCTCGTCGAAATCGCGCCGGATGCGCCCGAAGGCTGGTTCGGTCGCGCGAGGTGGTCGGCGCGGCGCGGTGATCGCGCCCGCGCCGCCGAGGCGCTCGCCGCGGCGAACGCCCGCGTCGAACCGGCCACGCGACGCCGGCTCGGGGAGCAGGGCCTCAAAGGCGAGGTGCTGGACCGCGCGACGGCCGAGGAGTCGCGGCGATCGCGGGCGCAGATGGAAGCGGAACCTGCATTCGCGGCGTTCGCTGCCGATCCGGCCTTCCGCGCCGCTGCTGGCTTCGCGGCGCGCTAGCGGTGTCCTGCGCGCGCCCGAAGCCTTCTTTGTGCGGGTGGCGGGATGTGACGAGGTTCCGGACAAGCGCGCAGCAAACTGACGCATCGCGTTGCAACGCGCCATCGGCAATCGGCAGCGCGGGGTGCGAGCGCGCACCACGATCCGTGCGAGTCGCAGTTCGAAGTAGCGGGATTTGCAGCGCTTTGTTTGAGGCTGCCGGCGTCTGCAGGGGCGCGTCCGAACCCCCCGGCGGCAGTCTTGCCTCGCTCGACTCATCCGGTACGATGCGAGAGTGGGCGAGCCTCAGCAGCCGAGCGCACCGGGCGATCCGGCGTCGTCCGGCACTGCCGCGTCCAATCCCGCGACGCCCGCTGCGGCCACGCCCCGCGCAGTAGCGCCTGCGCCACCGCCCGGAAACGGCGCGCCCAAAGCTGCTCAGCCCCCCGCGGCCGCGGTCGCGCCCGCAGCGGCGCCACGTCCTTCCGCCCCGCCTGGGGCGGCGCGCCCTATGCCGACGCCGGCCAGACCCGCGCCGGCCTCCCCGCCGACGCCAGGAGCGCCGGTGCAGAGTGGTCCGCCGCGACCTCCTGAGGCCCGTCCTGCGCCGCCGCCGCCTCCTCCTCCCGGACCACCGCGGATGCCCGGAGCGCGTCCCCTGCCGCCTCCTCCGCGACCTCCTTCTGCTCCGGTTGCGAAACCGCCGGCGCCACCCGTTCCGCCGCCGCCTTTTGCGATGGCCGCTCCGGCCGCAGCACCGAGCGCGCCACCGAAGGCGTCGGCTGCTCCGGTCGCGCCGGCGGCTCCGCAGCCTCCTCGCACCCCGAGTGCGCCACCGAACGGAGCGGCGCCTTCCGCGACGCCGACGGCCAGGCCCTCGACGCCACCGGTGCCGGCATCGCAGGTTGCAGCCGCTCCGCAGGCGCCCCGGACCGCCGCACCGCCCGGCCCGCCTGCCGGTGCCCGCGCGGCTGCGCCCGCACCCGGTGCAACGGTCCCGTTCGCCAGACCGCCTGGCCCGGTCGGCGGCACGATCCCGTTCGCAACGCCGCCCGCCGCGGCCGTTCCCGCGACTGCGCCTGCCGCGCCCGCCATCGCTCCGCCGGCCGTTGCCCCCTCTCCACAACCGCGGCCGGAGACCGTCGCGGCGAGGCCAGTACGGCCCGTCCCTCCGACCCCCGGCGGGATCCCCGTGATGACGCCGACGGCGCCCGCTGCGCGCGCGACGCCGCCTCCTCCGCCCGTCCGGGCGACGCCTCCTCCTCCGCCCGCGAGAGCGACGCCTCCTCCTTCGGCCGCGAGAGCGACGCCTCCTCCCCCGCCCGCGAAAGCGACGCCTCCTCCCCCGCCCGCGAGAGCGACACAGCCTCCTCCGCCCGCGATGGGGACACCCCCTTCTCCGGCCGCGAGGCCGACGCCGCCGGCCGCCGTCGCGGCGGCGCCTCCGCGCCTGTCACCCCGCTCGGAGACGCCGCGGTCGGCGCCCGCAGTGCCGCCCGCTGCCGAGCCGGCGCCCGCCCGTCCTCCCCCACCACCAGCGCCCAAGCGCCCGTCCGCTCTCGCCCGGGGCCTATCCGCGGCGGCAAACGCGCTCGTCCGCGGGACTTCGAAGGTTTTCGGCGAGGTCAAGACTCGCGGGGCCAGCGCGGTTGGCGACTTTCGGTCACGGCCGGAGCACTCCCGCTGGCGCGCATACGCACTGGGCTGCTATGGGCTAATCGTGGCGGCAACGCTGGCGGGCCAGCTCTATACGACCAACCCGTTGGGCGTGTACCTGAAGGTGCAGCACGTCGACCTGCCGGTCTCGACGCTCATCTTCGTGCGCAACGATTCGCGTCTCGCCTGGAAGCACGCCCGCATCACCGTCAACGGGATCTACTCGCATTCGCGCGACGAGATCGCCGCCGGCGAGAGCCTCCCGCTCGATCTGGACAAGGCGTTCGCGGTGCACGACGGCTCGGGCAAGGTGTTGCGCCGGCCGCCGAGGAACCTGCCGCTGCAGTCGCTCGCGCTCGACTGCGACCGCGGCCACTACGAGACGGAGCTCAAGTGACGAGCAGCGATTGTCCCAGCAAGGTCCTGGTCGTCGACGACGATCCGGAGATCGTGACCTTCCTCTCGACGCTGCTCGAGTTGGAAGGCATCGAGTCGAGCGTCGCGACCAGCGCGGCGGCTGCGCTCGAGCAGCTGGAGCAAGGCGCGCCCGACCTGGTCCTCCTCGACATCGCCATGCCGGACCGCGACGGCATCGATCTGTGCAAGGAGCTGAAGAGCGATCCGCGCACCGCCGAAGTGCCGGTCTTCGTCGTCTCCGCCCGCCCAGGCAAGGACGTCGTCGAGCGCGCCCTCGCGGCCGGCGCGGAGGAGTTCATCCGCAAGCCGTTCGAGAACGCCGAGCTCATCTCGCGGATCCGCGAACGAACGCGGCTGCGGACGCAGCCGCGCTGACCAGTCGTGCCGGAGCGCCACGTTTCGCGGCGCGAACGATCAGGG
>Ga0114129_10005921_pt1 | contig 17303 bp, 12 predicted proteins | sample RhiMetdeltSRZDD1_FD_80071 | JGI IMG/M metagenome (GOLD analysis project Ga0114129, IMG submission 80071) | Populus rhizosphere microbial communities from Tennessee, USA - Rhizosphere MetaG P. deltoides SRZDD1 (version 2) (version 2) | ecosystem: Host-associated > Plants > Roots > Rhizosphere >... | reverse complement strand
CTATTTGATACAAGCCGATTTTACCCGCCTTACCAATATTTTATACAGGATTGATATTTCAGAACAAACCCTTAAAGAAACCCTCGAAAAGCAAGCCGATAAAGATGCCGGGGTTTTGATTGCTGAACTCATCATAGAAAGACAACTTCAAAAACAAAAAATGCGGGCGCAGTTCAAAACGCAACAGAATATTCCGGATGACGATAAATGGTGAATAATTCCTAAGTTCGCTCTATGAACCTGATAGAGGTAGCTAATGAAATACAGGCGCGGGAATTTATTAGTATGCCAGGGATAATCTATAAAAATGATTCAAACTGGATTCGCCCGCTCGATAGTGATGTGGAGGCCGTATTCGACCCTTCCCGTAATGTTTTTTTTTCGCACGGTATATGTAGCCGCTGGTTACTTACAGATAAAAATGGTGCACTTATAGGCCGTATAGCAGCTTTTATTAATTATGAAAAGGCCCATAAAAACCCACAGCCAACCGGCGGATTAGGTTTTTTTGAGTGCATTAACGATCCCCAGGCCGCTTTTTTATTATTCGATACAGCCAAAAACTGGCTGAAAGCGAAGGGTATGCAGGCCATGGACGGCCCTATAAATTTTGGAGAAAACGACAAATACTGGGGCTTGCTGATCCACGGTTTTAAACCGCCAAGCCTTGGCATGAACTATAATCCTTCTTACTACAAAGATTTTTTTGAATCGTACGGGTTTACCAAATTGTACGACCAGTTCACCAATTTCTTAGACGCCACCACCCCCCTGCCCGAACGGTTTACCAAAATAGCCGACTGGGTAATGAAAAAACCAGGCTATACTTTTCGCCATTTCAGTAAAAAGGAGTTCGACCGTTTTGCCGGTGACTTTCGCGAAATTTATAACGATGCCTGGAGCGATTTTGAAAACTTTACCCCCATCGAAATGGGCACTATCAAAGAATCGTTCCGCCAGATGAAAGCCATCATGGACGAAAAGATCATTTGGTTTGCCTATTATAAAGATGAACCGATTGCGGTTGTATTATGTTTGCCCGACGTGAACCAGATCTTAAAACACGTAAACGGAAAACTAAACCTGTGGGGTAAGCTAAAATTTTTCTGGTATTCAAAAACCACCACCGTCAACAGGCTCAGGATCATAATTATGGGTTGTAAAAAGAAGTTCCAGAACCATGGTATCGAATCGGCCCTGATCCGCTGTTTACAGCTTGAAGTATTGCCCCGTAATACTATAAAGGGAGTAGAACTGGCCTGGGTGGGTGATTTTAACGATAAAATGATCGCCCTGCACGAAGCTACGGGTGCAAAGCAGGATAAGATTCATAGAACATACCGGTATATTTTTTAAATATCGAATAACGAATTAATAATATTGAATATTGAAATGAAAACCATTTCGATATTTGACATTCTTCATTCAACATTCATTATTTAAACATCACATCCTTCACCTTCTCTTTATCTTCCCTTTCCTTCTTAAGATCGAACATAGTGCCAAATACCCTATCCCAGATAGTGGTACTAACGCCATATCCCTTGTTTTCATTTTTATAATGATGCAGGTGGTGATTGCGCCACAGCGGTTTCATCCATTTAAAAGGCGGGTTCCAGGCATGAATAGCGTAGTGCATACTACCATATAATAAATATCCGAGTATAAAGCCGGGGAAAAACATAAATACATGTTGCCGCATGATCAGGTACATCAGTGCAAAAATGGCCGAAGCCAAAATCAAACTGGGCACCGGTGGTAAGAACAGGCGTTGCCTATCGCGTGGATAATGATGGTGGTTGCCATGCATAGTGTACACAAACTTCTGCACACGCGGATTTTCACTCACCCAATGATACAAAAAACGATGGGCTATATATTCAAAAAAAGTCCAGAATAACAGGGCGCCGATAAATGTAAGCGTAATGCGCAGGGCCGAATAACCAAAATGATCGTTGCTGTAATAAAGCATATACACAATCACCGGCAAATACATGCCCCAGATAACCAGGGGATGCGTTTTAGTGAGCATCTCGAGGTATTGGTTCTGAAATAATCGTGCCTGTCCTTTATTATGTATCTTCTCAAATTTCATAACCGCTTAAATAATAGCAAAAATAAAAAAATTTAAGGCACCTTTTGCCTTCACATAGTTTCTTCAAAAATATCTTCTGTTACCCCGTTCTGTTTTAACAACCGGTAATGTTTAAACAGCGATGCCCCCAACGAATATTGCCGGTAAGGCCAGTTATACCGGGCAGCATAGTCTTTCAATAATCCGGTTATTTCGGGATAATAAATATGATTGATATTGGGAAAAAGATGATGCGCCACATGGTAATTAAAACAGCCCATACAGAACCGCGTAAACCAGTTATCGTGTGCTACATCGTTAGTGGTAAGTAACATATGCATCATCCAGTTATGGGCCAGCTTGTTTTCTTCATCGGGTTTGGGAAATTCAGAGCCGGTGTTGGCATGCGGACTTAACAATACCATTAACGAAAAAATACTCGCGGCAAACAGCATTAACATAAAGCCGGCAATTACATTCAGCCATGTTACCCCAAGTATTAATTTAGGCAACACAACAAGGTATGCAAGAAACAGTGTTTTGAATACAAACAGCTTTACATATTCAATGCCCGGAATGGTGATCAGCTTCCGGATGGTCCTTTTCTTATTAAAAAAGTCTTTAAAGTCGCGTACCAGTAACCAGTTAAAAAGATATAACGGATATAAAAGCGGTAAATATATATGTTGATAGCGATGAAGATACAACACGTTGCCATCAGGAAAAATGCGGGCAAGCTTACTTTGTTCTATATCGGTATCCCATCCGTTCACGTTTGGGTAATTGTGGTGAAAGCGTATATGGCGTAACCGCCACACATAACTATTGGCGCCCATCAGATCAAAAATGTAAACATACCATTCATTCAGCCATTTACTGTTGAATATAGTGCCGTGCACGGCATCGTGAATAATATTTAAAAAAATCATTACCAGGGTAATACCCAGTAAAAAATAACCGGTATAAAAAACAACCGGATGATTGCCTGCGGCCAATATGGTACAATAAACAAAAAGGTATTGCGCGGGGAATAATACAGCTTTTAAAAGAATGCTTCCCCGTCGTTTAGGTTCCAATTGCTGCACAAGGGTATTCACATCCTGCCGCAATTGTTGAAAAATGGCTTCACTGCCAATTTTCGAATAGCGTGGTTTGGTTACCTTTTCCATCGGTTCATCACTTTTTGAACAAATCCTGTCTTAATTAAATGCTTGCTTAGGGTACCGCCTGGTTGTTGGAAAAGTTGATGTTCTATATTTAACCCGTATGGTTAAAAAAAGTTTAAATAAAGTTCAATTATTTTTAAGCATATTGATCCGCTTCATGCCACATACGCTGCATAAACGATGCTTTGTACAACTCTTTTTAAGACTATTTTAATAACTCATTGATCGTAACCAAAGTATAGTTTTTTCTACGCAGGAAATCTATAAGCAGGGGAAGCTGTTTATACAATTTATCTGGTCGTGCGGGATTTGTACCAATATGCAGTAACAGTATGAATCCGTTAAGACCATTGGGGCTTCTTTTTTCATAAGCTTTTATGGAATCTACAATTGCGGGGCTGCTTCGATATGTTTTCATATCGGGCGTGGTATAATCGGCATTGCTGTAGGTACCGGGTGTAAAATTGATCAGTTGAAGTCCCTGCTGCCTGGTCCACGATGCAATAGTGTCGTTATACCATTCATAGGGAGGCAGAAAAAACGGGGCCTGTTTTTTGGTGATGCCAAAAGCCTGCATAGCTTCATAATTCTTCAACAGATCGGTGTTAAACTGATCTTTTGTAACCAGTAAACTGTCGCGTTTGGTCCAATCGCAGTATAACAGGTGTTGGTCGGCGTGAGCGCCGAGGTAATTACCCAGTATCACCAATTGCTGAATATAGGACCTGAATGCAGGGTTGCGGTAAAAGCGGCCGGTAAAGAAAAAAGAAGCCTTTAATTTTTTCTGCAGAAGCGTTTGAATGATATCAGCAGCGCCATCGGCATATTCATCGCCAGTAAAAACGATTGCCAGCCTTTTTTGACTGGTGTCGCCTCGTATAATGGCGCCATGACTGTAAGTAAAAGAGCTTTGTTTGGCATCTGCCTGAGGAATAGCACCTTTTGACTGCGACCGCTTTTTTGAGCCTTGATCTAAAGTGTCCGCATCAGAACTGCTGACTCCGGAGGTCCCCTCATTGGAAATTCTTTTTCCCAAAGTCCACCCACCGGGAGGATTTAGGGGGGCCTTGGCCATACCCGCCTCTTTTGCTGCCAGCAAATAAATCAGCGATGCGGTACCATCCATGGTAGGTTCATTGGTTGAGTAATCGCCGTAATCATCATGATACACTACCAGGTCGCTTTGAAAAGCGGCATATTCATCGGGCTCATTCAAGGTTATCCCTATAAGATTTTTATAAATAGAACCATAAACAGGACCATCAACCAAACCACCGTCGATAGGATATTTTTTAAGATGCGTGAATGCCGAATGCGGATCAGTTGGGGTATCGCCCGTTGCCGGTAAGCCATACACCATGGCGGTACCCCAGGGATTACAACCAAATAACCAGTCGAAATTGGCCTGTTCCAGCTCATTATATGCAGCATCACCTGTTAGCATGCGGTACCAGTAACATTGTATGGCAAAAGAAGTAGTAAGATTGTTACTGCACCATATAAAAGGAACACCCCGGTAAAAAGCATTTTGTTTTGCTTTTTGCCAAACAAGGTCGATGCCCTGTTTATAATAACCGATAATTTCTTTTTGTTCTTTTCCAGCCAGTTGCCGGGCCAGTTCATAATGGCCGATATTAATAAACGGATACCACTGGTAATGTTTTGCCGTATCCGCCCCCAGCCAGGGCGTTATTTTTTCCTGCTGTGCAAAGTCATAAGCCTGTTTTAAATATTTATTATGCTGCGGGTTCATCGAAACGCTGGCCATATCATAAATAGCAGCGCCAGCCAGTTCCATATCATCGGTCCAGTTATCTTCTTCATAAAAATAGGGCGACTTACCGGGGGCCGTTTGACAAACACCGGGCTTTTGCATGCCCAATGCCCAGGCAGAAAGTGAACGTTGTTTTAAAACAGAATCGCGCAACACAAAAGCGCCCAGCGCAAATGCACTGGCAAACTTGCCGGCGGTAGATGCCAAACCGCTTGACCGGCTTTTATATTTTCCAAACCCCTGCGGTTCGCCGGTACAAAAATAAACCGGGCGTTCGTAGCCCCTGCCGTAAAAACTATCTTCTTTGGGTATACGCATTCCATGATGGTCGCGGTCATCGGCAATCTGGTTAAACAGCCAGTCGTCTTTGGGATGCATTTTTAATAACCAGTCGAGCCCCCACCGGGCTTCGTCCAGTACATCGGCACGGTTGTTTTTGCCATTTAACCCGTTGGCCTGGTATTGATCGGTAAACACTTTGGGGAAATCGCGATAAGCGGCCAGCAAATGCCAGGTGGCATTGGCCGATGTGGTAACGTATTGCAAATAATCCGATGCATCGTGCCAGCCGCCGCTAACGTTTATATGTGTACTATCAGGCATGGGGCCGTATAAAGTATAGCCATCATGGGTGTGGCAACTGTCTTTCAAAAACGGATTAAACCCGCTGCGTTGCTGGCGCATATAACGCAAACAAAAGTCGGCCGCTCCTTTGTATACATCCTTTCCAATAGTAAACTCAGGTGAGTTCACCGAAGCCACCCTGATTATATACCGGCCGGGTTTGGAAAATGCCGAAAAATTCAACCGGTAAGTTTGTATAAACGGACCGTAAGCCCCAAATGGCTGACCGGCTTTTCCTTTGTATACAACTTTACGGTTGCCGGCATCGATTATTTCAAACTCATTGATCGTTTGTTGCTGTTTACTGCACCATACAGCTACTTTACTGCTATTGGGTTTATATCCCAACAGGTTAATGCGGACCCAGCTATCGGGTTCGGCTTGCTTCTTTTCAACAAAACCGGTAACAATAAAGAGTATGGCAATTATAATTACTGAAAGAAATTTTTTCATGCGTGTGCTTTTAAACCTTGAGTAGGTTTAGGGGAAGGCGGGGTTTTTATAATCGAATTTAAAAACGCTCAGGTCGGGTATGTATTGTCGCTTTCTTTTCAATTCGTACTGATAAATAATGTTGCCCACTTCTTTAAAAAACGGATAGCCGGTTTCTTCATACTCATATTTATCATCGTTTAAAACGCCATCGCTGTTTACATAAATATTGCCGCTTAGCATAAACTCAACCTGGTTTTTGAAATCAACTATATAGGCAACATCGGTTAAAAACCCATACGACCAGCCGGTTTTATTAAATACCCTTATGTACGAAGGGATCTTGCTTTTCCATGCCTTGAACATAAAAAATTTGGTATAGCTGTCGAAGTATTCGGTTGTGTCGTAATGCGGATAATCACTTTCCGATGGCAGCTCGCTCATATAACGGTACAAAAAAGCATAATCGTCACGGTTTAACTGAAACCTTTTTTTTGCAGGCACCGAATTGGGGAACAAAGCCGATTGCAGTACCTGCTGCATATCTTCCAGCGGAAAATTATTATGGGTGGTAAAATCCATCGGGGCTTTAATCAGACTATCGTACCGGTTATAATGCGCCCGCCCGATCAGTATCTTTTTGTCAAAATCGAATGGCATCAGGTTATAGGCGGCCGGCTGTGCGTACAATACCGTATCTCCGGTAACAAACCTGATGGGATTGGTATGGCGGTTTTCATCTTCATTCATAGCTACAAACCGGCGGGTAATGCGGGTATCATCATATCCCATTTGCCACAACCGTTCGTTCAGTTGCTGCTGGCCAACAAATTCGTACAACCGGTTATAGGCATCGTTATCGCTTACCAGGAATATTTTTTTTACATAATGTGCCACCGACGGCATCAAACAGGCCGAACTGCTATCGTACCAGGCTCCTGATTGACGGAAGTATGCGCTATCGGTAAGCATGGAAGTATATTTATTTACGCCATACCGTTGCAATGTGTTTACCTTTTCAAGCGCCAGTAAAGCGGTGGGCAGCTTTACCATGGAGGCGGGGTTGAAATATTCATGCCGGTTAACCCGGTAAAAATAATTGGTAAAATGCGGCTGGTTATTTTTATCGCGATCGATTTTGGTATATATCAGCTGATAATGAAACGTATCGGGCTGGTTCAAAATATCTTTTAAAAAAGGAGAAGCCTGTTGCCGCACCAGCTGTTCAAGCCAGGCATCTGTTTTACCTTGAGCATTGGTGGTATATGCTGCTGCCGACAATGCCGCCAACAGAATAAAGCGTTTCATGGGGCAAAAGGTACAGCAAAAACATGAAATCAGAATTCGGAGGTCAGAAGAACCCGTGTATTTGTTACTCGAACTTTTTGCTATCCTGCTTTCCATCTCATACTTCCAACTTCTTACTTCCTGCTTCGTGCATTCACCCTCCGACATCTGACTTCCGACCTCCGACTTCAGACTTCGGGATTTCCTTTATATTGCACCCTTTAAAATTTGCCATAGATGAAAATAGTTTCGTATCGCAGCGATGAACAAGACCGTATTGCCATACTGGTAGATGGATATTTATACGATGCCGAAGTATTACATCCCGATCTGCCGCATAATATGAGCATGTTCCTGAGCTATTGGGAAGATGCGTATTCCATGGCCCTGGGTGGTGAAATGATGATCAAAGAAGGAAAAATATCCAAAACCAAAGGCATACCCTATAACAATGCATCTATATTGGCGCCGGTTCCTTTTCCCACATCGTGCCGCGATGGCTATGCCTTTCGCCAGCATGTGGCTGCCGCGCGCCGCAACCGCAAGGTGCCCATGATACCGGAATTTGATCAATACCCTATTTTCTATTTTACCAACCACCACAGCATACAGGGACCGGGCGATATTCAATGCATGCCCGATCATTTCGAAAAACTCGATTTTGAACTGGAAGTGGCCATCGTGATCTGTAAACACGGCCGTAATATAAGGGCCGAAGATGCGGATGAATACATTGGTGGTTTGATGATTATGAATGATATGAGCGCCCGCCGTTTGCAAATGGAAGAAATGCTGTTGAACCTGGGGCCCGCCAAAGGAAAAGATTTCGCTACAGTTATCGGCCCCTGGCTGGTAACCTTAGATGAACTGGAGCAGTACGAAATACCCGCCAAAGAAGGACATACCGGCAAAAACTGGGACCTTCGCATGCAATGCAGGGTAAACGATGTACAGGTAAGCGACGGCAATGTGAAAGATATGGACTGGACCTTTGCCGAGATCATTGAAAGAGCATCGTACGGAGTTGATTTGTATGCAGGCGATGTAATAGGCAGTGGCACCGTAGGTACCGGTTGCTTTTTAGAACTGAACGGCACCGGCAAACTCAACGATCCCGATTATAAAGAACAATGGCTGCAGGCCGGTGATGTGGTTGACATGGAAGTAACCGGATTAGGAATTTTAAGTAATACGATTGTTAAAGAGGAAGACGATTTTTCGATATTGGCAAAAAAGAAACAAATTTGTTAATATGCTAATTTGCTAATGTGCTAATTAGCCAATTTGCCAATGATAAAAACTCCGGCTTTTTTCATTAGCACATTTCACATTTGCAAATATTCACATTAGCATATTAGCTAATTGGCTAATTAGCACATTAATATTATGATTCTCGATTTAAAAGATTTAACGGCTCCCCAAAAGCAGAATTACCTGCAGCACGCCATTGCGCCCCGCCCGATTTGTTTTGCGAGCACGGTCGATAAGCAGGGCAATGTAAACCTGAGCCCTTTCAGCTTTTTTAATTTGTTTTCTTCCAATCCGCCTATTGTTGTTTTTTCGCCTGCACGCCGTGTACGCGATAATAGCATTAAACATACGCTCGAAAATGTAATGGAAGTACCCGAAGTGGTGATCAATATTGTTGATTACGACATGGTACATCAAACCAGTTTGGCCAGTTGCGAGTTTCCAAAAGAAGTAAGTGAGTTTGTAAAAGCAGGATTTACCAGCGAGCCTGCCACATTGGTGAAACCGCCGATGGTAAAGGAAAGCAAAGTAAAGCTTGAGTGTAAAGTAATTGAAATAAAACCCCTGGGCACCGAAGGCGGCGCCGGCAACCTGGTTTTATGCGAGGTGCTACGCATGCATATTGCCGATGAATTGCTGAACGAAAATAAAATGATCGATCAGCGTAAGCTGCACCATGTGGCCCGCCTGGGTGGCGACTGGTATTGTAAAGTAGATGAATCGAATCTTTTTCAGGTCGAAAAACCGAATACCAAACTGGGTATTGGTATCGATGCCCTGCCCGAACCGGTGAAAAAGAGTAAAATTCTTACCGGCAATAACCTGGCGCAATTGGGCAATGTGAACGAAATGCCGGTTATTGATCCTTCTTTTGACGACCTGCAGCTGAAAAGCATTTTTCAATATTATGCCATAAATCCCGCCGAAATGGAAACCGAGCTGCATGCCTACGCCAAAAAACTGCTCGATGAGGGAAAAGTACGCGAGGCCTGGCAGGTGTTGCTGGCGCTGAATTGAGATACAGGTTTCAATTTACAAGTTTCAGGTTACACGTTTCGCGGCCTTCCCTGTAACCTGTAACCAGCGACTGTTTTCCCGCCCGTTGGTTGTGTGCCACCTAACAAGTACCTTTGCAGCCGCATTTGCAATAATATGAGTACACAACATTTGTCAGAACAGGAACTTATTCGCCGCGAAAAATTAAAAGAATTACAGCAACTGGGCATTGATCCCTACCCTGCTCCTTTATACCCCGTTAATACCACTGCCGCCTTTATTAAACAGCATTATAAAGGAGAAGAAAACAAGGCCGACTTTGCCAGTGTATGTGTGGCAGGTCGTATTATGAGCATCCGCGATATGGGAAAGGCTTCTTTTGCCGTAGTGCAGGACAGCAGCGGTAAAATACAATTGTATATCAAACGCGATGATATTTGCCCCGGCGACGACAAATCGCTGTACGATAAAGTTTGGAAACACCTTACCGATATAGGAGATATTGTTGGTGTTAAAGGCTATGTTTTTACCACTAAAACCGGTGAAACCAGCATTCACGTTACAGAGCTTACCTTTTTGACCAAATCGTTAAAACCATTACCGATTGTAAAGGAAAAAGAAGGCGAAACTTTTGACGCTGTAACCGATCCGGAATTCCGTTACCGGCAACGCTATGCCGACCTGATCATAAATCCGCAGGTAAAAGATGTGTTTGTAAAACGAACACGCCTCATCAACACCATGCGCGAATTTTTAAACAGCCAGGGCGCCCTCGAAGTAGATACACCCGTATTACAATCAATACCCGGTGGCGCAGCTGCACGTCCGTTTATTACCCATCACAATGCGCTGGACGTGCCTTTCTATTTGCGTATTGCCAATGAACTGTACCTGAAACGCCTCATCGTGGGCGGGTTCGACTGGGTATACGAATTCAGCCGTAACTTCCGCAACGAGGGTATGGACCGCACGCATAACCCCGAATTCACCATTCTTGAATGGTACACGGCGTATAAAGATTATTTCTGGATGATGGATATCACTGAGCAGTTGTTTGAAAAAGTGGCATTAGCCCTGCACAATACTACCGAAGTACAGGTAGGTGACGCCATCATTAATTTCAAAGCTCCGTTTAAACGCATTAGTATATACGATGCCATTAAGGAACATACCGGCTTCGATGTTAGCAATATGAATGAAGACCAGCTACGCGAAGTATGCAAAAAACTGGGCATTCATACCGAAGCCAGCATGGGTAAAGGAAAACTGATTGATGAATTGTTTGGTGAAAAATGCGAGGACCATTACGTGCAACCCACTTTCATCATCGATTACCCGGTAGAGATGAGTCCGCTTACCAAAAAGCACCGCAGCAAACCGGGACTGGTAGAGCGTTTTGAACTGATCATTAATGGTAAAGAAATCGCCAATGCCTACAGCGAGCTGAACGACCCCATTGATCAGCGTGAGCGTTTTGAAGAACAGGCCGAACTGCTGAAACGCGGCGACGATGAAGCTATGTTTATCGATAACGATTTTCTGCGTGCGCTTGAATACGGTATGCCACCCACATCGGGCATCGGTATCGGCATCGACCGCCTGGTGATGCTGATGACCAATCAGCCTTCGATCCAGGACGTATTATTATTTCCTCAAATGCGACCTGAGAAAATCGTGGAATAACCGCTCTCTTCGATTCTATCTTTAACGTATATTCGAATTTAATAAAAACAACATATGATCGCATATGTTGTTTTTTGTTTTAAGTCATTATAGATCTTAGCACCCCACATATTTCCAATTTCCGGACAAATTTTCTCACGCCGGGAAGAATTCTTTTACAAGGCAAAAAATTCTCATGAATAAAGTTTTTGTATAAAACAGATTACATAGCAGTACTTAATTGGCAGCTTACTTGCAAAAATGATTCACACCCTTGTTCGGGGAGTATATATTGTAAGCGTAACGGATGAACAAGGCATTACTTTAGACACATCAGAGTTAATCAAAGAATAGCGCCGGGAAAAAGGTGCGAACTGTAACTCTAAACTCTGCACTTCTGTGCGGAGTTTTTTTATTGCCCATATCACTTTGCCGGGACCAATACATAAAAAAACCTCGTGACTGACGGCCACGAGGTTTTCTTTTAGTATAATTATTTATAAGAATAGATCAGGCATTAGCTTTTGCGAAGGATTTACTGCATAATGCGTAAAATCGGTAACGCCCTGCTGCTGTAAAATTTCTTCATCTATAAAAAAATTGCCGGTGCATTCGTAAGAAGGTCTTTGCAAAATATAATATGCAGCATCTGCTACTATTTCGGGCTTGCGGCTTCGCTGCATTAAAATATCACCGCCTACTACATTCTGTATAGCAGCAGTAGCGATGGTAGTTTTGGGCCATAGCGCATTCACTCCAATGCGATGTGATTTCATTTCCTCTGCCAGGCCTAATACAATCATGCTCATGCCAAATTTACTGATCGTATAAGCGAGGTAACGCCCGAACCAATCGGGATTTAAGGTCAACGGAGGTGATAAATTCAATATATGAGGATTAACCGCTTGTTTTAGCGCAGGCAGGCAGGCTTTACTCATAAAAAATGTGCCCCGTACATTTATATCGTGCATCAGGTCCCAGCGTTTGGGTTCTGTTTGCTCGGTAGGGGTTAATGTTATGGCGCTGGCATTATTGATCAGTATGTCAATTCCGCCCAATTCATTGATGGTGGTTTTTACAATATGATCAATGCTTTCTTCGTAACGAATATCGCCCTGTATAGGAAGTACTTTACCAGACCCCGCTTTTGAAATCTCTTCTGCGGCGGTGTGAATAGTTCCTTCGAGTTTTGGATGCGGCTCCGATGTTTTTCCAACAATAGCAATATCAGCACCTTCCCGTGCCAAACGCATGGCAATGGCTTTTCCGATACCGCGTGAGCCACCGGTTATAAGCACTTTTTTACCTTGATACAGCATATTAGTTTAAATTAATGATTGTAAAATTCTGTTTCTCAAATTCAAAAAATATGATCTGGTATTAATAGCCACACTTATTCGTATTTCTACGAACACCAGGGTAATTTCTGAACGAAATAAATCGAGCACTTCTTCGCTTGTAATTAAAGAATATTAACAATATGTTTGTATTCGTCAGATTGATTGATTCACACGGACACCAATATCCAAAAAAAAACCGAGTCCAACGATCCAAAGAAAAACCGAAAAACAAAATCCAGAAAAACCATGCCGATCAAATATCGGCAAATCCAAGATCCAAAGAAAAACCGAATCCTTAAAAACCAATGTTCACTGTGTAAAACCAATGTGTACCAGAATTAATCAATTCGACAAAAAGTAAAATCCAAAATCCGTATTAATCCAGGCATCCTTTGAAGACGAATTTAAAATCTTTGTACCTCCTGATGACCCTGTCCCTTTGGTAAGGTTTCGTACAAACTTTTTGCAGTCCCGGAGTTCCTTCGGGACTGTTTCTTTTTATGTAAGTCCAAAACAAGTCCGAAAGACCGGAAGACGGAAAGTCCGGAAGAAGCTTGCCCTTACAGCAAACCTCTTCCGGACTTTCTTACTTTGCTGACTTTCGGTCTTTCGGACTTTCTGTCTTTTCCGACTTCCGGACTTTTCTGACTTCCCGACTTCTAATGTGCATCAACCGCAATTGCCGGTTTCTTCTTAAACCGCTGCAAATAAATAACCGGTATCGATGCCAGTACAAATACGCCAATCAGCATATACATGCTATCATAAGTAACCAACATTGTTTGCCGCACTACCGTTCCCTCAATGGCCTTGAGGGCCATTTGCCGCGCCTGCTCCAGCGAAAAGCCTTTGCCTGTAAAATTGCGAATCAATCCATCCAGACGCTGTGAATACGCGGGGTTATATTGATTAATATTTCCAAGCAGCAGGTTACGTATTTCACCCGACTTTAAGTGAATAAGCGTAGTAAGGATCGCCACCCCAAATGAACCGCCCAACTGCCGCATCATATTATTCAACCCCACACCCTGGCCAATTTGCTTTCCCTGTAAATCCTGCACGGCCAGCGTTGTTAACGGAACAAACAAAATGGCCATTCCAATACCACGGGTGATCAGCGGCCAGAAGAAATCGCCGGTTCCTGATTCAAGTGTTGAATTGGATAACAGCCAGCAGAAAACAAAGAACAAAAAAAATCCACCGGTAGCCATCAGTTGAGCCGGCACGCCCCGCTTTAACAACATACCTACAAATGGCATCATGATAATGGTAGCAACACCGCTGGGTAACATAATCAGGCCGGTTTGAAGTGCAGTAAATCCCAGCAGGTTCTGACAAAATACCGGGAATATAAACACCGATCCATATAAAGCAAAGCCAAGGCTGAAAGAAGTAATTATACCTACTGCAAAACTTCGGTTTTTAAGAATGCGGAAATCTACTACCGGATGATCGGTGCTTAACTCACGCCATATAAAACCAATTCCCGACAATATGGTGGTTATTGTAAGCAAAGCAATGTATGGCGTAGCAAACCAATCTTCCGATTCCCCTTTTTCAAGCACCACCTGCAAACCGCCTACACCTGAGGCCAGCAACAAAATGCCCCACCAGTCAATCGGTTTATCTTTTGCGAACCGTGGCGAGTCGCGAACAAACATCGATACCAGGAAGGCAGCGATGGCGCCCACCGGAATGTTTACATAGAATATATAACGCCAGTTTGAATTATCGGTGATATAACCTCCGATAGTAGGACCAATTGTAGGGCCCACTACGGCGCCCAAACCAAACAAGGCCGTTGCCATACCGATCTCTTCACGCGGCCAGGTTTCCATTAATATAGCCTGAGCGGTAGATAACAAACCGCCCCCTGCCAAACCCTGCAGTATTCTGAATAAAATAAGTTGGGTAAGGTTTTCAGAATATCCACATAAAAAAGAGGCGAGGGTGAATATAAGAATCGAGGCCAGGAAATAATTCTTTCTTCCGAAACGATCGCCCAGCCAGCCCGACATGGGCAATATAATTACATTCGCCACTGCATACCCGGTTACCAGCCAACCTGCATCTTCAAGCGTGGCGCCCAGGTTACCCATGATATCGGGCAGGGCCACATTCACGATCGTTGTATCTATCAGCTCCAGCAACGAAGCCATGATTACCGTAATGGTAATGATCCATTTTCTAAATCCATGTTCTGCCATTGCTAATTTCTTTTAATGAATATCGAATATCGAATATCAAATATTCAAATGTCCAATATTGAATGTTCAATATTCAACATTCAATATTTTCATTTGGTATCAACCACCACTTTAGCGCTCAAACCAGGCCGTAAGCGGTTGAAAAATGCAGTATCCGATTTATCGAGCTTTATGCGAACAGGTACACGTTGTACTACTTTCACAAAATTGCCGGTAGCATTATCGGGAGGCAGCAGGGAAAACTTAGCGCCTGTAGCTCCTGAAAACGACTCAACCGTTCCTTTCAGATCATGATCGGGAAATGCATCTACTTTTACATTTACAATCTGGCCAATTTTCAAACTTTCCACTTGTGTTTCCTTGAAGTTGGCCGTTAAGTATAAGCCTGCGTCGTTCACTATTGAAAATAACGACTGGCCTGCCTGCACCAGTTGGCCGGGCTGAATGGTTTTCTTTGAAATAATACCATCAACCGGAGCTGTAATAACGGTATATGTTAACTGCAGTTTTGCGTAATCAATATCTGCCTGGCGCAATGCTATGTTCGAAGCCGATGCCGCAACCTGCTGGCGGTTGGTACTTACTTTTTCCTGCACCACGGGCACCTGGGTTTCGGCAGCGCGCAGCGATGCTTCTGCAGCATCTTTTTCGGCTTTGGCTGCATCGAACTGCGCTTTGGTAATGGCATGGTCTTCGTACAGGTTCTGGTAGCGGTTAAAATCTTCCGTTGCTTTCCATACGCGTACTTTGGCCGTTTCGATATTTGCCTGTGCGGTGGCAATACCGGTTTTAGCTTCGGCTACTGCATACTGCGATACATTCACTGATTGTTTGGCAATTCCCAGGGCTGCTTCGGCCTGTTGCAGCTTAATCTGATAATCCCTGTCGTCGAGTATTACCAGGGTATCGCCGGCTTTTACAAGCTGGTTATCTGTAAAGCGGATCTCTTTTATATAACCGCTTACCCTTGTTACCACGGGACTGATATCTGCATCGACCTGTGCATTATCGGTTTCTTCATGGCTTTTGCCATAGAAATATTCTTTTGCTGTAAATGCCAGTGCACCTACTAATACAAGACCCAGGATAATGGGAAAAATAATTTTTTTGCCTTTACTGCTCTTTTGTAATGCGTTCATACAATATCTCTTTAATTCTTTTTAAAAAAGTTTAGGGTTGAATGTGTCCGGTCGTTTTCAGCAGGGTATAATAAGCTGCCGTTGCATCTGCCTTGGCCAGCTCAAGATTCAAACGCGATTCGTACAACAGGGTTTGCGCATCGATGCGTTCGGTGGTTGTGACCAGATTGTTCTTATACTTCGATTCTGTTATTCTTTCGTTTTCCGTTGCCTGCACTACTGCATCTTCGAGCACTTTGATCTTTTGCAAAGTCTGCTGGTACTGGGTATAGGATTTATTTACATCCATTTTCACCTGGTCGGTAAGTACGCTGCGGGTAGCTTCTACCTGCTGTTTTTGCAAATTGGCTTCAGTTAATTTGTTTTTATTTTTAAAGAAACCGGCAATATCCCAGCTTGCATTGATGCCCACTACAAAGGGTGCCAGGTAGGTGGCGCTTTTGGGGATCAGGGCCTTTGAAGGATTGATGTAGTATAAATTACCGCCTATTCCTACAGTAGGTAATTTTTCATCGCGTACCTTTTTAATATTTACATCGGCCATTTTATCCTGAAATTTCAGCGAGCCGAACTCCTTTCTATCCTGCAGGGCCTGCTTCAGTAATACATCCGGCCTGTTGTCTACGTCCAGTTTATACACTACGTCCTGTACCTGTATGTTGGTATTCTCAGGCAAGCCCAGCAGGATATCAAGGTTATAGTTCACCACTTTGCGGTTATTTTCCAACTCAATCTGTTGCAGCTGTATGTTCGATTTTTGCAGCTGAAAGCGCAGCACATCATTGCGTGTGGCCAGCCCCTGGCTTTCGAACTTCTTTATCTCAGTTAATTTTTGTTCCACATCTTCAAGGTTTTGTGCTACTATTTTCTGGTTCTGCTGAATTTTATAAAAGTTGATGTAGGCGCCGATGATGTTATATACGATTTCATCCTTGTCATTGTCGGCATCCAGTTTACTGCTCTGGATCAGCAGGTTGGCCGATTCGCGGGCATAGCGAAATTTGTGGCCGGCAAAAATGGGTTGGTTAACGCTGATGGTTGCCTGGTACAATGTATTGTCGAACGGGAACTTCATTTTCGAATCCTGTCCGTCGGAAGAGGGCAGCGCAAAATTTCTCGATAGCATTAAGGCATGGCTGTATCCTGCACTCACTTTGGCAGTGGGCATTGACTCATCCTTTGCCTGCTCCAGTTGCGATACGGCCTGGTCAATTTTATTTTGCGATACTTTCAGTTGCTTGCTGTTTTGAACACCGAGGCGAACGGCCTCATCCAAACCAATAGTTCGGGTTTGTGCGTTAGCAAAAGCGTTGTTAAGTGATAAGGCTAATACTGCCATTATTTTTTTTTT
>Ga0114129_10005920_pt1 | contig 17305 bp, 13 predicted proteins | sample RhiMetdeltSRZDD1_FD_80071 | JGI IMG/M metagenome (GOLD analysis project Ga0114129, IMG submission 80071) | Populus rhizosphere microbial communities from Tennessee, USA - Rhizosphere MetaG P. deltoides SRZDD1 (version 2) (version 2) | ecosystem: Host-associated > Plants > Roots > Rhizosphere >... | reverse complement strand
GGGGCACGCCTCGTTGGCCTTCTTGGACATATACATGTTCGCCTTGAACTTGCGCATCAGCTCGTCGATGTTCCGCCCGAGATTGTAGTAGTTGACCTCGGAATTGAGCAGAACACCGTCCGGGTTGATGATGAACGTGCCCCGAAGCGCGTTTCCCGACGCCTCGTCCAGGACGCCATAGAGCCGGGACAGCTCGCCGGTGCGATCCGAACCCATCGGATACATCACCTTGGCCAGCGATTTTTCTTCCCGATGCCAGGCCAGGTGCACGTAAATCGTGTCGGTGCTGACGGTGAGGATCTCCGCGCCCATTTTTTTGAAACGATCGTACTGCTCTGCCAGAGCAGCAAATTCGGTCGCTCAGACAAAGGTGAAATCGGCGGGATAGAAGAACAAAATAGTCCACTTTTTGTCCCGCTTCAGCTGCTCGAGGTTGATCTTGCCGAAGTCTTTCTTGTCGGGGAAATAGGCGTTCAATTCAAAATTTGGCACCGGGTGCCCAAGCTTGATGACCGATTCGCTCATATTCTCTCCTCCTCCTCATTTCCAGACGATCGCGCGCCCGCGATCGTCGCCCCACCGGGGAAAATCGTCAGGTCTATAAATGCGAGTTTAGCACGGGTTAGAACGCCCGGGAATGCGATGGCCGGCAAGCGGCTATAATCCCGGAATGAAACGTTTGCTGCTCCTTCTTATCGTTTCCCCCCTCTTCGGGGCGATGGCCGAATCCCCCAATCCCGCCTCGGGAACCGCCCCCGGCCTGGTGCCCGGATATGTCGATTCGGTCAATGCCTGGCGGGCTCGGAGGCTGGCGCGTCTAACCTCGGACGGCGGATGGCTCACCATTTCCGGGCTCTATTGGCTGGAACCGGGAAAGAACGTCTTGGGCTCCGACCCGAACGCCCAGGTTGTCTTTCCCAAGGACGCCAGCCCGGCCAAAGCCGGAGTGATTCAACTGCAATTTCATCCTGCCACGCATGCGGCAGAAATGGTGCTGACCGTGGCGTCCGGCGCAGGGATAAAGCGCGACAGTGTCGTGGTGAGGCAGGAGCCCCTCACGCTGGACAAAGATGGTTCGTCTCCTGTGTATAGCCTTGGTCGGTTGAACTTCTGGGTCATTCAACGCGGTCAGCGTTATGCGGTGCGCGTTCGCGATCCCGAATCGTCCATCCGAAAGAGATTCGCCGGTCTAGAGAACTGGCCCGTGAATCCGGCGATGTGTGTGGAAGGACAACTCAAACCCAACCCGAAGTCGACCTACGTGCTCGTTCCCAATATCGTGGGATATATGGATTCGATGCTCGCGCCGGGAGTGGTGACGTTTGCGTTGGGGGACAAGTCGCTGTCTTTGACGCCGGTCTTGGAAGACCCCGCCGATTCGACCACTTTGTTTTTCATTTTTCAGGATGCTACAAGTGGAGGAGAGACCTACGGCGGCGGTCGCTTCTTGTATGGGGATCTCGAGCCGAGCGGGCGTGTCGTGCTCGATTTCAACAAGGCGTATAACCCGCCTTGCGCGTTCAATCCGAACACCACTTGCCCGTTGCCCCCCCAGGGGAACGTGCTTCCCGTCGCGATCAAGGCGGGGGAGAAGAGCTACGCGGGCCCGCCTGGGCACGTGTTCGTGCCCAAACATTAGCTAGTGAGTGTTTGAAGCGTGGCCCTGTCTGTTTGTGATCGAGGGGATCTCGGATAACGTGATGGAATAGGATGTCCAGGTCGTGGACGGTCCGCCGGATGCGCGCCAGGCCGCTCGTTGCGCTTGATTCAACGCGGAAACAGGAGATTGGCCAGCCGACCACGCGGTGATAAAGGCGCGGCCCAGATTGTAGGATTCGTCGTCTCGAACCCGCCACCGAGTGTGCACAACCGCTCGGGCGCCCGCATCGAGAAAAGCGTCCCCTAAGCTCGGGGCAGACATTTTCGCATTTGAGTATTCGGCACCGGTACCGCAACCGGAGAGAACCACCAGGTCGCAGCCGGACAGGTTTGCTTTCCGAATATCACCGTAATCGAGGAGGGCTTCGGAGGGATCAGCTTCATCCGCAGCCGCGAGGGGAAGGAGGGTTATATACGGACTTCCCCCGTCCTGAATGAAGTGCGACACCACGTAAATGAATCCCGGTCCTTCCCATGCTTCTCTCAAAGCGCGCTTCGTGGCGTTTTTGTCGGAAAGTGACGAGCTGCGGGGAAAGGATGCGGTGACGAACGCTGCTTCCTGTGCAGCATAGGGGAGCGCGACGAGGGTGGGGTACCGTCGGGTCAGGACCGGCGGATAACTTGGAGAAACGAGGACGAGTCCGGTCTCGGGGTGCGTTTCAGCCGCGTGGCGAACCAGTGCGTGGCGCACATAAGCGACGTCATGGGATTCGATGAGAGGCCGGTAGGTTTTGTAATTTTCGAGATTGATCGCCTCGAACGGAAGGTTGGACAAATAGAGATCGGGCGAGACCAGTAAGAGTCGCGGCGAGTCTCCACCGCGAAGTGTCGAAGGAAGCAGCGCGGCCAAATTTGTGAGGGCATCACGTACTGCTCGGTTTTTTGAGGCTCCTTCGCCGTCATGAGAAGCAAATTCGTGGGTAACCGTTTCGACGTCTTCCTTCATCTTGGCGGGGGGGATGGGCAGGATTTCCCGGCGGACGCCCGAGGCCGAGGCGGTCCAGCAGGTTACTGCCTTCGATCCGGCAAAGTAGACCGAGTGAATCGCTCCGCCTTTCATGACGCGTTTCTGAATGGCGTGGCCAAGCAAGGCACATCGATCGGAAAGTGAGGCCCCTCCTTGGGAGAAAACGGATGGGCCGCCCGAAGCGCTTGTTCCCATTGTGCGATACAGCGCCCGCCACGCCATCTCGAACCCGTAACCGGCCTCGGCATTTCCACGCAGAATCTCGTGAATGGCTTCTCGCAATGGGCGGCAATCATCGAGGAAGAGACACGCATGGACACTCTGATCCAACGGAGCAAGAAGTTGTTCGAGGCGTTTCATCGCGTCCAACGCACGTCGTTCTGCTAACAGCGTATCTCCGGAGGCCAGGGCAAGGCAGATAAGGACCTTGTCATGGGTCATCCAATAATTGCGATTCTCGGTCTTTCCCTTAGCAATCAAGTTTCGAAATCGCTGGAGCGCTTCTTTTGAATCATAGGCCTTACCCAGCTGACAAGCGGCATCGGCAAGCACCAGGTTGAGACGGATCGCTTCCATGTCCAGATGTGCGGAATCGGCGTACGCAAGCCCCTCGCGCGCGAGGGCGGCTGCCTCCCCTGGTTTTCCGGAATTCAGGAGCGTGGAGCCTTGCGTATAAAGAAGCTGGGCAAACGCCTCACGGCTTACGGCGCGTCGGGCCGGGCCTCGCATCGATCTGAACAGATTGGCGGCTTCTTCCTCCTGACCTGTGGCCGCCAACAGACGGCCCCGAACGAGTCCGATATTCAACTCGGTAGTCTCCAAGGCATTGGTATTGAAAACGGTTCCATCAGCCTTGGATCTTGCCTCAGCAAAGATTTGATCGGATCGCTCGAGTAATTCGCTGGTGGATTCCCAGATGCCCATCCGGGCTTGAAGGTTCATGAGGCTCAACAGCGCATAGAATTCATCTTTTCCTCCCTTGAATTCCCGACACCTCTCCGCAGATCGCTGCAGAAGTTCGTACGCCGTGCCATATTGACCAACCTTTTGGTAATACAACGCAAGGAATTTATAGGCGCGCGACGTCCCCACCGGATCCCGACTCTCCTCCGCCAGGCGGAGGGAGCGGTTGTAGTAAGCGAGCGCCGAGTCGATTTGGCCTTCCTGTTCCAGGACGAATCCTATAGTCGTGGTCAGGGACATGGTCATGGTGTGGCGGCCGCCGGCCTCTCGCTCCGCCAGCGCCTTTCGAAAACAAGCGAGGGCGGCATCATCATCATTGAGCGCGCCGTACATTCGGGCTTCGTCTTCCAGGGCTACTACGACGCCAAATACCGATTTGCAGGATCGAAACCCGTTCTCTATTTCCTTGTACCGTTCGAGTTTCTTGCGATAGCTCAGCAACGTATCGCGATTGACGCCACCCATTTCGTTCGTAAGGTCATCGATTCGTTTGGCTTCAGCAAAGCTTCGTTTCAACCAGGCCTGGTATTCCGTCCACTCGCCCTCGAATTTGTAATGCTCCCGTAAACACCAGGCCACGCGGTCAACATATGGGCGAAGCCCTTCCCGGGTAGGGACATAGGCCGCTTCGGTCGGCGTGACCACCGCGTCCTTCAACGTCTCGGCGGCTTTCAGCGTAGGAAGGAGGCCGGCGTCACGACAATGGCATGCCCACATCGTGTCCGACGCTACGAGGGCGTGGGCCATCTCGGGGTCCAATTTCGGGGCGAGCTTGAGCAGGGTTTCTTCTCTGGAGGGCCCGCAACCCAGGAAAAAAAGGGCTGCGGCCTGAAACCAAAGCCGACCTCGCGGCGTCATAAGAAGTTAGGCGCGGGAAAAGGTTTCCTCGGTCTATACTGCAGGCACCCAATGGCGCTCGAGGACTGAACCCGTTGCACCCTCAAGACGGGACTCACGAAAAAGACCTGGCACTGGTCCAGGCCATTCAAGCGGGCTCCCTGCCTGCCTGGCACGGATTCGTGGACCGCTATACCGGCCTTCTCCACGCCGTCATCTCCCGGTATGTCTTTGACCGAGAAGAGATTCGGACCGTCTACATCGATGTTTTGACCGATCTCTACCGGGGGAAGTTGCATTCCTATGAGGGCCGTTCGGCGCTTTCCACGTGGTTGGTTCCCCTGGCCCGGAATTCGGCAATCGATCATGTCCGCAAGCGACTGGGCCGTCAGCTCATCCCGGATGAAATCCGGGCGATGGGCGACACGGCGGTGCAAATATATCAGCTGCATTTCCTGGAAGGATTGAGTTTGGAGGCGGTTATTCACCGAATGGGGGCCTCCGCCGCCCATTTGGGCCATGAGTCGGTTGTAGAACTGCTGTCAGACATCGAGAGCCGGCTCCATCCGAGAACGCTTCGCACCCTGTCTTACCGGGCCCATGCCATGGCTTTGGGTGAAACCTCAGCCAAGCTACTGGAGTTCCTGGATTCGATGCGGGAGGAGATGGAGGACCAGTCGGCCAAGGAAAGCCCCGAGTATTCGATGATGGAAGCGGAGGCTCGACAAACGGTGGCTCGGGTGTTGGCGTTGGTGGAGCAGCTATCCCCGGACGAGCGCGAGGTGCTGACGCTTCATTACCAGGAAGGCCTGACCGCGAAGGAAATTGCGGATCGGATCCAGGTCGATGGCCCCCGGAAGGTGTATTTGATTCTGGAACGAACAGTGCGAAAGCTACGGAGTTGGACCGACCTGATGAAGTAAGAAGAAAGTATTGTTTTTGTTCGTAATACTTTATGATGTGCCGTCCAACCAGGAGGGCTAGTTTGGACCGGCAGATAGTTTTATTAGTAGAGAAAGTTCCGTTGGCCTGCCGTCTAATTAATGCATGGCTGCCGCTTCCCGGAGGCGTCATATCGACATCTCCGCGCATTTAACTCCCGACGAGCTTGCGCTCCTTGCCGAAGGCAAGGCCGGTGAGGCTGCGGAGAAATTCCGCAGTCACCTGGCTCATTGCAAGAGCTGCTTCGGGGCTTATCAGGAGGCGGTGGAGTTCCACGCCAGGGCGCTTGCTGGAAAGGAACCCCACGCGCCTCCCGAGCTCGTCCAGAATGGGCGCAACGTACCTGTTCGACGAGGGAAGAAGAGGGGAGTTACGCGGGCGCCCCGAGCGAAAATGATCCTTGCGACCGTCGGTGGCTTCGTGGCCTTGGCGGCGGTCTGGATTTTTCTGGGGCCGGGGCACACTCAAGAGCCGAGTTCGATATTGTCTGCCGATGATGTGGCGGAATTTCGGAATTTGAATGCTCAGGCGTCGGAGCAGGGATTGGTGTTCCCCGAAGCGTCGGAGGGAAATAGCGGGCCAACGTTCAGAGGGGTGGCCACTTTGCCTTCGGGGCTTGCGCCGGCGGTGGAGCGGCTCCGGACGCAAGCTAGCGAAAACAACATTAACCCGGACGATTTGTTTTGGCTTATTTCGGCAGAGCTCGCCACCGACAATTTGGCAATGGCAGATACCCATTTGCAGCATGCTCCCCTTGATTCGGATGTGCGGTTCTTGAAATTGAAGGCGATTCTTGAGTACCGCAAAAGTAATTTGACGGCTGCGGAAAAAGATTTACGCAATGTTCTTAAGAAAAATCCCAATGACGATGAGGCTATGCTCAACCTTGGTCTCGTGCTTGCAACAGACCCTCGCAACTCCTCAAAGGCTCAAGAAGCGCTGGAAAAGGCTCGTGCGAGTAATTCCCCTCAAATTCATAAACGAGCGGGGCTTGCTTTGAATTCCCTTCCGTTCCATTCGCCCTGAAATTGCACGTCCGGAATACTTTAACAAAAGTTCTAAAAGAGAGATTCCCGGGTCAATATTTAATTCAATAGCGCGCGTAAAAAATAGAGCACCACCACGTATTTCGCTAATTATTTTGGTAAACGCTCCGGAACCGCCGTCCAATCTTTCATTCAAACCAGAAGCCGCGGCACGCTAAAGAGCATGCGGCCGAGGAAAAGGAGCCTGACCATGCAGCTAAATCGGCAGCTCTTAATAGCGATTGCAGTCCTAGCCTTTGGGCTTGTTCTTCTTACGAACGATTCCTTTTCTTGGAATTCGGGCGGCGTTCTATTGAATCCTCCTGGCAATCTTGCGGCAACTCAAGAAGTTGGAATGGTTTCTGATCAATCCAACGGAGCGGTGGTTGTATGGTCAGCGGTTGATGGCTCAGAAAATATCTACGCGAAAAGAATTAACGAAACTGGTGAAACAATATGGGGCCCGCTAAACATCAGCGGTTCCGATAATCTGAGACAGTGGAAACCAAGGATCGCAATTAACGACTTTGCAGACTTTGCTTGGATAATTTGGTACGAGAATGCAGCAGGAGGGGGTAATGTAAATATTCGCTGGGCGAAACTTGACATAACGACCGGCGCGGCAACTTTAGGAATTCAAGTAACAAATGTTCCAATTGTTGAAGAAGATGCCACGATAGTTCCAGTAGAGGAGGAAGCTGAACTGCCTGGCGCTCCAGGCGATCCAAATGCCTACATTGTTTGGTCTGATTATAGAACTGGAAGTCGGCAAATTTATGCACAAAAAGCTTGGGGACCTTGGGCTGGGAACGGTTTGCCGATTTCCCCCACTGGCCACTCCATAACCTCCGGATTTGCTGCCGCCCCAAGCGAAGATGGTGGACTATTCCTCGCTTGGGTCAATTCAAATAGTCAAAGGGCCTTCATACAATCCGTCAAAAGCACTGGAGTATTGAGGTTTGGAACCAGTGGGATTCAACTGCCCGGTAACACTAGTCAGAGCGAACCCTTCGTCCATTCTGATGATGACGGAGGAGTTTATGTTACCTGGGTAGATGGCGGTCATATCCAACTTCAACGTTACGACGCGAATGGGCATAGCCATGGTGAGTCGGGGGCCTCATGGCCGGGAGGTGGAGTGCAGCTTTGCAACGCGAACAGTGTTCAGGCTTCCCCCAGAATTTCGATTATTGGCGCAACCAAAGGATGGTTCGATCCAAACGCGTTTCTGCCAAAAATCGTCGTCGTCGCTTGGAAAGATTCAAGAGGAGGAATTTGGGCAAGGGGTGCAGAGGAGACGAATGGCTCACTGCAGTGGGGGGGGGAGCGTCAGTGGGCCACGGAACTCGGGGCAGGAAATTGGTTTCGACTCGCTCGAGTGGACGGAGGAACTCTTCTAGCTTGGCAATACAGCGATAACGTCTATGCATCACAGGAATTCGATAGAACAGGATCGCTGGCAACCGTCACGTGTCCTACCCAGGGGATTGTAACAACTCCTCGCTATCTAACCTCGTCAAACGTCCAAAAGCCTCCGGCGCTCATATCAGATACTGAGGGGGCGCCCGTATTGGCCTGGCTGATTGGCACACCCAATCCTACAAACATACAAGTAGACAGGCAAATCTTCTACGCTTGCATCCCCACTTACGACACTTGCTTTAATGTGGTTGGGCCCCACTCGCCGACGGATATTACGAACGGCGCGGTTGCATATGTCTATTACGGGAACGGACACGCCCAGCTGACGAAGCCGGTAATCGTCGTCGAGGGATTTGACTTTCTTGATATCTACAACTGGCCACAACTATATAAACGCATGGAAGGGACCCTATGTCTCCTAACACTACTCCACAATAACGGGCTTGATGTTGTGGTGGTTAATTGGGATAATCCATGGGCTACAATTGAAGACAATGCCACAGTGCTGCAATCCGTGATCGAGTATGTCAATTCACACAAAGCAGTGGGATCAGACAAGAATATTGTTGTCGGTGCCAGCATGGGCGGGGTGATTGCGAGGCTGGCCCTCACAAGAATGGATAGTCCGGCCCAGGCTCCGGCGCATGATACGAAGCTTTACATTTCGTTTGACTCTCCACACCGAGGAGCAAACGCACCAACGGGCCTCGCCTTGGCGTTTGAAGAAATTCTGTACATCTGCGGTCACAGCTACAAGCGACCATTGGTACAGAAACTATGGAATGCCCTACGTTCTCCCGCTTCTAAGGAACTGCTTATCTACGATCCTGCTACGAGCGAGCCAGGTGGAGTTGGGCAGTCAAATATAACCCTTGCTCGATCACCCTTATTCGATTCCTTGCGCAACAACCTTGTTAATGCAAATCCCAGTTCTGGTGGCTACCCGCAGCATTTAAGAAAGGTAGCAGTAGCCAACGGTGGAACGGTTGACCAGGGGTATTCCCCTGGGGACCTGATAGTCAGTTTATCTGGAAGTAAGAGGGTCTTCGGGAGCCTTCTGGGACAAGGCAGCGCCCACGCGTATGTTTGGGCCTCCCCGGGATATGGGGCTAGTCATAAACTCCTTGAAATTGTGGTTCACAAGGAAGGGGTCCTTGGCACCCCACTCGGGACTGATCCATGCGACGATCAAGTGAATAAGTACCTCGCTTCAACAACAGGTGTTGTTAATCTTGACCATGTGCCTGGCGGAAACTTCAAGATCAGCACCTTTATTGCAAGCTCCTTGCCACCTGAACTCGCCAGCGATTCAGCGATGCTACGTCAGTTCTGTTTCGTGCCGACAATTAGCGCTCTGGACCTGCAGCAGGCGACCCCTGATTACTTTAATGTTGATCCGTCAACTTCTCCGTTTGATCAAGTCTATTACGCTACAGACGGCAACAATCATGGCCACGTCTCAACTAACTACCAGCAAGTGTTTGATGACCTGGCTTGCGAAATTCTTGGTCCTTCCACTATTACAGGACGAGTGACGGACGGTACCTCAGGAATTGCAGGTGTCACGATTGCACTCAGACCTGATGGAAGCCCATGTTGGACGCCTCAAACGACCACTGATGGGAATGGCTACTATTGTATTACTGTGGCGCATAACGCAAGCGGGAAGCTCACGGCTATTCCCAGCGGTTCCCATATTGCCCTGTCCCCTCTCGACTATTCATATGCAAGCCTGGAAGGGGCAGGCATGACGGCAAATTTCGTTATTCGGGCAGTAAACGTTTGGTCAGATGTTCCGTTGACGGAAGGCGTGCCGGTTGACGTCCAAAGCTGTAGTCTGAATCTCGACACTTCAGACCAATACGCCCCGGGCTCCAGATCCCTCGTCTCTACTGCGGATGGAACGGGGGGGATGATAGTCGCATGGTATGGCGCAAGAGGCACTTCTGGTATGAGCAGTGTATATGTTCAACGCTTCAACAACACGGGACATGTGATGTGGCCGGCAGAGGGAGTGTGCTTGGGTGATGCGGGGCCAAATGATACGGGGAGGTTGGTCATTGTTCCTGCTGGGGCAGGAAAGGCTATAGTAGCCTGGACTAATTCACAGGACTATATCAGGGTACGTGGTGTGGACCAAAATGGGGTTCCCCAGGAATTAACCCACGAGATTAACGAGCCAGTATTCACCCCATGGCTAACGGGGCAGAAAGGTTTTGATGCGGTTAGCGATGGTAGTGGAGGTGCCATAATCGCGTGGGTGACCCATACCGCTGACAACCAGTTGCATATGACGCGTGTTCTTTTTGGAGGGCAATGTGGGTCGGACGACTATTGCGGACCTGGCCTTTACTATCGCGCAGCATACCACGCTTGGAGTGTCAGGATGGTCTCCGATGCTACCGGATTCATCGTCGTTTGGCAGCATGATGAAACTGCTTCTAGCGGCTCACCGAAAAAGCTACATGCATGGCGATATAATTTTGATTTTTCGCCCACCCCGAACACCAATTGGTTCAATGAACTTGTGGTAACCAATGGTCTCGACCTGTTTTATGACTACTCCGTGTGTTCAGACGGGAGTAGTGGAGCAATCATAGTGTTCCCCTATGGACCAAATTACTATCTTAGGGCTCAAAAGATGACGAGCGGACAGCAAAGACCATGGGGCGATACGGGAGTTCAGGTTGCACCAGTTGTTGGTTACTCTCCAGGAATTGCTAGCGACGGGTCGGGGGGGGCATACTTGACTTGGGTAGCGTATTCCGGCTCCAACTCCGATGTCTACATACAAAGACTTCAGCCCAATGGGATCTCCAGTTGGATCTCTCCCATCGCGGTTTCAAACAACCCAAGTTTGGAAAAGGAGCCAAAAATTGCCATTTCCTCTGATCAATGCGCCCTCGTAACCTGGGCTGATAAGAGAGCAAGTAATTGGGACATTTACGCAGAGAAGGTTTCCGGATCGGGTCAGGCCATGTGGAGCGCTCCAGGCACGGGGCTTGCCGTAACCCAGGGGCTAGAGAACCAAACACGGCAGGTTATAGTTCCTGACCAAGCAGGGGGAGCGATATTTGCGTGGCGAAGCGAGCATGGCGAAGGCGAGAACGTCTACGCGATGCGACGAGCCTCCGGCTTTGAACCGCCAATCATCAGTAACGCAGCTGCGTACAGTGACTCGGCCATGGGCGCCGGCGCTAACGCTGTGTATTTTTATTTCCAGCATAAATTTAACGTCTCGTGGACTACGAATGTCCCTGCATCAAGCAGGGTTGAATATCGAAAGAGCGGTGAGGATTGGACCTCCACACAAGAGACAAGTTCAATGGGTCTCACCCACTTTATTTCTATTCCAGCGGATCAGAACACCACTTACGATATCCGGCCAGTTAGTCGGGTCAATGGGTGGTCGAGTACCATTAACGAACCACTGCACGTCCACACAAAGCCGGCTCTTGTAAGCGTCACGCACTTCGATCCCCTCACAGATTTTCACCAATCACTAGAGGAGGACGACAACGGCATTTATGTGCAGGCAGAGATGTCATTCCAAACTGATATTGGGTCCCATTGTTCCATTAATATTAGAAAGCATCAGTCATCACCAGTTAGCTTCGGCAGTTCTGAATTCTACTCCGCATATGACCCAACTCACGACTCACATAACCATATCATCGACAAGATATACACAAGCGGAAACAATTGGACCCGCTTGGCATACAACACAACCTATGACATGGTAATCAGCACTTGGGAGGAGGGGCAGTCGGCCTCATCTCCCGACGCCGGGCAATATCCAGATGGTTACAATTGGTATACTGCAACGGTATGCTATTTCCAATTCAAAACGGTGAGGTCTGATGGTTCGGGTGGCCACGAACCGCAGTTTACTATTGCGGATGCCCTGTTGATGAAGACTGAACTCCTGCCGAGCTCCCCAAATCCAGTCAGAGCCTATTCCGCTACCATCAGGTATTCGCTGGCTGAACCAAGGCCCGTGCGCTTGCGGATCTATGATCTGCAGGGCCGACTGGTAAAGACTTTGGCAAATGATGCAGAGCAGCCTGGCCTACATGAAATCATATGGGATACAAGAGGCTCCTCTGGGGAACGCGTGACGCCTGGAATATACTTTTACAGTTTTGAAGCCGGGGAATTCGTCGAGACGCGAAAAATGGTGCTTCTGCGGTAGGTTTGCTGCGTTTAGTGAAGGGGGGGATGCGCCATCCCCCCCCAATCTGGGCCGAGGCGAACCTCCTAGCGAGCATGACCTTCTTCAAGGCCTCCTCTCAGCTCTATTGCATGAATTGACTCGACCAGCCGACGCAACCTATCCAAACTTTCGCTTCAAAATTACCTTGAAGACCGTATGCGCCCCCCACCGCCCATCCGGTAGGAACTCGCACATTGTCTCTGGAAGGCCCCTCTCGGCTCCCTTGTGAAGAGATGAAGCTCTTGAAGCGGCGGTCATCCAGGTGCCGCTGAAAGCTCATCGAGACTTCCTTGTCCTCTTTTCCACAGGCGGTACCGCTCGGTGATCGTTGAAGCTTCACCCCCCCGAAGCTTGGGAACTTTCAAGGTGGCTTCGCCGGCTACCGTCTGCAGCTCCGAACGAATGTCCTTTCGCTTCAGTCCGTTCATACCGTTGCACGGCTGGTCCGATTCGGCGTCCAACCTAGCCTTGAAGGTAAGAATGGATAATTATCCTTATCCTTGGTGCGACACATTTACTTTTGACAATTGCCAAGCAAGTGAGGCCCCTAATCTGTCAGCAGGAAGCCACAGGAGAACAATTAATCCGGGAATATATTCAATAGGTCCGTCAACTTAACAATGAAGGCAAAGGAACAGGGCTTGTTATTAACCTAGCCAGCTGGCTTTGAGCACTCTGTAAGGTTTGTCTGTGCGATGGGTGTGCAAGCCAGAGCCGCAATTGAGGGCTTGAAAAGAAAGGACATCCAGATGCGTTCCAAATGGCTCAATGTGTTTTTAGTGGCAGTTCCTATTTCATTCCTAACGTCGTGCTCAGACGCTCCTAATACTCCGGGGGTTGATCGCTCTAAATTGAACATAGACGGTCTATGCCCTGGAATAACTTGGGATCTTTATCCGGTGTCCTCTTCCTGGCAGGTATGTGGTTGGGCAACCCATAACAATACGCCACCATACCTTTATCAGGCCTTGGATGAAGCTTACCCCGGAACCGATGGAGATTGGATTTTTAAAGGGCCCCAAGGGGACTGCCAATTCACTCTAGGATTTACACAAAATACCTTCTCACCCGCCAGCCAAGTGGTGTTGGGGGTGTTGACTGTTCACATCTATGCGGAAGCGACGAGCCAATATGGGGATGATTTTGGATACGAGATATGGATGGATAATGCGAACGAACCCTATCCAGATAATAATTCGGATACTCCCCCGCCAGTTCTAGAGAAAAAGACTGAGGGCAGCTTCTATGTGACTGCTGGCTCTGGAACTGTGGAGAAGGATGTAATCATTTCTGGGTGGGATTATCTCAGAATTAAAAGAATAAACAGCTTGGTTGTTAAGATACATTCATCGGCCGTGCCGCGAATTCACGCAGTGAGTGCACGTGCTTGGGGTTACGTTCCTGGGAAGAATTGCGATGATCCTCCCGTATTCACGGAGCCCTGATCTTGAATTAACAGAATACCCTGATCTGGCAAACCGACGAACTGGCCCCTGCGCTACAGGGGCCAGTTTCTTCGAAGTCGTTCCTAAAGGTTCGATCCACAAAATCCGCACTTCTTAGCCCCGATCGGAATGTCGAACTTGCATTGGGGGCATTTCTCGGTGGTTGGCGCGGCAGCCGGCGCTGGGGCCTCGCGCTTCAAGCGGTTGATTTGCTTGATCAACATAAAGATCGCGAACGCCACGATCACGAAGTTCACGATCGTGTTGAAGAACACCCCGTAACGCAGAACGACGGCTCCGGCGGCCTTTGCGGCGTCCAAATTCGAGTAAGGATGTGGGGGAGCTCCGTCCTTCAACACCACGAACAAGTTCTGAAAATCGACGTTCCCGAGTAACAACCCGATCGGCGGCATGATCACGTCGTCGACTAGGGACTTCACGATGGTGCCAAAAGCTGCACCGATGACGATACCCACCGCCATATCGATGACGTTGCCCTTGACCGCGAATTCCTTGAACTCCTTGAGCATGGACATGTGCCTCTCCTCGACCGCCTCTCCGGGCGTTCTGTCAACCTTTCCGGCGTCGGGACTCTACATCAGGGTTCACAAAAGAGCGCAAGGGCCGCCCATCCAGCCCGGCCAGCAAGTTGTCCGCGGCGATCTCGGCCATGGCGTTTCGCGACCGAGTGGTCGCGCTGGCAATGTGGGGAGCAATCACCGCGTTGGGCAGAGACAGCAACGGGCTATCGGCTGACATGGGCTCGGGATCGGTCACGTCGAGCCCCGCGGCAAAGATGACGCCCGAGTGCAGCGCCTCGAACAAGTCCTTCTCCACCACCAGCGGTCCCCGCGCCGTATTGACGAACACCGCCGATCGTTTCATTTTCCGGAACGCGTCCGCATTGAAGAGCCCCCGCGTTTCCTCGGTGAGGTTGGTGTGCACGCTCACGAAGTCGCTCTCCGCCAACAACACATCGAAATCGACGCGCTCCGCCCCCAACTCTTTCTCCGCGGCCGCATTGGGATAGAGATCGGTATAGATGACGCGCATGCCCCAACCCAGGTGGCAGCGCTTGGCCAACGCGAACCCGATCCGCCCCATCCCCACGATCCCGAGCGTCTTTTCGATCAGGTCCACCCCGATGTAACCCATCGGCTCCCAGGTGCGCCATTTGCCGGCATGGATCGCCCGCTCGCCTTCGATCAGCCGGCGCGCCGCGCCAATCATCAAGCAAAACGCAAAATCGGCCGTGGCATCGGTCAGCACCTCGGGTGTATTGCCCACCGCAATGCCCAGCTCCGTCGCCGCCGGCACATCGATGTTGTTGAATCCCACCGCAAAATTGCTGACCACCCGTAAACGAGGGGCAGCCTGCAGGAGACCGGCATCGATGCGATCATTCAACGTCGCCAACAGGCCTTCGACCGCCCCGGCCTTCTCGAGCAACACCGAATAGGGCGGGGGCATGAGATCGGGCCAGATCTCGGCGTCCGTGTGGAATTTGACTTTTTCCAGCCCGGCGTCGGGAATGATCCGGGTGACGAAAACCTTGGGCTTGGGCATTCTTCCCTCGAATTGAGACGGGGATTTTACGGAGGCGCGGGAAGCAGGGTCAACCGCTGGAATTTCAGGAGGATGCGCTGAAATCACCCACGAGCCATCGGCTCATCCAGGACGCTCAGGCGATCTGGCTCTCCGGCCTCAAGGCCGTCGACGCCAGTAACCTGGTCAGAAAGAACGTACGCGTTCGGGGTGACACCCTGGAGATCGGGTCCACGAAACTCAGAGCCCCCGAGCGCATCGCCGTGGTCGGCGCAGGCAAGGCGGGAGCAAAGATGGCTAGGGGACTCATACGAGCCCTCGGGCCGCAATATGCGAAACGCCACCGGCTGACCGGGTGGATCAATGTTCCGGATGCCGAAGCCGGAAAAGCAGGCCCCATTTTTCTTCACGGCGCCCGCTCGAGTCACGAAAACCGCCCCACCAAAGCTGGCCAAGAAGGCGGAGAACTCATGCTCGAGCTGGCTCAAACCCTGAGCTCCAAAGATCTGCTCATTTGCCTCATATCCGGTGGCGGTTCGGCACTTTGGCCGGCTCCGGTCGAAGACGTGACCCTCGCCGACAAGCAAACGGTCACCGACCTCCTTCTCGCTTCCGGCGCCACCATTCACGAGATGAACGCGGTGCGAAAACATCTTTCGCGCGTGAAGGGCGGGGGGTTGGTCAAGGCCACGAAAGCTCGCATTGTCACACTCATCATCTCCGACGTGATTGGAGATCGCCTGGATGTGATTGCGTCCGGACCCACCGCTCCGGATCCGTCGACCTACCAAGACGCGATCCAAATCTTGAAGACCTACAAACTCCAGAAGCGTGTCCCGCCAAGCGTGCGCAAGCACCTCGAACGCGGCGCCTCGGGCAAACTGCCTGAAAGGCTCAAGGAACCCGACCCCCGAGTCACCAACGTCATCGTCGGTAACAATCGTCTCGCCCTGGAATCCGCCCGGGACGAGGCCCAGCGACGCGGTTATGTTTCATTCATGACCTCGAACATTCATGGAGAAAGCCGTGGATTGGGCATTGCTCTGGCAGATCTCGCGCGAACCATTCGAGATGAAATGAAAACTCCAAAGGGCTCGGTCTGCCTTCTCGCCGGTGGCGAAACCACGGTCGCATTGCCCAAACACCACGGAAAAGGAGGGCGGAATCAAGAAATCGTGCTGTCGGCCCTCGCGCATCTAGGACCGAAAAACTTTCAGGACATTGCGGTCCTATCCGCCGGAACGGATGGGGAAGACGGCCCCACGGACGCCGCCGGCGCATTCATGGATGAGGCGATTGCCAAGACGGCCAAGCCCGCCGAAATCCACAGGCGCCTCGAGCGGCACGACGCCTATCCTTACCTCGACAAACTCAAAGCGCTCTTTCGCACCGGCCCCACCGGCACCAACGTCATGGACCTTCAAGTGGTGCTGATTGGACGGCGGCCCGCAAGATCCGGGCATCCACCCGCGCCGGTCCGCGCCGCCACACCCAGAGCACTAGCGCGATCGCGATCGCGGCGATCCCCAAAGCCAACCCCCACCACACGCCGGCCAAGCCCAGGTGCAAGGAAAATGCGAGCCACCAAGCGCAAGGCAAAGCCAACACGTAGTAGCCGATGAAATTGAACGCTGCGGCCGGACGAGTCCGTCCCATGGCGCGCAAGATGCCCATCCCTACAACCTGAGTGCCGTCGAAAATCTGAAAGGCGGCGGCAATGGGCAAAATTGCCGCCCCGGCCGCGATCACCGCGACGTCGTGGGTGTACATCTTGGGTATCACGCCTCGAAACACAATCATCAAGATCGCGGTGATGCCCATGAATCCCGCCCCCACCACCATCGCCACCCAGGCCGAGGTCTGGGCCTGCTTCGGCTTACCCTCGCCGATCAGGTTGCCAACGCGGGTTACCGCGGCCAAAGAAACGCCCAGAGGCACCATGAAGGCCAAAGACGCCAAATTCAACGCGATCGTGTGTGCGCCTAAAGCCACCGCACCGAGCCTACCCGCGAACAAAGTCGCCAGATCGAACGCCCACACTTCCAATCCCATGTGGATGCCGACCGGCATCCCGTAATGGAGCACTTCGCGCAAGCCTTCGAACTTCAGCGCTTCGCGTGTCCAGCCATGCCAGGCCCCTTCGTGGAGGCGCCACAGCACGATAAACGCAATCAACGTGATCAGCATGAACAGTCGCGTGCACGCGGTGGCAATTCCGGAACCCATGACGCCCAAGGCGGGTGCCCCCCAGTGTCCGTAGATGAACACCCAATTGAGGAGCACGTTC
>Ga0114129_10005915_pt1 | contig 17311 bp, 10 predicted proteins | sample RhiMetdeltSRZDD1_FD_80071 | JGI IMG/M metagenome (GOLD analysis project Ga0114129, IMG submission 80071) | Populus rhizosphere microbial communities from Tennessee, USA - Rhizosphere MetaG P. deltoides SRZDD1 (version 2) (version 2) | ecosystem: Host-associated > Plants > Roots > Rhizosphere >... | reverse complement strand
TTGCTCCCGACTCGAACAAGGATCAGGCGGATGCGGAACTCGCGGTGTTCAATGCGCAACTGCAGGCGCGGCTGCCGATTATCCACGGCCAGCAGAACCTGATCGCCGAACCCCTGCGCGACGCGCTCATCGACACCGCCCGTCCGATCATCCTTGCAACGGCCGGCGGCGCCGCGTTGCTCGTGCTCGTCGTGGCGGCGAACATCGCTGGGCTCAGTGCCGCGCGCGCGGTCGGTCTCCGCCAGCAGACACGTCTGCGAATGGCACTCGGCGCCGGGAAGGCGCGGCTGCTCGGCGAGCAGCTGGCTGAAAGCGGCGTCATCGCCCTTCTCGGTTGTGCACTTGGCACCGCGCTCGCGGCGCCGCTGGTCCGGATCGCGGCGTTATACCAGGCATCGTTCCTTCCGCGGATGAACACGATTACGCTTACGGCGGAATCGGTAGCGATCGGCTGGCTGATCGGCTTCCTGGCGTGCGCCGCGGCAGTCGTCCTTCCACAACTCACCGTCGGTTCCCTTGGCGCTGCGCACAGTGACTGGCTGCGCGGCGGCATGCGTACTGCCACGGCTGGCCACGCCAGGCTGCGAGCGACGCTGGTGTCGCTCCAGGTCGCGCTGGCGCTGGCGCTTGTCGCGGCTGCAGGCCTCCTGATGCGCACGGTTCACCATCTGTCGACAACCCCGGTAGGGTTCGACGCCGCATTGGTGACGACGCTCTCGACGACGCTGCCGGTGCCGAAGTATCGGCTGGCGCTGCAGCAGCTCGAGTTCGAGCGCGCCGTAATCGAACGGCTCCGGCAGCTTCCTGGTGTCACGTCCGCGACTGTCGGAGGCCCGCTCGCGGGTGGCATGGGCGCGAGCCTCTCGATCTTCGGCCAGGAGCAGCCAGAAGGGCGGCCCGAAATCGGGTACATCCCGGTGTCGCCCGGATTCCTCGAGACATACGGGATCCGGCTGATCGCGGGACGCGACCTCGAGGCCACCGACACCGCCGACACCCCACCCGTCGTCGTCATCAACGAAACGATGGCGCGTCGTTTCTGGCCAAACGGAAGCGCCGTGGGCGCACGAGTTCGCATCGGGCCCGATCCGAACTCGCGCTGGATCACCGTTGTCGGTGTGATTGCAGACGTACGCCAGCAAGTCGCCGTCACCGAGATTCGAGCGACCGCGTTCGGGTCGACGGCCCAGTTCTCTTGGCCGTCGCGGATCTTTTCCCTTCGCGTCGAGAATCCACACGCCTCCCTTTCCCGCGACATGCAAGCTGTTGTTCGGGCTGTCGATGCTTCGGTTCCAGTAGGTCAAATCTGGAGCCTGAGCGAGGTGCTGCATCGTCAGATCGCTCGCCAGCGTCTCGCGATGTACGTACTGATCTGTTTCGGCGCGACGTCACTCCTGTTGTCAGCCTTCGGCGTCTACGGTGTGGTTGCGCTGACGTCCCGGTTGCGGCATCGCGAGTTCGCCATCCGCGCGGCACTCGGCGCGCGGCCCGCCTCGATTCGCCGGATCATCCTTGGACAGGCGATGCTGGTTGCCTCGGCCGGATCCCTTGCCGGTCTGAGCTTGGCAGTCGCCGGCACACGCGTGGTCGAGGGTCTGCTGCACGGAGTCACCCCACTCGACGGGCTCAGCCTCGCCGCTGCCACCCTTGCCGTCTGGGCGCTGTCCGTTCTTGCCGCGTGGTATCCCGCACGATTTGCGGGGCGGGCCGACCCGCTCGTTGCGCTCAGGAGCGAATAGGTCAGCGAGACGACGTGCGCGCTTTCTTTCGCGCGGTGGGCGCCTTCCCGGCCGGCTTTGCGCGCAGCGTGTCGGTCACGTCGTAGGCTTCTCTGAGCCAATCGGTGATCGGCGCTTCGACTTGATCGCGATGGGTGATGTGCACGATGTGCGCCACCTTCGCGCGCGAGGCTGCCATAGCCCGTCGAACCAGCGGAGACTTCACGGTCCGGCCAAGAAAGAAGCACAGCTCGAGCATCTTCTTCTTCGGCCGGACGAAAAAGTAGCAGGCGCGACGCGAGAACATGATCGAGCTGTGCGAGGCGTAGACGCGCTGATCCCCGAAGTCCATGGCGGTCTCACGCAGACGTACCCACGCATCCTGGAGATCTTCCGAGAGGTCTTTCGTGAGGGCGGCCTCCGTGGTCGTCCAGCAGTCGTGGGCCTGGCCGGCCTTCACCCATTGTTTGCAGTGATAGCACTCGTGACCTGCGGCCATGCTCCTCATACCTGAAGAAGGTGGCGAAGGAACGGCTGACCGAGCTCCGTGCGAGCGATCCGGACGCAGAGCTTCATCAGGCACAGCTTACGGTTCTTCACCGACCGCGTCGAGGAGTTGTACCGCGTGTTCAAGAGACGGCAGGAAGCCTGAAGCCAACGGCTCATCCGAATGCCGACGGGCCGCAGCTCTGGCCCGATACATGCAGCAACAGCGGCACTTTCGCGAGAGGTGCACCTCGACCGCTACTTCGATCACATCGACAAGGAGGCCGGCCATGTTCGCTCGACATCCGCTTCCCCTCATGCTGACGTTCGCCGTCCTGATCTTTCCCGCGGGGCTGTGGGCGCAATCTGACGGAAAGATTAGCGGCGTCGTCCGTGACGCCACTGGCTTGGTAGTGCCGGGCGCGACGGTCACGGCCACGAACCAGGCGACGAAGGCATCCCGGAATGCCGTAACGGCCCCCGACGGCAGTTTCTCGCTGTCGCTGCCGCCCGGTGCCTACACGATCACCGTGTCGGTACCGGGATTCCAGAGAGTCACACAGGTGGTCGAGGTGACCCCAGGCGCTTCGAAACAGCTCGACATCACGATGCAGACCGCGCTGGCCGAGGAAGTGACGGTGACCGCCACCAAGCGTGAACAGACGATACTCGATGTCCCATTCTCGGTCGCCGCACCGACCGAGGAAGTGCTGCGGCTTCGCGGCGTGGAGGACCTCGAGGGTGTTGCAGCGAACGTCGCCGGGTTGACCGTGCAGAACCTCGGACCTGGCCAGAGCCAGGTCGCCATGCGCGGCGTGTCGGCCGGGCAAATCGTACGCGATCAACCGGGGGTGAAAGAGCAGGTCGGCGTGTTTCTCGACGAGTCGGTGATCTCTCTGTCGCTGTTCACGCCCGACATCGATCTGTTTGATACGAACCGGGTCGAGGTGCTGCGGGGGCCGCAGGGAACGTTGTTCGGGTCCGGTTCGCTGAGCGGAACGGTTCGGTACATTACCAACCAGCCGCAGCTCGGTGTTCGCGACGTCTTCGCCGAACTCGGGCTCAGTTTTGTCGATGGCGGCAGCCCTGGCGCTGACGCGAAGCTTGGCGTCAACCTGCCCCTTGGCGAGAGGGCAGCCCTCCGTGTCGCGTCGTACTACAATCGCATCGCGGGGTTCATCGATGCCGTGCGCCCCGATCTTTCGGTGGACGACAACGTCAACGACGGATTCCGCAGCGGCTTCCGGGCGGCCGTCAGGTTCTCTCCAAACGAGCGCACCGCGTTCACGCCGCGACTCGTCTACCAGAAGGTAAAGATGGACGGCTGGAACCGCATCGACGAGTACAACATTCTCGCCAACCCGTTTACGACGACGCGGCCACCGGTGACACTCGGCGCGCGCCAGCAGTTCATCCAGCTCCAGGAGGACTTCTCCGACGACTTCCTGCTCGCTGACGTCCTGATCGAGCATGACTTTGGCGACCTGGTGTTGACGTCCGTCACGTCGTACACCTATCGGGACGTCCTGGTGGTCCGCGATGCTGGCGCCCTGACGTCCAGCATCAACGGCGGATCAGACGGATTTCCAGAGAATGTGTACACGCTCGACGCGCCGCTGAACGACGCCACCACTGCTAACGTCTGGTCGCAAGAGGTGCGCGTCGCGGGGGGGACCGATACCTTCCCGTGGGTCGCCGGCGGGTTCTTCAGTCACACCGGACGCGACTACGGTCAGGACCTGCCGGTGATTGGATACGAGGCCCTCACAGGAACACCAACGGCAGGGTTGCGCGCTCCGCGGGATACGCTGTTCTTTTCCGACCTGAGCTACAGCCTCAACCAGTTCGCGTTGTTCGGCGAGGGCACGTTCACCGTCACACCGAGGTTCAGTGTGACCGGCGGCCTGCGCTATTACCACTTCAGCGAGGAAAAGGAGCAGATCTTCGACGGCATCTTCGGCAACAGCGCCAATGGCATCTCACTGGTGTCGCAGCCGGGTTCAACGGACGCTGACGGCTTGGCACCGCGTGTGATCGCAAGTTACAAGCTGACCGACGCCGCAAACCTGAATGCCCAGGTCTCACGTGGCTTCCGGCTGGGCGGAATCAACGATCCGCTCAACGTGCCGCTCTGCACGCCACAGGATCTCGTTACGTTCGGCGGCCGCGACACGTGGGGCAACGAGACCGTCTGGAACTACGAGGTCGGCGTCAAGTCGAGGGTGCTCGGTGGTCTTGGCGCGTTCGGTGTGAATGCGTTCTACATGGACATCAGCGACCTTCAGGCGACAGTGACGGCCGGCTCGTGCTCATCACGAGTCGTTTTCAATGTACCAAATGCCCGAAGCACCGGTTTCGAGGTCGAGTTCGAAGCGGCGCCGAACAGCAACTTCGATTTCGCCGTGTCAACGAGCTTCAACGACTCCGAGCTTCGATCCACGTTGACCTCGACGGACGCGAGCGGAGGCACAACGATCGTGTCGGGCATCGAAGAAGGACGCCGGCTGCCGACCGTGCCAAGATTCCAGCTCGCGACGGCAGCCACGTATCAGTGGGAAGTAAGACCGGGTGCGCTGGCCTATGTAACAGGCACGTACCAGCATATCGGGTCCCGTTTCACGCAGGTCGGCGATGAGGAGCTTGGCACGCTGAACCTGCTGTCGTTCGGCGCCAACGCTATTGGTGGTCCACTCACGGCGAGCACGTTCACCTACGATCCGAAGCTGCCCGCCTATGACCTTCTGAACCTCCGCGTCGGGCTGCGGCGCAATCGATGGGATGTCGCCGCGTACCTCAACAACGTTTTTGACGAACGGGCGCTGCTGTCCTTCGATCAGGAGCGCGGGACGCGGGCGCGGATTGGGTACTTGACCAACCAGCCGCGCACTTTTGGCATCGCGACCCGTTTCGATTTCTGACTACGGCTCAGCCGCGTCCGGCCATTGAATCTCGTCCGGCGTCCGTTGTGTCGGAGCCTTCTGAATCTGTGAGCTTGCTACCGTGCCCTTCGAGGCTCCTCAATCGGTACTGAAGGGCGCGAACGGGCCGGCGGCCACGCAACGAGCACGGCGCTCGCGACGAGCACGACGCTAGTAATTGTTGTGCGTCGTGGTCGTCGTGGCCATCGCGATCGTCTCCGATGGTCGTGGCGCCGGTGAGACCTGGAAGTCGGACGCTGCCTGTCGTCACGCCGCGCTAGCGCGCTGGCCCGAGTCCGCACTCCGCCATGACCGCTGCGATCTCCCGATCGCTGTACCCGGCCTCCGTAAGGACCTCCTGCGTATGTTCCCCCAGCATCGGCGCCCGCCGTTCGACGACCGCCGGCGTTTCGGACATCTTGATCGGCGAACCGAGCGAGCGGATGGCGCCCAGCGTCGGGTGATCGATGTTGACGACCATGCCGCGCGCGCGCACCTGCGGATCGTCGAACGCTCCGCGATAGTCGTTGATTGGCCCGCACGGAATCCCGGCAGCATCGAGGCGTGCGACCCAGGTGGCGCATGGCTCGAGCGCCGTGATCGCTTCGATGCGCTCCGCAAGCTTCACGCGATGGCGGACGCGCCGGGTGTTGTCGGCGAAATCGGGGTCGGTGGGCCAATCCGGGTGACCGAGCAGATCGCACAGCCGCTGAAAGAGCGCGTCGGTCGCCGCGCCGACCGTGATGTGGCCGTCAGCGCAGCGGAAGGCCTGGTACGGCGCGATCAACCTGTGCGCGGATCCCATGGGCTCGGGTCGTACGCCGCGGGCGAAGTATTCCGCCGACTCCCAGACCGAGAACGCAATCCCCGCCTCGACGAGCGACGTGTCGACGTACTGTCCACGGCCGGTGCGCGTACGGTAGTGCAGCGCGGCAAGGATGCCTGACAGTGCGAACAACGCAGCGCCCAGATCGGTCAACGGCACGCCGATTTTGACGGGCGGTCCCCCCGGTTCGCCGGTGACCGACATCAGGCCTGACACGCCCTGCGCGATGAGGTCGAGGCCGCCTTTCGACGCGTCGGGCCCTGTCTGCCCGTAACCGGAGATCGACGCGTAGATGAGCGCGGGATGATCGGGTGCCAGTGATGCATAGTCCAGCCCGAATCGTTGCATCACGCCCGGGCGGCTGTTCTCGATGAGGATGTCCGCTCTGGCGAGGAGCCGGCGGAAGGCGTCCTGCCCGCGCACCCTCTTGAGGTCGAGCACGATGCCACGTTTGCCACGATTGACGGCGTTGAACGCCGCGCTCTCGTGTCCCCCCACGCAGGCCATCTGGCGCGTGGAGTCGCCCGCGGGCGGCTCCACCTTGATCACGTCGGCGCCCATGTCGCATAGTTGCATCGCGCAGAAGGGGCCGGCCATCACCTGCGTGACGTCCAGCACGCGAATCCCTTCGAGCGCGCCCCGGCCCGAGCTCATGCTTCTCTCCTTGTGAGGCAATCAACGTGTCCACTGCAGAAGTGTCGTTCGCATCGGAAGGGCCCATTGCGTTTCTCACGTTCAATCGTCCGGAGGCTCGCAACGCCCTGACGTGGACCATGTACGATGCGTTGGCAGACGCCTGCGAACAGGTCGATGCCGATCCACGGATCCGCGCGTTCGTGATACGCGCCGAAGGCGACGCGTTCGCGGCGGGAACGGACATCCGCCAGTTCACCGACTTTCGGTCGGCCGCCGATGGTATCGCTTACGAGCGGCGGATGGAACAGGTGATCGATCGTCTCGAGCGGGTCGGCGCGACGACCATCGCACAGGTCCAGGGTGTGGCGGCCGGCGGCGGGTGCGTGATCGCCCTGGCCTGCGACCTCCGCGTCTGCACCGCCGCCGCGCGCTTTGGCGTGCCGATTGCGCGCACGCTCGGCAACTGCCTGTCCGCGGCCAATTACGCACGTCTCCTCGATCTGGTGGGGCCGGCGCGGACAAAGGATTTGATCATCACCGGCCGCCTGATGGATGCGGCAGAAGCGAACGCGCTTGGATTGATCACGCGTCTGGCCGAACCGGATGCGATCGACGAAACCGTGCGCCAGATGGCAGCCGCCATCGCGACTCATGCGCCGCAGACGATTCGCGTGACCAAAGAAGCCATTCGCCGGATCGCCCACCATCGACGGCTCCCTGATCAGGACATCTACGACCTCGTGGGTGCGTGCTATGCGAGCGCAGATTTTCAGGAGGGTGTCGCGGCATTTCTCGAGCGGCGTCCGCCGCGGTTCACAGGTCGCTGATGGGTGCAGCTACGCCTTGACAACTGTCGCGGCGCATAGGCTCGTCATAGCCGCGTCAACGCCACCGGCCTTGTACGGCACACTCGCGATTTCCAGTCCCATCTCGACGCCGCACAGCGTGCCCATGAGCATCAGGTCGTTGAAATCGCCGAGGTGCCCGATGCGGAACGCCTGACTCTTGAAGCGTCCGAGCCCGGCGCCCAGCGACAGGTTGAAGCGCTCGAGGACGGCCGCGCGAAACGCATCGGCATCGTGGCCAGGCAACATCACGGTGGTCACCACGGGGCTGAATTCGTCTTCGCGCTGACAGGCGATTTCGAGACCCCAGGCAGACACCGCCGCGCGCGTCGCCTCGGCATGACGGCGGTGTCTCGCGAACACGTTCGAGAGTCCCTCCTCTTCCAGCATGGCGATTGACTCGCGCAGCCCGAAGAGCAGGTTGGTCGCCGGCGTGTACGGGAAGAAACCGGTGGCGTTCGAGGCGAGCATGGGCTCCCAGCCGAAATAGGATCGCGGAAGACATGCCGTCCGCGACGCTGCCACAGCCTTATTGCTGATGGCATTGAAGCTGAGGCCCGGCGGGAGCATCAGCCCTTTCTGCGAGCCGGCCAGCGTCACGTCCAGACCCCACTCGTCGTGGCGCAGGTCGATCGAGGCCAGCGACGAGACCGCATCCACCAGGAGCAACGCTGGATGCCCGGCGCGATCAATCGCGCGACGAATCTCCGGCAGCCTGCTCGTCACGCCGGTTGACGTTTCGTTGTGCACGACGAGCAGCGCGCGAATCCGAGGGTCGCGATCGTCCCGGAGCCTCGCCTCGAGCGCGTCCGGATCGACCCCGTGACGCCAGTCGCCAGCCATGACCTCGACGTCCAGCCCGAGACGACGCGCCACTTCCATCCAGTTCTTTGCGAACTCACCGATGTCGAATCCCAGCACCCGATCACCGGGCGATAGGGTGTTGACCAGGGACGCTTCCCAGGCCCCGCTGCCCGACGCCGGAAAGATGACGACCGGTCCCGACGTCTGGAAGACACGCTTGACACCAGAGAGCACGGCATGTCCAAGGTCGGCGAAGTCGGCACTCCGATGATCGATCGTTGGTTGGGCCATCGCGCGGAGCACGCGCTCCGGCGTATTGGTCGGTCCGGGAATCTGCAGAAAGTGACGGCCAGTCCGGCGCATGCAGAGAATCGTAACCTACCGTGATAACTTCCGCGCATGCCAGACGCCGGCATCGACGTGGACGCGCTTCGCCGCGAGCTGGAGCGCGAGGTCGAGGGCGAGGTGCGCTTCGACACCATCTCTCGGGCGCTCTATGCAACGGACGCAAGCGTCTACGAGATCACGCCGGCGGGTGTCGTCCTGGTCAAGTCCCGGGAGGACGTCGGCCGCGTCGTCAGGATATGCCGCAAGTACCGATGCCCGCTGACGATGAGGGGCGGGGGGACGTCGCAGGCGGGTCAGGCAATCGGGGGCGGGGTGATCGTCGATACCTCGAAGTACTTCAACCGCCTCCTGGAACTGAATATTGAAGAGCGCTGGGCACGCGTCGAGCCTGGCATCGTGCTCGACGATTTGAACGCGACGCTCCGGAAGGACGGCCTTCGCTTTGCGCCGGACATCTCGTCGGGAAGCCGGGCCACGCTCGGCGGGATGATGGCCAACAACTCCGCCGGCGCCCGCTCGGTGCTCTATGGCAAGACCATCGATCACGTGCTCGAGCAACACGTCGTCCTGTCCGACGGCAGCGGCGTACATCTACGGTCGCTCAACGCGGCAGAGCTCGACGAGCGGTGCCAGCGGACGTCGCTCGAAGGCCTCTGCTATCGCGAGGTGAGGCGGACGGCCCGTGAGTGCGCTGAAGAGATCGAGCGGCGATACCCAAAGGTGCTTCGACGGGTCGGCGGCTACAACCTCGATGCGTTCGTCGACGAAAACGCGCCCTTCAACATGGCGCGCCTGATGATCGGATCGGAGGGCACGCTCGGCGTTGTCGTCGAGGCCAGGATCGCCCTCGTGCCGTTGCCGAAGTTCAAGGCGGTGATGGTCGTCCAGTTCGATGATCTGCTCGAGGGTCTCGGGGCGACACCCGCGATCCTGGCACACAGGCCGTCGGCGATCGAGGCGATGGATCGGTTCATTCTCGATCACACGAAGCAGAGCGCTGCGCTGCAGGTATTGAGGGAGACGTTCGTCGCCGGCGATCCGGCGGTCCTGGTCTGCGTAGAGATGTACGGTGACACGGCGGATGAATTGCTCCCCCGTCTCGACGCCCTCGAGCGAGATCTGACAGCCCGGCGGTACGGCACTCGCTATCATCGCGCGCTCGATCCGGCGGCGCAGGCCGCAATCTGGTCGGTACGCGAGGCGGCGCTCGGCTTGTCGATGGCGATGAAGGGGGATGCCAAGTCCCTGTCGTTCGTTGAAGACACCGCGGTGGCACCGGAAAAGCTTCGCGACTACATCGAGCAGTTCCTGCAGATGGTCCGTAACCATGGCACGACCGCCGGCGTGTATGCACACGCTTCGGTCGGCTGCCTGCACGTGCGACCGGTCATCGACATCAAGACGGAGACAGGCGTTCGACAGTTCGAATCGATCGCGTCGGCGAGCGCAGATCTGGTCCTCGCGTTCGGCGGTGCGCTCTCGGGTGAGCACGGCGATGGTCTCGTCCGCGGTCCGTTCATGGAGAAGATGTTCGGTCCTGTGCTCTACGAGGCGTTCAGGCACATCAAACGCACGTTCGATCCAGACGGTATCTTCAATCCAGGAAAGATCGTCGACACGCCGCCGCTCACCCGGAACCTTCGCTACGGTCCGGGCTACCAGACACAGCAACCAGCGACCTATTTCGACTACTCCGACTATGGCGGGCTTCCAGGCGCGGTCGAGATGTGCAGCGGTCTTGGCGCCTGCCGCAAAACGCTGGAGGGGACGATGTGTCCCTCGTACATGGCCACGCGCGATGAGGCGCATTCGACGCGCGGTCGCGCGAACGTCCTGCGGCTGGCGATGGCCGGGCGGATCGGCGAAGCAGGTCTCGGCGAGAGAGGTGTCCGCGAGGTGCTCGACCTGTGTCTCGAGTGCCGCGCCTGCAGGGCCGAATGCCCGGTTGGTGTCGACGTCGCGCGGTTCAAGAGTGAGTTTCTGGCCGACTACTGGCGACGGCACGGCACGCCTCTTCGGACGCTGGTGCTCGGCCATGTTCACGACATGGCGCGGTGGGGAAGCCGGCTCGCACCGTTCTCGAACGGGATCGCTCGCAGCGCGCCAGTGAGGTGGCTGAACGAGCAGGTCCTGGGGCTCGATCGCCGGCGGCGTCCTCCCGCCTGGAGCCGCAGAACGTTCGCGCAGCGGTTCGATGAGTGGCGAGCGGGCGAAGCGACAAGCCGCCGTCGTGAGGCTCCGGCGCGCCAGGCCGTGATATTCAACGACACGTTCACCAACTATTTCTCACCGTCGATCGGCATCGCCGGGGTGAACGTGTTGCGGGCCGCAGGCTTCGACCCCAGTCTCGCGCCGCTGGCGTGCTGCGGCCGGCCGATGATTTCGCAGGGTTTGCTTTCGGCGGCCCGGCGGCAGGCAGCCATCGCCGCAGATCGGTTGTATCCTGTTGCGCAAAATGGGCTGCCGATCGTGTTCTTCGAACCCAGTTGCTTGTCGGCGATTCGGGAAGATGTGCCGTCGCTCCTCCGGGGCGAGGCGAGGAGACGTGCGGAGGTGGTAGCCAGCCGCTCGATGCTCTTCGAGGATTTCCTCCACAGCCACTGGAGCAGTCTGCCCGGCGAGTTCAGTCTGAATAGCGGTCCATCGCGGATTCTTCTGCACGGGCACTGCCACCAGAAGGCGATGGGACGGCTGCCCAGCGCCAGGCAACTCCTCAGCCGGATTCCCGACGCCACCGTCGTCGATCTCGATGCCGGTTGTTGCGGCATGGCGGGATCGTTTGGCTACGTCAAAGATCACTTCGACGTCTCCCGCGCCATCGGGGAGCGCAAGCTTCTGCCCGCGGCGCGGCAGATGGGTGCGGACACGGTGCTCGTCGCCAGCGGCACGTCGTGCCGCCACCAGGTTGGCGACTTCGCAGGCGTGCGTGCCCTGCATGCAGCCGAGCTGATCGGCTCTCTTCTCCGGGATCCCGCGTGAACCTCGCCGTCATTTCCGTAAGCGCCCTCGCTCTGGCCGTGATTGTCAGCTGCGTCAGCCGCCTCAACGTCGGTGTGCTGTCGCTCGCCCTCGCGTGGATCGTCGGCGTCTACGTTGGCGGCATCCCGGTGAACACTGTCATGGGTGGATTCCCGGGGCCGCTGTTCCTGACGCTGACCGGCGTCACGCTGCTGTTCGCCCTGGCCGATACGAATGGCACGCTCGAGCGGATTGCACACCATGCGGTCCGCATCTGCCGCGGCAACTCCGGTGCGATCCCGGTGATGTTCTTCGTACTCGGTGCCGCGCTCGCGTCGATGGGCCCTGGCAACATCGCGACGGCTGCGCTGCTCGCGCCGCTGGCGATGGCCACGGCCGTGAAGAAAGGCATCCCTCTCTTCCTAATGGCCATCATGGTGGGAAACGGTGCCAACTCGGGCGCACTGTCGCCGTTCGCGCCTACGGGCATCATCGTCAACGGGATCATGGCGCGGAACGGGATGCCGGGTTACGAGCTGCCGACGTACTTCTACAACCTTCTGGCGCACGCCTTCGTCGCGTTCGCCGGTTACGCGCTGTTCGGCGGCCTGAAGCTGTTCCGCGAAGGGTCAACGCCACCCGCGTCTGCGGCGGCGACGGCTGTTCTGCCCGATGGTCATTCGGATCGATTCCATCGTCGCCACTGGATCACTGTCGGCGTGATTGCCGCGCTCATCCTGAGCGTCATCGTTCTCAACGCCAACGTCGGCATGGCGGCGTTCGCGGGCGCCGTGATCCTCGTGCTGACCGGATCTGCCGACGATGTCGAGGCGGTGAAGAAGATGCCGTGGCGCGTGATCGTGATGGTGTGCGGCGTGACCGTGCTCATCTCGCTGGTCGAACGGGCGCAGGGCATCGATCTGCTCGTCTCCCTCGTCGCCCGAATCGCGACCGCCAACACCGTGACCGCCGTCGTCGCCCTGCTCACTGGCGTCGTTTCTGTCTATAGCAGCACGTCAGGAGTCGTGCTGCCGGCGTTCCTTCCGATGGTTCCTGGTCTCGCGTCGACGCTGCAGGGCGCGAGCCCGCTCGCGATCGCCATGTCGATGAACGTCGGCGGGCATCTGGTCGACGTGTCGCCGCTCTCGACGATCGGCGCGTTGTGTCTGGCCGGCGCAACTGCAGGCGACAGCCGCGCGCTATTCAACAAGCTTCTGGCGTGGGGTTTGTCGATGGCGGTGGTCGGCGCGGTGCTGTGTTATGTCGTCTTCTGATGCGAGCAGCAGTCCGCCGTTGAATCACGACCCGAAATAGCCGCGCCGGGCTTCAACCACGGCACCATCGCGGTTCACCTTCACATCAATCGTGTGATATCCGGCCCGATCGACCCCACGGGCGGTGTAGTACAGGACATATGCGGATCGGAAGTCGTTCAGGATGTTTCTGAACGTCGAGGTCAAATTCGTGCCCGGTCCGACAGGCAGTATCGTGCCGCCAGTCTCCCTGGCGAGGGTCGCGAATGGTGCGTAGCGCGCTGCCGGCGCGGCAGCAGCACTGCTGCCGTCCGGCATCGTCGTCACATCGCTGGTACGGCTGCCGCTTCGAGTGATCAGAAGCGGCGCACCGGGCATCACAAACGTCAGCGTCGCCCTGGTTCGCTGTGCGACACCTGTGAGCACGTCGAATGAGGTGGTGCTGCTGCTGTCGTTACCGTCCGTGAAGAAGACAATCAGCTGCCGCCGGTCAGGAATTGATGCCGACACAAGGGTCACGCTGACGGCATCGAGCAGCGCAGTGCCGCCACCGGCCGCTACGCCGCGAATGGCGCGCTCCACGGCGTCAACATCGTTCGTGAAGTCGATCGTCCTCGTGACGCGCATGTTGAACAGCACGAGCTTCAGACGGTCGTTTCGGCCCAGGTCGCGCATCAGCTGCACGACGCCCTGGCGTAAACGATCGAGCAAGTTCCCCGACACACTGTGGCTCACGTCGAGCGCCACTGTCACGTCGATTGGCAGCTTGCCATAGCTGACGTCGTCGACCTGTTGCAGTACTCCGTTGTCGAACACCTGAAAATCACTCGCGACCAGTCCGGTCACCGCGCGACGATCCTGGCGAACGGTGACGTCGACCGCGATCGCCGATGCGCCCGAGCGAAATGTCGGCTGCTGTGGGTCCTGGAGTGCGACGGCCGCGCTGCTGTAGGCGATCGTCAGAGAAGTGGCCAGCGCTGCGAGTCCGGCGCGAAGCGTCTTCAAGTCGCTCACCGGCTCAACTCCCGCAACCGGGCCATCGCCTGCTGGTGGACGCGGTACTGGCCCTGCCAGTACATCCACCATGGGTCGAGCGCGGCATTCGAGTCTGTCTGAATCTCCTCGGCCAGCCGCTCGGCCGTTGCCTGCTCGCCTTGCATCAAAAGGGCGTTCATCATGGCCACGCGCCCGGACTGTGCGGTCGGCAACAGCGTGACGGCCCCGCGATATGCGGTCAGCGCCTCGTCGTGCCGGTTGAGCGCGCTCAGCACGTGGCCGAGGAACAGCTGTCCGAGGTAGCGCTGTGTCAGATCCGCGGTCTGCTCGGCTGCGGCGGCGGCCAGGTGCTTCAGCGCCTCTTCTTGCCGCCGCACCCGGTGCAGGAACCATGCGTATCGAAGCCGGGCTTCGACGGATGTCGGCGCTAGCGCCATGGCCGCCTCGTATTGCGTTCGTACCGCCTCACTATGCTCAGGCGCCGGCATTTCGGTGGCGCCGGCTGGGGACAGCGATGCGCTTCCTCTCCAGCGCTGATCGGTCACGATCGCGCGCGACAGGATGAAACGCGGCTCGTCGGGGAAGCGCGCGAGCGCGCGACCGACGAACGCCTCCGTCGCCGAAGGCCGAACCGTGCCCTCGAGCAGCGTCAAGACGGCAAAGTGCCAGTATCGTTCGAAGATGTCCGGTCCAAGCGGATGACGGACGAACCGCGCGAAACGATCGAGCAGGTCGTTTGCCGCCTGACGGGCTGGCGCGCTCTCGGCGAACAGCGCGGGTTCCACGAGCTCCAGCGCGAATGCCGCTTCGCGCCGCGGTGTCGCGGGCCACGGATTTCCTGCATCTTCGAACTCGCTGAGCAACCGCACCGCATCCTTGACCTGCCGCAGCCCGAGCACCACCTGCTGGTACGCGCCGCGTTCGTATGCAGTCGTGAACTCCGTCAGGGTGTTCGGCACTTCGGGAATCGCAGTCAGTGCGGGGGACGGCACGGGCGTTTCGACCAGATAGCCCCTTCGCGAACGCACTTCGTACGACCTCGATCGCGGGACCCTGACGTCAATGGTGTGCCATCCGCGACGGTCAACACCCTGGGGTGAGTAACGAAGGACATAGCCGTTTCGGAAGTCCTCGAAAGTTTTCCTGAACGTGCCGATCAGGGTCGGCTCCGAGAGCATGCTGGTCTGATGCAGTGCCCCGCCAGTGACTTGTGCGCCGAGGGCGACGGCCTGGCCGTCCCTCAAGAGCGGGTGCACCGGAGGATTGCCGAAGAGCCGGCGCTCGAACGGAATCCAGAACCGGCGCGTCGGCCAGCAATAGCCCATCAACGCGCACTGGAATCCTCGCAGCTCCCCCTCGCTGTCGGCGGCCGTTTCCATCGCGACCACGTGCAAGAGTGCGCCAGAACGCTCCGCGATGGCTTTGACCGCTTCCGCGTCGATCGAGCTGATGGTGTCGACCCCTTTCGTCCTGGCGATCACCACATGCCGCCTCGATGGATCCACGGGATGCAGGAGCGCGGCACCAAGTGTGTCGTAAACGGCAGCCATGCCGTTGATCTGCAGTCGTGGCATGGCTCCCAGCGACGACACGGGTTGCATCGGCCACACCTGTTGAACGCGAGTATCGATGGCCAGCAGCCGAATGCGATCGTTGGGTCGAAGGACCTTCGTCACCTGTCCAACCTCCGCCTGGATGTCGGCGGTGACCTTTGACAGCAGTGGATCGGAGCCCCATTGACCATGGCGGTTCGAGCTCAGGTCGGCGACCAGCGTGAGGTCGATCGGAAGGGACATCGCTTCGACGCTCTCGAGCCGCTGGACGACGTTGTTGTCGCGCAGCTCGAAGTCGGCTGCGCGCAGGCCTGTAACGGCTCGACCCCCGTCGCGCACTGACACGTCCACAAGCACCACATCCGTGCCGGTCCTGAACGTCTGCTGCGGTGATTGGGCAAGAGCGCGGAGGAATGCGGTACTCACCAGCAACGTCGCGAGAACAACGAGGCGAGCGAGCGCCGTCACTTGATGATCTCCGCACGCAGCCTGCCGATGAGTTGAGGCCAGAAGCGATCGTCGGCGTGCGCGTAAGTGCGCCACGGATCGAGAGGCGGCGGTTCCGCTGCCAGCATCTGATTGACGAGTTGATGCGCTTCGGTGCGCCGGCCGTCGCGGAACACCAGCGCCGCCAGCGCCATCGTTGCCGACTGCGCATGCGGAACGGCAGCGACTGCTCGCCGGTAGGATTCCTCCGCTCGTCGAACCGAGCGCTGTTGCTCGAATAGTTGGCCCTTGAAGTAGCTGGCGAGAAATACGACATACGGGTCGCGTGTCAGCGCCTCGGCGCGATCGAAGTACCTGAGTGCTTCAGAAGACCGGCGCTGGCGCATCTGCATGGCGCCGAAGCGCATCATGGCTTCACCGCCGACGTCCGGGTCTTTTTCGAGCGCCAGATACGCCTGCGTTGCGTCCTCCGTCCATGCGCGATCGCGTGCGATGCCCTGTGCCAGCACGAATCGCATCTCGTGCGGAAACCGCTTACTGACGTGATCCAGGTGCTTGATCTCGTCCTGCGTGTTTCCGATCTCACCGGCTTGAAGACCGAGCCCGATGTTCGTGTCCCCGATGAGGAACTGGGGATCTTCCGACCGCTGGGCGACCCCCAGCGCCGCGAGTTGCCACCAGCGCTCGATTTCGAGCGGCGACTCGTATTGACGAAGCCGCTCGCAGGCCCATTCGATCAGCAGCGGCGGAGCCTTCCAATACAACACGTTCATCGGCTGCACGCACTCGCCCGACCCCGAGCACATCTGCGGCTGCATTTGCGTCAGCTTCCACTCTCGCCACTCGCCCGCGCGCGCCGCCTCGAGCGCAAGCGTTACGGCCGCTGTTTCACGGCGGGCACGGTCCGCAGATCCCGCTGCGTCGATCCAAACCGGCCCGTCGCGTCGCACCTGTTTCAACAGATCGCCGAAATCGATGTCGCCATTCAGGACCTCGACGACTGCCTCGAACTGTCCGCCGCCGTAACGATCGAGCAGGTCCAGGACCGACAGGCGCTGGGCAGTCGTCGTTCCGCTACTCAGGCCGGTTCCCAATGCCAGCGACCCGACGAGAAGCCAGCGGACCTTCATCTTTTACTTGGGTCGAAGGATATCCGAGATGAGTGACGCCAGCGTCCTTTCGAGGACCGCCTGAGGGGCCCACCCGCACTCGTTCACGAGGTGACGCCAGGCCGTCAGGTGTATCCGCGACCACACCCAGGCGGTTGCCTCCTCCTTAGTCTTTCACGGCCCGAGGACCGCCCTCGTCGACGGAAGGTCAGGGGCCGCGCTCACGTATACCCAGCTGGCTGGACGAATCGAACGTGTGGCGGCGGCGTTGATCGAGCGCGGACATGCGGGTGACGTACTGGCGCCGTTGCCGCCCTCCAGGCACGGCTTCGTTTCGACACCAGCGACGCGTCCTGGCGGTAGCGCCCTTCTTCCACATATTAGGAGCGACCGCCCTGTTAACCGTCCCGCTGT
>Ga0114129_10005914_pt1 | contig 17311 bp, 18 predicted proteins | sample RhiMetdeltSRZDD1_FD_80071 | JGI IMG/M metagenome (GOLD analysis project Ga0114129, IMG submission 80071) | Populus rhizosphere microbial communities from Tennessee, USA - Rhizosphere MetaG P. deltoides SRZDD1 (version 2) (version 2) | ecosystem: Host-associated > Plants > Roots > Rhizosphere >... | reverse complement strand
TTTATCCGGGGAACTGGAAGCCGTGGGTGATCCACCGACCGAGAATTTCCATGCGCCCGGTAAGAAGCGAGATGCGGGCCATGACCGTGTATCCAAAAGCGGCCCCGAACGAGACCATGAGCACATAGATTCCGAAACGGCTGACCCGTCCAAACGCCCCCTTGTGCTCGCGGGAAAAGAAGAAATAAACGAGCCCCGAGAGCGTTCCCAACACCACGACCAGGGCCGAAAACGTCCCGCCCAGGGAAAACCCGGGCTGAGTCACCACCAGGGGCCGAATGCTTTGGCCGATCTGGGAGGTGAAGTCGGATTCCAAATAACGGACCAGGTTGGTCCCCGCGGAGAAACCGATCGCGAGCGCCATCGCCATTCTCGACCAGTGCGCAAACCGGGGGACGAGCCGCAACAAGAGCAGCACTCCGAACAAGAGCGGAATGATGCGCGAGATCTGGGGAGGGTTCTTGGCCAAAGCCGGTAACACGAACGCCACCATGGGTGGATATAGTTTGCCGAACAGATTAGGGATGAGCGTCGTCCAGAACGCTTCCACCATCCAGTAGGCGGCGCTGACCCCGACGAACAGGTGCTCGGCAAACCGGTAGAACGGATTGTCGCGATAGAGAAAGGACAAGATCATGAGCGTGAGCAGGGCACCGACCCACATCTCCAACCAGGGCCCCAGGGTCATGCGCGCTTCCTCCCCTTGAACTCACCGCCCGCGAAAAACGCGATGTTCCCGAGCACGATGAAGGCAATGATGACCAGATGGGCCACCGTCTGCGGCCCCATGCGCTTGATCGCCTCCTCTGAGCGAGACTGGTATTCGGGATAACGCTTCACCAGAGCGGCTTCGTACTCGGCCGCCCCCTGTAATCCGCCCATGAGTCCGAGGAGCTGCCTGGGGTAATACGGATAGAGGAGAGGCGCCTCGACGGCCGTCACGCCGGCGGCGACGGGAACGTGCGCCGGATCACCGCCGAACTGAATCCATTCCTTCACCCCCGGGAAACCGGATCCGATGCCGACGATCAAGTTGAAATCGGCGAGACGCTTGATGCCCGCCATGATCGGAAGTGTGCGCACGTCATGTCCCTTGGAGTCGACGGGGAACGCACCTGGGAAATCCGAAAAAGCAGAGTTGATCACGCCTTGATTCCCTGCCTTGTAGCCCAGATTCACCCAATCCGTTCCGGCGACGCGATCGGGAAAATCGGCGGCAAGGACGTTCTTCTCCAATAGGTCGAGCTGCGGAATCCCGGTCGCCCAGAGCGTGAGCAAGTACACCTTGAGCTTCTTGTGGAGCGCGTGGCGAAGCACCGCTTGGATCATGGGCATGTTTTCGGGCACCGTGCTCGGGCCGAAATCGGCGGTCAGAATCACTCGCGAACCTTCGGGCAGGCTGTCCAGCTTGTCGAAAATGTTTTGCACGATGGGAGTGGTGATCACCGGGAAGGTGAGCTTCGCCATAAGGGGGATGATCACGGCCAGGGCGATGGCGACGTAGATCCAGCGCCGGTCCACGCGGCCGATGCGATCGAAGAGGGATCCGCCCGCCGGGCTCATGACTCCCGCCCGCCCAGGTACGACCGCTCGATCCCGAGGATAATCTTGAGCGACGTAGAAATGACCCCCAACCCGATCCCGATGATGATGGCCCGCGCTCCGGCCAGGTTCACCGTCGACATGATCCAGTTGGACAGATTGGGAATGCTGAGAAACTGGAGAGGTTGGGGAAGCCACGAGGTCAACACGCCGCCCACGAACGTCCGCCCCAGGAGAATGATGAGCGCCGCGACCAAAAGCAGGGTCGCCTCGACGTTGCGAGCCCGGAAAGCCCGGTAGGAAGCCGAAGCCACGAAGAAGGCCAGCAACGAGAACATGGTCGCCTGGAGCGGGTTGAACATCGCGTCATAGGCGAAGTTGAACCAAGAGCCCTGTGCTTCCACCGGCCCCGTCCATCCCTGCGAGTTCCCGACCTTGAACAATCCGGCGATGAGCGTGAACAGGAACGCGATCACGGTCACGATGCTGTAGGGCCAGCCCGGCCGGCGGCGCTGCACCTTATCGAGGTGCATCCGCAGCAGGTTCCCGCCCCCGAGGATGAACGCCACCGCGGCAATGATGTTGAAGTATTCGGAAAGATCGCTGTTCACCCGGTCGAAACCGCGGAAGAAAAACGCGATCACGAGCAAGAACCCGACCACGGATGTGATGAGAACGGGCAGGGTGACTCGGATCACAGAGCGGGTTTCACGAGGACTTGATGGTGAAGAGGCCTTGCACCCACTGACTCACTTGAGCCAGGGCATCGCTCTTCGAAAGAAAGGCGAGCGTGGTCAGGATGGATCCGAGGAGGATGAAAAACATGGCGAACGCCTTCCCGAAATCCTGTCCGCGCAAGCTCCCGATAAGTTTGGGATCCTGGCTCAGGTAGGCGCTCGTCGCGAATAGTTCCTCCCCGATCAACGTGTAGTCGCACGCGGCCACGAAGAAGGGGAGTTGTTGGGGCATGGCCGTCCCGGCGATTTGCACCGCCCCGATCGAATGCCCCGTTTCGGCGAAAATGAGCGATTCGGCGAAGAAGGCTCCCATGTAGATGCAAGTGGCCGGACGTTGGCGGACCATGTATCCATTCACGTAGGCCACGAACCCGAACTGCTCGTCGGTCACGTAATAAATGTGTTCTTCGTTATACGCGTCCGGCCGTCCCGCGGACAGATACGATTCCTTAACCGTTTCCCGGGCCGTGGTCATGACCAACGAGCGCGAGGTCGGCATCTCGAGATGGGCGTCGTAGTCCGCAATGCGCTTCGCCACCGACGACAAGATCGTGATGCCGGCCACGGTCTGGACGTTGTCGAGATCTTGCGTCCCCGCTACATAGAGAACGGGGCGGCCCATTTCGGTCGCGCGCCCCACCGCTTCTTCGATTGCCGCGATTCCGGGAATCTTCCGAATGAAATATTTCACGCCGCGCTGGGCTCGGAAGGTATAGAAGAGAATTGCGCCGCCCACGATCAAGAGCACGACGAACAAATTTGCGTGCCGGCGATCGAATTGGTGCAACGCGCGTGGGGCGAGAACTAGAAGTAAAACGAAGATGACAAGAGCAAATAAGGATCGGGGGTTCTTCCAGGTTTGCCGCATGCGCTCTCCGGGTGTCCGCCCGATCGGCCCTCGCGGAATGATGGGCCACATTATCCATTGACAGATGAAGTGTCCAGAGAAAACCTGTGCGCCTTACCGGAGGTCCAAACATGTCGATCGTCCAGGACGGCCGTTTGTTGCGCGGGAGTTTGGCAGCGGGCGCTCTTTACGATTTGATCCTGGGTTTATTCATGCTCATGGCCGGGCCATCGACCTTGAGCCGTCTCGGCCAACCGCTCGAGGGCCCGGCGACCTACTGGTTCTATCTTTCCGCGCTGCCGCTTTTCCTGCTTCCGTTCCTTTACGTCACGGCCGCGCACTCGCCCCACCTCGATGCGTTTCGGACGCCGGTTTTGACCATGCGGGGCCTCGGCGGGGCGCTCGTTCTGGCGTCGCTCTGGCTCGGCCCGCGCCCGGCCTGGCTCGTGGCCCTCATCGGTCTGGTCGATCTCGGCTGGGCGGGGCTTTATTTTCTTCTCTGGAGGCAATTTCTTCTCGGGCGGCGCGCGCGCATTGGTTGACCCGCCTTCTTACGGCGTCTAACCTTTTCTCATGGCAGAAAACCCACCCCGCCTCACCGCGCTCAGTCACGGCGCCGGCTGAGCCTGCAAGATCGCCCAAAGCGATCTCGCTCAGGTTCTGAGCGGGTTACCCAAGAGCAAGGATCCACGGGTTTTGGTCGGCACGGAAACGTCCGACGATGCGGGGGTTTATTTGATCGCCGATGGCCTGGCCCTGGTGCAGACCGTCGACTATTTCACCCCGGTCGTTGACGACCCGTACGATTTCGGTCGCGTGGCGGCCGCGAACGCGTTGAGCGACATCTACGCGATGGGCGCAGAGCCGTTCATGGCGCTCAACTTGGTCGGTTTTCCGGCGGATAAACTCTCGTTCGACATCCTTCATGAGATTCTCCGCGGTGGGGCCGACGTGTGTCTGGAAGCCCAAGTCGCGGTGGTGGGCGGCCACTCCATCGACGATCCCGAACCCAAGTTCGGCCTCGCCGTGACCGGTCGCGTGCGCCCCGAAGACCTGTGGTTGAACCGCACCGCGAAGGACGGCGATTTCCTCGTGCTCACCAAGCCGTTGGGCATTGGCATTCTCACCACCGCGATCAAACGCGGCAAACTCGAGGCAAACGAGATCAAGGCGGCGGTCGACTTGATGGCCACGCTGAACCGGGATGCCGCGAAGGCCGCGCGCCAAGTCGGTGTGCACGCCGCCACCGATGTCACGGGCTACGGGTTGCTCGGCCATCTCTACGAGGTGGCGGCGGGATCCTGCCTCGAAGCCGAGGTGTGGTTCAGCGACGTACCCTTTCTTTCCCCGCGCGTGCGCGCCCTGGCCGACGAAGGCGTGGTGCCGGGGGGGACGCGAAAGAACCTTCGTTTCATGCTGGATCAGGGGGTTACTTTCGAGGACGGCATGTCGGAAACCGAACAACTCATGCTGGCCGACGCGCAAACGTCGGGTGGATTGCTCCTCGCCGTCGCGGAAGAACGCGTCGAGCCGCTCGTAAAAGCCTTGCAGGCCATGCCTACTCCCGCCGCGGCGGTCATAGGCCGGTTGTGGGAGGGAAAAGGGGGAGGGATTCACGTCCAGCGCGCGCGATGATTCCGATCATTTTGATCCTTCCCAAATCCATCACCAATAGATTGGCTACCCATGCCGCGGATTGTTATCCACGCGAATGTTGCGGGTTTATCCTCGGCGAGAATTGCAATGCCGAATTGTACGTAGACGACATTCTGCCGGTGGATAACGTCGCCTCGGATATCCATCGATACGAGATGGCGCCGGAGTCGGTGCTACTGGCCAATCAAGCGGCGCGTTCCCGCAACTCGGAAATCCTGGCCGTCTATCATTCGCATCCAAATGGGGGCGACGACCTTTCCGATGCGGATCGGCAGGAAACAACACCTGGAGTGCTCCAGTTCGTCATGTCCATTGCCGCGAACGGAGCTTGCCAGAGCGCAGCCTGGATCTTGACCGAGGACCGCCGCGTCGAATCCATCGCTATGATCACGGTCACCCATGCATAAGCTCACCCCCCCAGAGCTCGAACGCTATAGCCGCCATCTGTCCTTGCCGGAGGTGGGCCTCGAAGGGCAGGAAAAACTCCGGAACGCGCGCGTGCTCGTGATCGGCGCGGGGGGACTGGGCTCTCCGGTCGCCCTTTACCTCGCCGCGGCGGGGGTAGGCCACCTTGGCCTCGTGGATTTCGATCAGGTGGACATCACCAACTTGCAGCGGCAGATCATTCACGGAACCAAGGATGTGGGCCGCTCCAAGCTTCTCTCCGCCCGCGAGCGCATCGCCGATGTGAACCCCTTCGTGGCCGTGGAAACCTACGAAACGCGTCTCTCCTCTGCCAATGCCATGGACCTGATCGGCGGTTACGACGTAGTGGTAGACGGCACCGACAACTTTCCCACGCGTTATCTCGTCAACGACGCGTGCGTGCTTCTCGGAAAACCCAACGTCTACGGTAGCATCTTCCGTTTTGATGGTCAGGTATCCGTGTTCGATGCCAAACGCGGTGCCTGCTACCGGTGCCTCTATCCCGAACCGCCACCTCCGGGATCGGTGCCGAACTGCGCGGAAGGCGGGGTTCTCGGCATCCTTCCCGGGATCATTGGAACGCTCCAATCCAACGAGACCGTGAAACTATTGCTCGGCATCGGGGAGCCGCTCATCAATCGACTCCTCCTTCTGGACGCACTCGAGATGCGGTTTCGCGAAGTGCGCTTCGGAAAAGATCCCGCGTGCCCGATTTGCGGCACGTCGTCCACGATCAAGACGTTGATCGATTACGAGGCCTTTTGCGGCGTCGCCGCCCCCGCCGTTTCCAAGGCGGTCCGGGAAATCAACGCCAAAGAGCTCGCACAATCGCTCGACCGTGTGCTGCTCATCGATGTGCGCGAGCCATTCGAGGCGGCGATCGCCCGCATCCCCGGCGCGCGCCTCATTCCCCTCGGTGAACTCCGCGATCGGATGGGGGAGATCGATCGCGGGGCGGATGTCGTCGTGCACTGCAAATCCGGAAAACGCAGCGCTCAAGCGGCGCGATGGCTCGAGGAGGCAGGTTTCGAACGCGTGCGAAACTTGCAGGGCGGCATTCTCGCCTGGGCGAACGACGTCGATCCCTCCATGCCCAAATACTGATGGACGTCGTCTTTCAAGGGCGAGTGATCCGCGCCCAAAGCCGGCGCTTTACCGTGCTCGGGGACAACGGTCCGGTTCTCGCCCTCGTTCCCAAGCGGCTCAGATTCGAACATCCCGATTGGGTGGATCCGGTGGCGGTGGGGGATGATGTCGAAGCCGTACAGAAGAGCAGTGAGGCGTTGATCCAGCGCGTGCTTCCTCGGCGCAATCTTCTCGCGCGACGCGCCCTCGGCGGAACGAAACGCCAGTTGCTGGCTGCGAACGTGGATCGCGCGGTCATCGTGCTCGCCGCGGCGGAACCGGAATGGAAGGCGGCTACGCTCGATCGCTATCTCGTTCTCGCATCCGTTTCCGACATTTCTCCCCTGGTGTGGGTCAACAAATCGGACCTCGTGTCCGGCATTCCCGATATGGATCTCCTCGACTGGTACAGGACGGCCGATATCTCCGTGCTTTGTGGATCGGCCGCCTCGGGCGAGGGAGTCGGCGAGCTGTTGCAGCATCTGGCCGGGCAAACCGCCGTGTTCATCGGACCATCGGGGGCGGGAAAGTCGAGCCTGGTCAACCGACTCGTTCCCGACGCCACCGCGAGAGTAGGAGAGGTGAGCGCGTCGAGCGGCAAGGGGACTCACACCACGACTTGGGTACAGATGCACGACCTGCCCGAAGGCGGTCACGTGATCGATGGACCCGGGTTGCGGACGCTGGACCTAAGCGATGTTGCCGTAGGCGCGCTGGCCGGCCACTTTCCGGAAATGGCGGCGCTCTCGGGAGAGTGTCGTTTCCCGGATTGCGCTCACCTGTCGGAGCCCGAGTGTGCGATCAAGGATGCGGTGGCGTCGGGCCACATAGCACCCCATCGATACGATTCTTACCGGCGTATCTACGAAAGCCTGACTCGCGGGGCCGGCTAGACGACTCAGTCGGCCAGGACCGGAGAGTCGCCCTGAGCCAGATAGGCACCCGCCTGGGCGATCGGGGTGAGCTGGGACAGATGCAACGTACGATTCCCCCAGCGTTCCGCGGCTTCCCGGCTCTGGAACCAAATGTCGGCTCGCTTGGTGAAGCGCGGGTTCATCGTGTCTTCGACCGTGAACACGCCCAGACCTTCGAGCTCCACGACATCGCCGAAACGAAAGGGGGCGCCGCGGGTGTACTCGCGAAGGAGATCGCGCGACAACGCGAGCATTCCGGGATGGACCGTGGTGTTCATCGCCGTGATGAGCGGCGAATCATCGGTCTGATCGATCGTGCTGCTGTATCCGGTCACCGTAATAGAGACACGAAACACGCTTCTAGGATGAGCGATAGAAGCGGGCATTGCGCTCGCGGTGCCGCAATAGAGCGGCGCTTCGCGCTCGACCTCGGAAAAAACGCGTCCGTTTGAGACGGTTGAAATGGGGGAGGGAGCCCAAGCTTCTAGGCCAACTAGCCCAATGAGGCCCAGGATGGGCAGGACGAGCCCCGCCTTGAAGCTGTTGCTGCATGATGTTTTGCGATCCTGTTGCGTTTTCATACCCCCCCTATAAGGCAAGTTCTGGGCCAGACAAATGGGCTCAGGGAGACGCCACGGGCGCCAGGCTTGAATCAGTAATCGTTCGAGGAATTCGAGATCAGTTCTGAGGAACGATGATCACTATAGGAATTTGCGCTCACCTTCTGTCAAGCCTGAGGTTTGGAAGCACTGCATCACCATCGTGGTGCGTTAAGACATGAAGAGTTTTCTTCTGGCATTGCCGTTTCGCGCGCCCATCATACCGATTTGTTTTAGCTTTTCACTTGACCCGATCACTATAAAAAACGTATGATTATTTGCGACATTGTGGATTTCGGGTGTCCCCAACATCCGGTCCACCGGGGACGAGCATCGTGAAAAACGCCGAGTTGGGCCGCCGCATCAAGCAGCTGCGCCTTGCCCAGGGGTCCACTCTCAAGGACATCGAAGCCAAGGTCGGAGTGTCCGCAACCCACGTCTCGGAAATCGAGCGCGGAAAAACATCTCCCACCGTCGGAGCCCTGGCCAAGATCGCTTCCGCTCTACAAGTGAATCCCTCGTTTCTCGTCGACCTCCCGGTCGGCGACGACGTCTCCTTCACCCGGAAGCCCGAGCGCGATCGTCTGGTGGGGGCGCGTAACGGGGCGGAATGGGAGATCCTGACCCGGGATCGCCCGTACGCCGAACTCTCTCTCTTCATGCTCGAGCTGGGTCAGGACATGACCACGCCGCTCGAGCAATCCCCGCGTTCCGGAGACAAGTTCTTCCACATCGTGGACGGCATCCTGCAGCTCGAGCTGGGCGACGAGAAGGTCGTGCTGCGGCGAGGAGACAGCATTCATTTCCGCGCGTCCCGGCCGGCCAAGCTGCTCAATCTCGGGGACACCCGTTGCCGTGTGTTCATGGCGATGTGGCCCCGGTTGACGCTCTGACGGGAGCCTCATGATCACCAAGGACGAACTTGGAGTTCGTATTCGCAACGTGCGCAAGGAGCGCGGGCTCACCCTCAAGGAGCTCGAGCGCGTCTCCGGGTTTTCCGCTACCCACATTTCCGAGATCGAGCGCGGCAAGACGTCACCCACCATCGGAGCGCTGGTGCGCATTTCCCAAGCGCTGGGAAAAGACACGTCGTTCTTTCTCGAAGAAGAACAACTGAACGAGATCGCGGTCGTACGTCGTGACGACCGCCAGCCCCTCCCTCCGGTCGTGGCCAAGGTGAAAGGCGAGTATTTGACTCCCGGCATTCCTGGCGGCCGTCTCAACGCCTACATGATTTATCTGGACGCGGGCGACTCCAAGGAAGTCCTCTACGAGCCGCACGCCGGAGAAGAAGGGGTGCTCGTGGTGGCGGGACGCGTCGAAGCGCTGATCGGCGGTCGGGTCATCACCATGGACGTCGGCGACGCCGTGCAATACCCGGCGGATCGGCCCCACGGGTTCCGGAATCTCAGTCGGGAAGAAGCGAAGCTGCTTCTCGTCTCCACTAAGCGCGTGCGCGAGAAGGCATCCTCCTCGGGAACGACCGGACGGATTTTTTAAATCCCCTTGGATTCGCGGCGCTCTAAATCCCCTTCGCCTTCGCCTCGTTCCAGAGCGCGTCCATTTCCTCGAGATTGGATTTTTCCGGGGTCCGCCCGCGCGCGTGCAGCTCGGCTTCGATGTAACGAAACCGCCGGATGAACTTGCCCGTGGTGGCGCGAAGCGCTCGCTCCGGATCCACCCCCAAATACCGCGCGATGTTCACGACCGAGTAGAGCACGTCGCCCACTTCTTCTTCGAGCTTCTCGGTGGGGGCATTCTGTTCCACCTCATCTCGCAGCTCGGCGACTTCTTCTTCCAGTTTTTGCACCGCGCCCAAACGATCGGGCCACTCGAATCCCACCGCGCCGGCCTTCTCGGAAATGCGAAACGCGGTGGTGAGCGCGGGAAGGCCGGCCGGCCGTTTACCGAGAGCGGAAGGAACCGAGTCCTCGCTCTTCCCCTCGGCGCGTTTCAGCTCTTCCCACTGCCGTAACGCGCCCCCCGCCCCGATATCCTTCGTCTCCCCGAACACATGGGGGTGGCGCCGCACGAGTTTGTCCACCACTCCCCGGGCTGCTTCGTCCAGCGTCGTCCATCCCGCGTCCTCGGCGGCCAGGGCCAGGAACCCGACCAGGAACAAGAGGTCCCCGAGTTCCTCGCGAAACCCTTCCCGGTCCCGCGCCCCCACCGATTCCACGACTTCGAACATCTCCTCCTGGAGGTATGGAGTCAGGGACTCGACCGTCTGGTCGCGATCCCACGGGCATCCCCCCGGTTCGCGCAAAACGCGGGCGAGGGTCAAGATGCGCTCCAGGGGGTGCTCCACGGCGCGGATTCGCGCCGCGCGGCCTTCGGGGGTGTCCGGGGAACTTGCCATAGCCGGATAAGATACCTTTTTCGAGAACCAGATAGTGGAACTCGGTTATCGCTAGATTGCATGTCCACGCCCGCCGGAGCGGCGGGTACAATCCCAGCGGAATGAAAGGAAAGGACATACGATGATTTCGTCCGAGCCTGGAGGCTTACGGGGCTTCGGCGATGTCGAAGAGCCGCTGCTCGTGCGGGCGCTTCGGGGGGAGCCCGTCGAGACGACGCCGATCTGGCTCATGCGCCAGGCCGGCCGCTATCTCCCGGAGTATCGCCGGGTCCGCTCGCAGTTCGATTTCCTGACCGTCTGCAAAACCCCCGACCTGGCCGTCGAAGTCACGCTTCAGCCCATCCGCCGGTTCGGTTTCGACGGCGCGATTCTCTTTTCCGACATCTTGATCCCCATCGAAGCCATGGGTCTTCAAGTGCGCTTCAACCCTGGGCCCGAAGTGGATGCCCCGGTGCGCACCGCCAAAGATGTGCAATCGCTGCGTCGGCCGGACCCCACCGTTGAGCTTTCCTTTGTCCTCGAGACCCTGCGTCTCTTGCGGCGCGAGTTACCCCCGGGGGTGGCCCTCATCGGTTTTGCTGGAGGCCCCTTTACGATGGCCGCCTACATCGTTGAAGGCGAGTCATCCAAGGATTTCTTGCTCCTCAAGAGCCTCATGTATCGCGAGCCGCTGCTCTATCACGCCCTCATGGAAAAGCTGAGCCTGGTCGTCTCGGATTACTTGAGCGCACAGATCCAGGCGGGAGCGCAGGCGGTGCAACTCTTCGACACCTGGTCAGGCATTCTCTCGCCGCGCGATTATCGCGAGTTCGTCCTGCCCCATGTGCGGCGGATCGTGGAGCGTGTGAAAACGCCCGGGGTTCCGTTCATTCTTTTTGGCGTGGGGACCGCGGGGTTGCTCGAGATCATGGTGGAAACAGGCGCCGACGTACTCGGCATCGATTGGCGGACGAGCATGAAAGACGCGCGGCGCCGGCTCGGTCCGAGCCTGCCGCTTCAAGGCAACCTCGAGCCCGCCGTCCTCTACGCACCGTTCGAGATCATTCGGGAGCGCGCGCGAGAAATCATGGAAGATGTGGGACCCCAAAGCGCCCACGTGTTCAACCTGGGTCACGGCATTACTCCCGAGACCCCGGTCGAGGCCGTGTCGGAGCTGGTGCGATACGTCCATGAAGACGGCCGGCGACTGCGCGAACTGGCGGCTAAGGGAGGTGGGATGTGAGCGTCGCCGTCACTCCCGAACTGCTTTCCTCGCGGCTGGCCATAACCAACGCGTTCGATCGTTATCTGGGAGCCTCGGCGGCTCAGCCCATTTACTCGCGGACGGTGTGAGAGCGAGGATCCCTCCATGCACGAGACGCTCCTGAACCCGGCCACGCGGGCCGCGCCGTCGGCCGTGTCCGATCTGGTCGTGATCGGAGGAGGGATCTCGGGCCTGGTCACCGCACGCGAGGCGGCCCGTCTTCATCCCGAATGGACGATCACCGTGCTCGAGGCCGAGGATCGGCCGGGTGGCACGATGCGCACCGAACGCGTGGCAGAGTGCGTTTGCGAATGGGGACCTGCGGGCTTTCTCACCAACGTGCCCTACACGCGTGATTTGGCGGTGGAGCTGGGGCTCGGAGACCGCCTTCTGCCCGCGCGTGATGCTGCGGAAAATCGCTATCTGTGGGTGCGTGGCGCGCTGCGCCCTGTCCCGCTCAAACCGACCACGTTCTTGCGGTGCGATTTATTGTCGGTAAAGGGACGGGCGCGTGTGCTCGCCGAGCCGCTCATGCCCAAACGCGCATCGGGCCAAGACGAGAGCGTGCTGGCCTTCGCATCGCGCCGCATCGGGTCTGAAGCGGCGCAAACGCTCGTGGATGCGATGGTGTCGGGCATTTACGCCGGCGATTCGGGGAACCTGAGCTTGCGCGCCACGTTTCCGCGCATGTTGGAGATGGAAGAGCGCTACGGCAGCCTCATCCGGGCCATGATCGCAGCGAAGCGAGCAAAGAAGAAATCCGGAGGTCCAGCGGGGCCGGGCGGCTTGCTCACCTCGTTCGACCAGGGGATGGAAGTCCTCATTCAAGGATTGGCGGAAGCCCTAGGTCCCCGTCTCGTGAACGGCGCGCGTGTCACCGAGATTTCGCGCCAGGGTAGGGACTTTGGGATTCATGCGGAAGTCGCCGGAACTTCGCGTTCATGGAGAGCACGGCAGCTCGTCTTGGCCGTGCCGTCCTATTCGGCCGCCAAGCTCTCGGAACCCTTCGCCCCGGTGCTGGCCGGAGAGCTGGACTCGATTCCCTACGCCGGCTTGAGCGTCGTGTGCCTCATCTATCAACGGTCGCAAATTCCCCACCCGCTACACGGGTTTGGCTTTCTGGTTCCGCGGGATCAGGGCCTTCGCATTCTCGGCGCGATCTGGGTCGGCAGTGTATTCCCGGATCACGTGCCGCCGGATCGCGTGCTTTTACGCGTAATGCTGGGCGGTGCGCGCGATCCCGAAGGCCCCATGCTGTCGGAAGGCCGCACGATCGACATCGCGCACGCAGAGGTGAGTCGCGTATTGGGCGGCATCAAAGGCGTGCCGATGGCAACGCGGCTCTTTCGTCATCCCAAAGCGATTCCCCAATATGTGCTCGGGCATCCGGAGCGGCTCGAGCGCATCGAGGGGGAGCGTGCACGCTATTCCGGGCTCCATTTGGCCGGGAACGCCTACCGAGGCATCGGGGTCAACGATTGCGTCCGAGAATCCCGCGCCCTGGCCGAACGCATCGTCGCGTCAGTTGAGACGGGAGAACGCCCGTGATCCCCGAGTCGGTCATACGCGCCAAGCGTGATGGCGAGGAGCTGCCGGGAAGTACGATCAAGGCATTCATCGACGGTTTCGTAGAAGGGGATGTCGCGGACTACCAGATGAGCGCGTTTCTCATGGCGGTGGTGCTTCGCGGCATGACCTCGAGTGAAACGGTCGAACTCACTCGAGCCATGGCGGAGAGCGGGGAGACAATGGATTTCGGGGACCTGTCCGCGCCCAAGGTCGACAAGCATTCGACGGGGGGAGTGGGGGACATGATCTCATTGCCTCTCGTTCCGCTGGTCGCCGCGTGTGGCGGAGTGGTGCCGATGATCGCGGGCCGAGGGCTCGGACACACGGGCGGCACGCTCGACAAGCTGGAAAGCATTCCCGGATTTCGCACCGATCTGGATCGATCTTCATTCAAGAAGGCCCTCCAACACACCGGCGGCGCGATCGGCGGACAGACCAACACCATCGCTCCGGCGGATCGCCGCATGTATGCGCTTCGTGACGTGACCGCGACCGTGGAGTCACTACCCCTTCTCGTGAGCAGCATCCTTTCCAAGAAGCTGGCCGCCGGCCTGGACGCGCTGGTGCTCGACGTCAAATGCGGGAGCGGAGCGTTCCTGGAGGCCGAAGATGATGCCTTGCGATTGGCGCGAGCGCTCGTTACGACGGCCGATGCCCTCGGACTTTCTGCAGTGGCGTTCGTGACCGATATGGATGCGCCGTTGGGGCGGGCGGTTGGGAACGCCGTCGAAGTCGCTTCCGCCATCGATTGCCTCCAGGGCAAGGGCCCCGAAGACGTTATGGAGCTCGTCTTCACCTTGGGAGCCGCCATGTTGTGTTTGGGTGATCCCAAACGCTCCTTGAACGAACACCGCGAGCGCTTGGAACGGGCGGTGAAGGACGGGTCCGGGGTCGAGCGATTCACGGCCATGGTTCGCGAGCAGGGGGGAGATCCTCGCGTGGTGAGGGATCGGGATCTTCTGCCGCAAGCCCCCCACCGGCAGGATGTCCGGTCTCCCCAAGACGGGTGGGTGAGCGCAATCAACGCACGGGCAGTGGGTCGCGCGCTGGTGGGTCTCGGAGGCGGGCGCCGCAAAGCGGAAGATTCCATCGATCCATCGGTAGGGTTTCTCGTGCAGAAGCGAGTGGGGGAAAAGGTTACGCGTGGAGACACCCTGGTCACCGTTCTCGCCCGCAGTCAAGAAGAAGCAAGCCGTATGGGAGACGAAGTGACTCGCGCGTATACGATCGACGCGGCTTCGCCCACCCCTCGGCCGCTTGTTCGTCACCTGGTGACTCGAGATCACGTGACCCCGTGGCAGGGATCAAGAACCTGGTCGGATCTCGATCTTTCCGGCTTGAGGAATCCATGATCGACGTCGGCCTTTTCATTCGCGTGATCCTGCTCTTCTTGCCCGTGCTTTACGGGGTCACGCTCTTCGACTATATCCTCATCTTCACCACCAACGACGCGCGGGCCCGAAGACTGGCCCGTCCGCTGTTGCTCTCGGCGTTGATCGCCAACGTCGTCTACTTCTTGGCCTTCACGTTCTATTTCGAGCACCTCCCGTTCGTGAATGTCTTCCAGGTGCTGGGGGCGATCGGGTTCTCCATCGCGGCTATTTATCTATGGGTCGAATCGCGGGCGCGTAGCCCGCACACCGGCCCGTTCATCCTCGCCCTCGTGCTCGTCTTCCAAGTGCTCAACACCGTATTTCCCAAGCTCGATCGGGAGGTGCCGCAGATCCTCCGCAGCACGGTGTTCAACCTGCACGTCTCCGCGGCCATCCTCGGTTATTCGTCTTTTGCGGTGGCCGCGGTATACGGCCTCTTGTATCTCCTCCAGTACCGGGTGATACGGACCAAACGATTCGGGTTGGTGTTCCAGCGGTTGCCCTCCCTGGACATCCTGGATCGCATGAACCTCGTCGCGGCGAGCACCGGCTTCGTGTTCCTCAGTATCGCGATCGTCGCTGGAGTTTGGTGGAGCCACGTCGTCTTCGGGGGCGTGCAAGTGGACCCCAAAGTGCTGGTGGCCGTGTTGACCTGGGTCATCTATGGGTTGTCGATCTTCGGGCGGCAGTTCGTGTCATGGCGAGGTCCGCGCATGGCCTATTCGTCCCTGTTCGGGTTCTTGGTCATCTTGTTCTCGCTTTTTGCGGTGAACTTCTTCATGACCAAGTTCCACGTGTTTGTGAGCTGACCGATGGGACTCGTTCTGGTCGGACTCAACCACGAAACGGCCCCACTCCCGGTGCGGGAGCGGGTCGCCTATTCGCGGGACGAAGCCGTCTCGATCCTCCAGGAGATCAAGGCCTGGGTGCCCCAGGCCCTCCTCCTCAGCACGTGCAACCGCACGGAGCTTTACGCGCTCTTGGCCGATCCATCCGATCTGTCGCGGGTCAAGGAGAGGCTCTTTTTCCGTAAGTTCCAGGGGAACGGCAGCGACAGTTATCTGTACGAACGCATGAACGCCGACGTGGTGCGGCATCTGTTCAGGGTGGCGTGCGGATTGGATTCCATGGTGCTCGGAGAGCAAGAGATCCTGGGCCAGGTCAAGCACGCTTACGAGATCTCGCGCCAGGCCGAAATGGTGGGAACATTGTTTCACCGTCTCGCCGAGCAAGCCGTGCATGTCGGTAAGCGCGCGCGTACCGAAACTGAAATTGGGCTCGGTCCCGTCTCGGTGGCCTTCGCGGCGGTCGAGCTCGCCGAAAAAGTATTCCAGAGGCTGGAAGGCCGCGGTGTGCTGCTGGTGGGGGCCGGAGAAAACGGCGCGCTCTGCGCGCAGCACTTGCTGGCCCGCAAAGCCTACCCGTTCTTGATCGCCAACCGGACGCTCGAGCGCGCGGAGGCCTTAGCGCGCGATCTGGGCGGAGAAACCATTGCCTGGGAAGATCTGGACGCCGCGCTGACCCGGGTGGATATCGTGGTCGCGACCACCGGAGCGCCCCACAGCATCATTCAACCCGAGATCGTTCGGGACGCGATGCGCAAGCGCGAGGGGAAACCGCTTTTCCTGGTGGATCTGGCCGTTCCCCGCGACATCGATCCCGAAGTGGATCGCATCCAGAGCGTGTTCCGCTTCGATCTCGATGCCTTGAAGGGGGTCGTCGAGACCTCGGTCACCCGGCGCCGCAAGGAAGTGCCGGCGGTGGAGCATCTCGTGACCGACGAAGTCGAGGGCTTCATGCGCTGGTGGGACGGCCTGGCTTCGGGACCCGTCATTCGCGATCTTCATCACGCCTTCGAGTCGGTGCGCGTGCACGAGCTGGAGAAGAACTTGAAGCGTTTCAAGGGTGACGATCGTGAGCAGCTGGATGTGTTTACCCGCAATTTGGTTCGCAAGCTTCTCATGTCGGCGTCCTTGGAATTGAAGGAGCAAAAGGACGGAGATCCGGCGGCCATGGAGCGGCTGGCCGCGGTGCGCCGCATCTTCCGATTGGATGCCGAGGATGATCAGGATGAAGGCGACTCTTCCCTCTAAAGTCGTGATCGCCACGCGGGGATCGGCGCTGGCCCTGTGGCAATCGCGGTGGGTGGCGGACCGGTTGGTCGAAGTGCACCCCGAACTCAAAGTCGATTTGCACGTCGTGAAAACCACCGGCGATCGCTTTCAAGAAGCCGCCTTGCAAGCGATCGGAGGAAAAGGGGCCTTCACCAAAGAAATCACGGAGGCGATTCTTCACGGCGAGGCCGATCTGGCCGTGCACAGCCTCAAGGATCTGCCCACGCAGGTCGTCCCTGGACTTCGGGTGTGGGCGCATCCGCCTCGCTTCGATTCGCGGGATGCGTGGATCGGACGCGAAGGCTTGCGATATTGGGATTTGCCGCGGAATGCCACGGTGGCCACGGGCTCTTTGCGCCGCCGCGCCCAGTTTCTCGCGCACCATCCGCATGCTCGGGTGGAGGACATCCGAGGCAACGTGGAAACGCGCTTGCGCAAGTTCGACGAGGGCTCGATGAGCGGAATGTTCCTGGCCATGGCGGGGCTGGAGCGATTGGGATTCACGGCGCGAGTGACCGAGGCGTTGGACGTCGCATCGTTTTTGCCGGCTCCCGGCCAAGGCGCGTTGGCGATCGAGGGACGCGACGACGCGGTTGCCGAGGCGTTGCTCACCCCGCTCGACGACGCGGACACGCGCGATGCTGTGACCGCGGAGCGCGCATTCTTGGCCGCCTTGGAAGCGGGCTGCCAGGTGCCTCTGGGCGCAAGCGCACGACTGGAGGCAGGGTCCTTGATCCTGCGTGGATTGGTGGCATCCCTGAATGGCAAGGACGTCGTGCGGGGTGAAACACGCGGAGATCGAGGGCG
>Ga0114129_10005912_pt1 | contig 17312 bp, 12 predicted proteins | sample RhiMetdeltSRZDD1_FD_80071 | JGI IMG/M metagenome (GOLD analysis project Ga0114129, IMG submission 80071) | Populus rhizosphere microbial communities from Tennessee, USA - Rhizosphere MetaG P. deltoides SRZDD1 (version 2) (version 2) | ecosystem: Host-associated > Plants > Roots > Rhizosphere >... | reverse complement strand
GTGACTGAGTTCGCGGCGGCGCTGGCGTTCCGAATAGCTTATTTGATTTTCGCCGGCCCTCTCGATTTGCCCGACACAATGCCCGGTGGTCTGAAGTTTATTGGGTATGTGCTGACGCTAGGAACCGCGATCGTCAACGTTTTGTTGGTGAGAAGATTCCTATTGTCGATCACTAAAGAACACTCCTATCCACTACCGCCACCTCCTCCCGCCTTCGGACAATAAACACTCTCAGACGCATAACCAGAAGCGAGTTCCGCTCGGCACCCGTGTTTTAGCTCACCAAATAACACAATTTATTGACCGTGAGCGCCTCACCGCGCTATAGTCGATGGCCGTAGCAAGCGCAACCCAGAGCGCTTTGCAACAGATTCCATCGCTCCTTACTGGCGGCAAAATCTCAACAATTCTTCGTCCCCTTGGTCTTACTGAAAGGCTGGCGTTTATCTTATGGCGCTGAAAATTGACGACCTCCTACGAATCGCTACTGGCCAAGGAGCCTCAGATCTACATCTGAAGGTGGGCGTTTTCCCTGTTATGCGCATCGGCGGCGAACTTCATCCCATTGCCGACGCTCCACGGCTCAAGCCAGAAGACACTTTGGACATGGCTTTCACTATTATGTCCAACCGGCAGAAACAGCGATTCAAAGAAGTGTCGGAAGTGGACATCGCTTACGGCGTTCCCGGCTTGGGCCGCTATCGCGCAAACATTTTCCAGCAACGCGGATCAGTCAGCATCGTCCTGCGCGTGATTCCAGACCAAACGCAGTCTACGGCCCAACTGGGACTGCCCCCAGTAATCGACCAAATCGCACAGGAGAGGCGCGGTCTAATTCTTGTAACCGGCGCCACGGGCTCAGGAAAGTCAACGACGCTGGCGGCAATGATCGACTACATCAACGCCACACGCAGCGGTCATATTGTGACCATCGAAGATCCGATCGAGTTTCTACACCGCGATAAACAGGCATTCGTTTCACAACGCGAGGTTGAGGTCGATACGCGTTCCTTCGCTGAGGCTCTCAGAGGAGCTTTACGACAGGATCCCGACGTGATTCTTGTCGGTGAGATGCGCGATCACGAAACCATTGAGACGGCGTTAACAGCTGCCGAGACTGGACACCTGGTACTCTCGACGCTGCACACACTGGATGCAACGGAGACAATCACGCGAATCGTCTCTTCGTTTCCATCTCACCAACAAAAATCGGTGCGCATTCAGCTGGCCGGCATTCTTAAAGCTGTCGTCTCGATGCGTCTGTTGCGTGCCGCAAAAGGCGCCGGTCGCGTACCTGCGATTGAAGTCCTGGTATCGACAGCCTTTATACGAGATCACATCATCAACGAAGAGAAGACATATCTAATTCGTGAAGCGATCGCAGCCGGGACTTCTCAATACGGAATGCAAACCTTCGATCAATCGATCTTCCGATTGCTGCAGTCCGGGTTGATCTCGTTGGAGGAAGCTCTGCACAACGCTACCAATCCAGATGAGTTCAGGATGCGAGTATCCGGCATCTACTCAGAAGAGCAGTCGCTCTCGGCAAACCCTCAGCAGACTAATGCTACACCCTCGCAATCGCACGACGATAACGACACGATTTTTGTGAAGCACTGAGCGCAGCTTAATTCACCCGCATTCGCCTCATCACTCGCACCCCGCCGCGCCAGTTCTCGTTAATGTCGAAGCGATAGATTTCAATGTCCGTCGCTATGCAACGCGCGAGCGCCGCGAACGACGGATGGACTCGCAGTGTCGGCGCGACCAGGTAAACCAACGGCGGCTCGTCTCGAATCTGTCGTTCACCAAATAGTTTCGCCTTTGAGATATGACCGCGCCGGCGGTGCGCTTCCACGCGTCTCCAGTAATCGGCGCCTTGCAACACGTGCTCTCGATCCTCGGATACCTTCAGTTCAATTACAACAAGTCGGCCATCACGTCGGAGAGCAAGCATGTCGATAGGCCGGATACCGAGTTTACCGCCACGCGCTGTTCTGAACTGGGCGTGTAATGGTGCAATGATCAATCCGGGATCGAGCTTTGTAATATCTTTCCGCAATATGGATTCAAGCCACGCCTCCGCCGCATTGCGGTATAAGGCATGTCTGTGATCGAAGGCGTCCGCTGACCGGTGCTGTCGCAGGTCCTCCAGCAGACTGTTCCAGTCGTCGACCGTACTGTCGTCGAGCATCCGCCGGTGCGAGGCGTCAATTCCAAACCATACCTTCTCGGTACCCATTAACGACCTTACTCGTGCGAACGGAAGGCCAAAGTATCTAAGTGTCTCACCGTGTCGAGCATGAACCACATCGATTGCGTCTGGGGCGAGATCAATAATCTCAAGCGTCTGGGGCGTTAAGAGCGCGGGCGGCACCGGCGGAAATTTTGCGAGTCGTTTCTTCCATAAATCTTTTCGTTCAGGACAATCTTTAGCCTCTAGGACGGAGAGCGCGTCGTCGACAGTGTAAATGCGGATGATTTGTTTCAAGCTTTCTCGGAGTAAAGAAACACGATGCATCGTGGGATAAAGAATCTCCTTTGAAACCACAACCCACAATTGATCAATATACGGAAGCCGAATACGTTCAGAGGTTCGCTGAAACCACAACAAAGCAGACGAAAGGAGAGCGTCGACTCCACCTACTTGCGTGGGAGCCACTGAACCGGTCACGGCGATACGTTCGTGTTTGCGACGCAGAAGAATACGCGCGTAGCGACCAGGTTGACCTCGCCTTATTCCCGGGCTTAGCGCCGCACGTTCGATTCGTGTATTAGCTTCCAATGTGCTGGCTAGCTGTGCCAACAGATTGCAGCGCCCCTGTCGTGCGGCACGAATAGTGGCTGCGATCGCTGAAGCTGACGCACGCGGAATAAGTTCGATGACTGGAAGTTCCGCGCCCATCTTGCGCGAGCCGTGTAGTGATAGGACCTGGCCATTCCACGCCCACTCGAGAATTCGCCACGTCCGAGTTCCCTTCTCGGTCCAGCACGACAGCATCAGCCTGTCTTGTGAAAGCGAGACATCCAATTCGTTACGATGCAGTGAGTGTGCTTCCGCCTGGCCCACCGAGCAAAGCCACTCGGCGTGCTGCGTGAACAGATCAGAGATATGACGATGTGCGGCACGGGCTTGTGCAGGAGTTGTGAGGCGCTGAAACACCATGTGAGGTGATGTTCTGTTACTAACAATTTCCGGGCGTTCGTCGGTTATTTCTACCGTGTGCTACCATTTTTCGTCAACGAAGCTCGGATGGTAGTTGAACCATACTGAAATGAAAAATGTTTATCTTTCAGGAGCGGTGCGCACGCCGATTGGCAGATTCGGTGGCGCACTCGCATCATGGACCGCCGCCGATTTGGGTGTGGCCGCAGCCGTAGAATCGTTAAAGCGAACCGGATTAGATCCAGCTCAGGTAGACGAATCAATTTGGGGTTGCGCGCGTCAGGCCGGTGGTGGCCCTAACGTCGGCCGGCAAATTAGTTACCGTTCTGGCATTCCCGAAACAGTTGCGGCGTTCACGGTCAACCAGGCGTGTGGCTCGGGGTTAAAGGCGATTATTCTGGCGGCGCAAGAGATTTTGTTAGACCGAGCCGACGTAGTTCTCGCGGGTGGAACCGAGAGCATGTCACGTGTGCCGTATTTCGCGGAAGGCGCACGCTGGGGCGTGCGTATGGGGAATGCTCAATTAGTAGATGGCATGTACCGTGATGGTTTTAATGACCCGCTTTCCGGATTGGTAATGGGAGAAACAGCGGAGAATCTCGCGCAGCAATACGAAATCACCAGAGAAGAGCAGGACAATTATGCGTTGCGCTCACAGCAAAGGGCGGCAGCCGCACTTGGTTCTAACAGATTCGCAAATGAAATGTTGCCACTGGCGGTGAAGGGACAAAAACGGCAAACGACACTTTTTTCACAGGACGAACATCCGCGGACTGAAACTACTCTGAAAGATCTTTCCAAGCTCCGTCCTGTTTTTTCCGAGTCAGGCACAGTAACAGCTGGAAACTCCTCCGGTATCACTGACGGAGCTGCTGCGGTTACCGTGGTTAGTGAGTCAGCGGTTACTTCCGCAGGTCTCACACCACTCGTTCGAATCGTAGATTACGAGATATGTGGAGTAGCTCCCGAGATCATGGGAATCGGTCCGGTGCCGGCGGTGAATGCTTTGCTTGCAAGACAGAAACTTCAACTCGACCAGATCGATCTGATTGAACTTAACGAAGCTTTCGCCGCGCAAGTCATAGCCTGCGATCGCGAGCTACACTTCGATCATGAGAGACTGAACGTCAACGGCGGCGCTATCGCGCTGGGCCATCCAATCGGATGCACTGGAGTTAGGATTACAACAACCCTGATTCATGAAATGTACAAACGGAAGTCGAAGTTAGGCCTCGCCACGCTTTGCGTTAGCGGCGGCATGGGCCTGGCGCTGCTGTTAGAACGGGTGTGACGTGGCGTTGGCTGTCCGTTGTCGCACATTAACAGTTGGACTGATACTGATCGCTATACTCTTTTGGTCCTGCACAACCAAACGGGGCGACCCCGGACCAATAACCTCACCGACGCCTCCATTGGTCTCGACAACACCACCTTTCAAGACAAAGGAGCCAAATACATATCAGGCCATCCGATCCGTAACCTTTTCCGCTTCATCCGGCGGAGACCCGGTCGTAACAACTACATCGATTGCGAGGGACGGTGAATTGCGGCGGTCGGAAGAGAACAGTGGGGGCAAACTCGTTGTGTATTTAGATCTGGCAGATCGAAGTTTTGTTTTGCTTCCGCAAGAAAAGATCTATGCAGAAGCCGCTGGTACACCGCTATCAAGTCAACCGTCGGAAACTGCGGACGGGCCAGACGAGATTTATCTGCACACAGCGCCTATCCAAAGCACTTATGAGAACCTTGGCACTGAAACAATCAACGGCCAGAACAGTAGTAAGTATCGAGTGGTTGTTAAGAATTCGAGTGACACGACCGTTAATGAAACTGAGACGTTGATTTGGATAGACGACAGTTTAGGAATACCAGTCAAATCCGTAACTCGTTCGGCAGCCGGAACACGAACGATGGAACTCTCGTCCATTTCCCTGACTGCTGACAGGCATTTATTTGAAATACCAAAGGATTATCAGAAGGTCGAGCCACGGGTTCTACGACAGCGAATCAGATAGTCTTTGCAACCTCAACATGCAATCGTCGCATCGGAAGACGTGGTTCGTGCCCGCCCCGTCCCAGGGTTGCGACATCAACTGCGCATCCTTTAATGTCAACTTGTTAGTTGTTTAGAACCTTAAGCGGTTTCGATTCTCCCAGAAAGGTTTGCATCGTGAAGTTTAGATTTTCTCCAGTCGTTCTTTTGGTGTTGAGCATCGCGGCGGTAACCGCCGTGGCTCAAACGCGACCCAAGAAAGCCACGGCTCCGGCGGCCACGCAAGTCGTACCGACGCTAATGGCTTCGTTGCCAGAGTCCGACGGTGTTGCTGACGTAAAAGTGAGGCAATTACTTAACGAAGTGCTGCCTCAACTGCTGGCGACTAATCCAACAAAACTCGCCGAGATTAATGCTGACATTGATCGCTTCAAAACTCGTACTGGTCTTGACCCACGTATGTTTGATGAACTGGCGATGGGTGTGACGTACTCGTACCCTGCAGAAGGAATCACAAAACTCCATACCGCGGCATTAGCGAAAGGTCAGTTTAGTTCGGGGGCGATGATCGCAGCGGGTCGAGTTGCGGCTAATGGCAAGTATCGTGAGGAAAAGTATCAAGGCAAAACGATCTATGTTTTCAACATCGACGAAAGCATAAAGGTATTAGGGCTGTTTGATTTCTCGGTACGTGAGATTGCGGCTGCACCACTCAATACAAACACGTTGGCGCTCGGTGATCCTACGACGATCCGAAACGTGATAGATGTTGCAGGCGGCCGCAAACGAAACAATGCGGACCTCATCGCCTTAGCTAGTCGCGAACCAAACGCAATCATCGGATTTGGAAGCAACCTGTCACCAACACTTATTAAGAACCTCGATGTGGGCAACGCCTCAATCGCTGCTGACTTGTCGGGCCTGCGTCAGGTTTATGGATCAGTGGGGACAACACCAAGAGACTTTGACATTTTCCTCGGTGCTCGAACGGTCAATGCAGACGCGGCACGTAATCTAGGCGACACGCTGGAAGGCTTAAAGCAATTGGGCGGATTATTCGTTGGGCGATTGAGCGGAGCAAAAGGCGTGTTGGCGAAGAGTGCTTTGTCGAATCTGAAGATATCGACTCAGGCGAATGAGCTTCAGATTCGCACCGCAGTCGCTCAGGCTGAGTTAGCTCCGCTGGTTGGGAATTAAGACAGCAACCTCTTATTCTCCCCGGGCTGAAGCCTGGGGAGAATTAGAAGGTGAACTTTATTTCGTTGGGAACTTCAACCCGGGTGGTAGTCCAGGTGCGGCCGCCGGTTCTTCTTCTTCCTCAATTGAAGCGAGCACATCATCGTAGATCTTGATCTTGCCCTCGCGTTTCATCCGCTGCTGAACACCCGAGATGTAATCTTCAAACACTTGGCTTTGTCGCTCGCTCAACATCCTTTGCCTTACTTCGTCTCGCCGTTTCACAAACTCAGTCATGTCCGCATCCGTTCGTTTTACGACGCCAACGAGAACCCAATCGTCGCCGACCTTGATGGGAGTCTTGTGAAGCTCCCCCGTTTTCATGCCAAAGATTGCATCATCAAGGGCCGCCGACGCCGGTAAATTTCCAAGTGAGGAGCCGATATTAAAATTGCGGTTGTCAGCCTCAAATCCCGCCTTTTCACCAGCAGCCTTCAGGGCATCAGCGTTAGGAACAGACGCCAATAAATCTTTGGCCTTCTGCTCGAGCTCGTCTTTCGCGCGCTGTTTCTTAATGATGTCAGCAATCTTTGTACGCACCTCTTCAAAATCAGGAATGCGCGGCTCCTTCTTATCGACGAGGATAGGAATAGCGAATCCTCCCTTTATTCCAGTCGGTTCGGCCACGTCGTTCGGATTGTTTAGCTGGCCCACTGCTTCTTCAAATTGTTGATTCGTGCCGATATCTTTTACGTCGTCGCCTGGCCTGATGTATGGAGTTTCACGAACCATTTCAGCCGGCGCCATGTTCGCATCCGCAGCTAACTCCTGCGCTACTTTCTGAATATCCTTCGTCTCCTTCAAACGACTGTAAGCTTTAGTCGCAACCTTAAGTGCTTCGCTATAGCTTCGGCGGTTTCTAAGTGAAACGAGCAGTTCTGGTTTCGCTTCGGCGAAAGTCTTCGGCACCGCATCGCCGCGCCTCAGGATGTACCAGTTACCTGCGTACCGGATCGGAATGTCCGAGATGTCCCCCGGCTGCATATCTACCAACCGATCATAGAGGCCGTGAGGCTTGTTCGGATTCTTCTTGATAACACCAGGCAGAAAACCACCGTTCGCAGCTGTTGCCGGATCTTCAGAGTTTCCCCGCGCGGCCTCAGCAAATGCCTGTTCGGTTCCGCGGCCGTCAGGGCCTCTCAATTTCTTAATTAGCTCTTTTGCTTTCTCCTCAACTTGAGGATCTAAGTCCTTGCGTGCGACCTTCAACAGAATCTGCTGCGCCTTTACGCCTGCCTGTTTAAATTGAGGATCAAGCCTGTCGTACTCAGCCTGAAGTTCCTGATCAGAAATCTTCAACTTCGAAGCGGCCTTTTCTTGATCGATAAACAGGTAACGAACTTTTCGTTGCGGTTCAAGATAACGAAGATCCGTTTTGTGACTATCGTAGTAGCTGCGAAGATCGGCGTCGGTGGGTTGAATTTTCTCAGATAGTTTTTCCGCACTGAGAGTTACGTAATTAACATCGAAGACTGTCTGTTTGCGCTTGTACTCTTGCTGAACTTCATCGTCAGAAACGTTGATACTCGCGGTGACAAATGCCCGCAACTTTTCCTGCGCGATCTCATCACGCAACTCGTTCTCAAACTTTTCAACGCTGCCATAGCGTGGTGTAACACTTTCCTTATACCGGTCATTACCGACGAAAACTCCAGAGGCGTCGGTGAACTGCTTTCGAATCTTTTCAGCGACTTCGGCATCACTTGCTCCGAGACCCAGCCGCTCGGCTTCTTGTCGGACCACGTGCTTCGCGATCAGACTCTCAAGGAAACTCCGATTGCCACCTAATTGTGATAGCGGGATTTGTCCGCCAAAACGCTGGCGGAAGCTTTCGCGTACCAGCATGAGATCGGCAACTGTGATGTGGTCAGAGCCAACCTTCGCGACGACTTCAGTGCTAGCCGCAGGGTTCACATTGGTCGCCGAGCGACCAGGGGCATAGAAGATAACAAGACTTACCGCCATCAAGACGGCGAAGCCAAGGATGATGATGTTGCGAGTTCGTTCCAGACGTCCAAGTTGTTTAAGCATCTATTTCCCCTTCCAGCAAATCGCGAATTGTAAGGGACACTGAAGAGCGGTCGCAACTGTCGGTAGTCGTTGCTCCAGCGAAATGCGGATGCTATTGTTACTGGTCTGCATGGACGCGATTAGCGGTTCAACCTGGCTCTGGATTGGATTCAGTGTCTTTATCCTCACGATGTTGAGCCTAGATCTCGGTCTCTTCAACCGCAAAAGTCACACCATCACATATCGAGAAGCGTGGATCTGGAGCGGCGTTTGGATAACGCTGGCGCTGCTGTTTGCCGGCGTTGTTTTTACTTATCAGGGTTCTGACGCAGGACTGAAGTTCGTAACCGGCTACCTCATAGAGCTGTCTTTGTCGGTTGATAACCTATTCGTCTTTCTACTCATTTTTTCTTACTTCAAGGTTCCGTCGAATTACCAGCACCGCGTTCTGTTCTGGGGCGTGATGGGGGCGCTGGTGATGCGTCTAACGATGATCTTCGTTGGCGCGACACTCATCAACCGTTTCCACTGGATCATCTACATCTTCGGTGCATTTCTCGTCTACACCGGCATCAAGATGTTCAGGCAAGAAGAAACGGATATTCAACCAGAACACAATCCAGTGGTACGACTGGTCACCCGTTTTCTTCCCATTACGAGGTATTACGACGAAAGCCGGTTCTTCACGCGCGCCGGACGGCGACGCACCGGAACTCTGCTGCTTCTGGTCTTGATCGTTGTTGAGGTTACTGACCTCGTTTTTGCCGTAGATTCGATCCCCGCAATCTTCGCCATCACGACGAACACTTTCATCGTCTACACCTCTAACGTATTCGCGATCCTGGGTTTGCGGTCGATGTATTTTCTATTAGCCGGCGTGGTGGAGAAGTTTCATTACCTGCGCACAGGGCTAGCGATCGTCCTGACCTTCATCGGCATAAAGATGCTCCTCACGGCCGTAGATTTCGAAATCCCGATCCTAATTTCATTAGCAGTGGTGGCCTTCGTCCTGGCCAGCTCAGTCGTCGCTTCTCTGCTGTTCGTAAAGAAATCGGGTCCGAAAATCGATGTTGACCTTCCTCTCGGATTCGACGACCCGCCAGCCGAGGAATCCACCGATCAGGTAGACGAGCCTTCTGACGATGCCGAAGGCGAGGCTTCAATTCGCTCGAAAGCCGATGAGCCAGAAGAAGTCGATAATCCTGCCGAAAAAGTTGGGTAATACCCCCAAAATCGCTTGAAAATCACCACAGTGATAAACATGCTTGAACGAGCGTTAGGGGCTATGTTAGATTCCAAGCGGTAGCCAAATCGCTACCACTCCCGATCGGTCAATCAGGTGGCCAATCAGCTTTCACTGCCAGACGTGCGGGTTAGAACCTCGGTGAGTTACGCCTTGGCCGCACAACACTCAAGCTGTTACCTCTCAATGAAATAGCCCTATCCTCTCATGCCGAACAAGACTACCCGTTTCACGTTTGATTGGTGGATTATCCAGAAGCGGTTCGTTTATGGGGTAATCGCCGCCTTCATACTCTGCGTCATGGTTGCAGGCGCTGCAGTATACGTCTGGAAATACGGCAATCCCCTCAAGCACATCGCCGAAGTGAAAAACCCGGCTGGTGCCAGATTTATCTCTTTTGAGGGCGATGTCCGTGTTGTAAGGGCGGCCACCCGCGAGACCATAGCGGCGAGCACAGAAACGGAATTGTATCCGGGCGACACAATCCAAACTCAGGCAAGTGGGCGGGCAAGACTAAGCCTTGCCGATGGCTCTACGCTCGTCGTTAAGCCGAACAGCACAATCATCGTTCGTGATAATGCTCGCGCTGATGACGGCAAGCGAAGTAACGTTCACGTAGTCGTCAACAGCGGACAGATGTACGTGAAAACTGAAGAGCAAGCCGAAGGCGCAACGAACGTAGTTGAAACGCCGAAAACCAAGAACCAACTGGGCGAACAGACGGGAGCGAGCTTCGGTGTAAACCCTGAGGGAACTGAAGAAATCAGAGTTAGCGCCGGTGCAGTGGAGACAACCAACCAAGCCGGTGAGAAAACATCACTACACGCAAACGAATACGTGTCGGTAAACAATCAAGGAACAATCTCGCGACCACAAAAATTGCTCGATGTTCCGACGCCATCTGAACCTCATGATCTGCAAAAGGTATACGTCAGCGCCAATGGATCGGCGGGCGTTGGACTGAAATGGTTGAAGCCCCAATCGGGTACAGCCGCTTACTATCGTGTGGAGGTTGCTACATCCCCGTTTTTTGTAACTGATGGAAAAGTTATTGAACGCGACCAGCTAGTAGCCACAGAATTTGGGGCGAGCGATTTGCGGCCAGGTGTTTACTTCTGGCGGGTTCGGGCAACGGCGTCCAGTGGCCAAGCAAGTGATTGGAGCGAACCCCGAAAGTTTGTAGTCGCGCCGCGCGGTACCGGGTCGCAAGTTGCTGTTTCAAATCTCAGCGCTGAGTTGCTCGGAGGAAATATCTATCTCGTACGAGGTCGCGCTGAACCGGGAACTACAATTCGAGTTGGCGGCCGCGAGGCAATGGTTCCAACTGACGGATCTTTTCAAATTCAGATTTCAATTGCTGACGCTCAGGAACTCGTCGTCGACGCCCAGGACCAACAGGGCAACAGCAGCCAATATAAACTTCCAATTTCAGCTCGACGTGCAAGGGGCTGAGTCTCCGGTCAACACAGCAATGACTAGCCACGTAGTCTTACTCACTCATGCTCATGAAGCGCCTGCCTACGAGTTGATCGAGGCGCTGCGCGTGGCTGGAGTAAAAACTCTCATTGAGGGGCTTCCGGACGCTGGATTAGAAGCCGCGGGTGCACGCGAACGAGGAGCTCAGGGAACTTCAGAAGCTCTTGGTCCGCCACCTGTGGCCGTCCTTTACGAAGTGGTTCCCGGAGCCGATATGGTCGAGTTGCACACAGCGATTGACCATGCTAAGGCGTTTTGGCCGGGTGTACCGTTGATTGCCTGCCGCCGAAATCTGCAGGGCTTTCACAGCCTCAGCTTGCGCAGTCTGGATGGCGGCACTTTAAAACGATTGGGGTTCCGCGCAATAGCTGACAAAGCGGCGCAACTACCAGCTCTGTTACGCGAGATCGAGGGCCAGGGAACCGGAGAACTTCGTCTTTCGACTATTGCCGATCGGCCTATCGGGACGGGATCGCTCTCCTTACCGAAACGAATCAAGAGCAGTAACCTCCGAGCTGCTTTTGACCTCGTGTCGTCTCTTCACTTCATTGGTGATCAGAACGACGCTGCTAACAGTGCTCTAGATGGATTGTCCGAGTTGATTAAGGCCGACCGATGGGCTATCTACCTGGTATCGGAAACTAAAGGCCTTGATGGAATGTCTCTTGAGCCGATCGCAATCAGAACGAACGATCAAGTACACGAGGTTGAAAACGATGAGAACTGGGGACGGCCGCTTGCAAGTGATTCAGCTTTACCGCTGGTGTCAGAGTCTCGAGCGGCGAAACTTGCCGCTGCCGGCATGGGAACAATCAAGCGAAAGGAACATGGCAATTTCATTGTTGCGGTACCTCTCATCTGCGGTGAAAGAATACTCGGAGTGATCGAAGGCGTACGCGAAACCTCAAGCCGGCGAAATTTCAAACAATCTGAAGTGTCGCTCCTCGATTCCCTGGCCTACCCGATTGCTTCGGCGCTAGCAAACGCAGTTCGAATCGCAGAAGCGGAACGACTCTCACAAACTGACGATCTAACAAAGCTTCACAACGCCCGATACATGCGTCAGTTTCTGTTGAACGAGATCCGGCGAGCGCGACGATATGGCTCCAGCGTCGCTGCTCTCTTTCTAGATCTGGACGACTTCAAGCGCATTAACGACGAGCACGGACACTTGGTAGGTTCCCACGTCTTGATGGAAATGGCTGGCGTTATTCTGTCGACCGTTCGTGATACTGATGCGGTCGCGCGGTTTGGCGGCGATGAATTTGTCGTTGTCTTACCCGATACCGGAACTGAAATGGCAGGCCTGGTTGCCGAGCGCATTCGTCAGAAGATCAGCAGATATCAGTTTACTGGCGGCCGACGTCTGCAACTCTCACTTACTGCCAGTTTTGGCGTGGCCACATTCCCCCTGCACGCCCCATCTCCTCAACAACTCATTGCGTGCGCCGACACCGCAATGTACGAAGCAAAAGCGTCCGGCAAAAACTGCGTGAGATTCTCCGGCGGCATTTCATCGCGTGAATCAAGTCACACCGAACCTGCTGTCGAAGCCGCTGAGCGCAACGCTAAACCCGAAACGGTTAACTAGAACAGGCGAGCTGCTAAGAGATCCTTAGGTTGTCGGCAGCGACTCTCACCGAGCGTCAATCTCCAATTAAGTCAGAAGTTTCGGTTTACGGTTAACCTCCCACAGTGTATCTTAGATGGTTCGGACGTGTTTGGTGCGTCTAAGGGGGGTAAAGAGTAGCCCGACGGACCCGGAGCAACAGGACCAACTTAATCGAACGCCCAGTCCTGTGTATCAGGGATCTTGGGATTGCTAGTTACTTACATTACCGCCGATCCCACCCGAAGTTTTCATTCTTCAACCACGGGAAGTGAATCAACCTAGATGGCTTTGAAATCTATCTTTAGTCTGTTCTCCAGCGACCTCGCCATAGACCTTGGAACGGCGAATACGCTGGTATACGCAAAGGGACGCGGTATCGTCGTATCGGAACCTTCGATAGTTGCGATTAATAAGGTAACCAATCAGGTCGAAGCTGTCGGCCGAGATGCGAAAGACATGCTTGGAAGGACACCGGGAAACATCGTTGCTATTCGGCCTATGAAGGACGGCGTCATAGCGAACTTTGAAGTGACAGAGAAGATGCTGCAACACTTCATCCGAAAAGCCCACAATGGCAAAACCTGGGTCTCCCCTCGCGTCGTTATCGGCATTCCGTCTGAAATCACGCAGGTTGAGCGACGAGCCGTCGAGGACTCGGCCTACCGGGCCAAAGCATCTGAGGTTTATCTCGTTGAAGAGGCGATGGCCGCAGCCATTGGTGCCGGCCTTCCCATCACCGAACCACACGGCAACATGGTCGTCGACATCGGTGGAGGCACTACTGACATCGCGGTTATCAGTTTGAGCGGTATTGTCTACTCTCGCGCCGTGCGAGTCGCCGGAAATGAGATGGACGAAGCCATCATCCAATACATCAAACGGAAGTACAACCTGTTGATTGGCGAACGCACCTCCGAAGCGATCAAGATCGAATTGGGTTCTGCTTATCCGCTCGACGAACCTCTTTCGTATGAAGTCCGCGGGCGAAACTTGATTGAAGGCATTCCTAAGACAATAACCATTACGGACGAAGAGGTTCGGGAGGCGCTTGCAGATTCAGTTTCAACGATTATCAATGCCGTGCGTGTGGCGTTGGAACGAACTCCGCCCGAGCTCTCAGCAGATATCGTTGAGCGTGGAATCGTACTGACAGGTGGCGGCGCCCTGTTGAAGAATCTCGATAAACGGTTGTCTATCGAAACGGGCTTGCCGGTTTCTTTGGCTGATGACCCGCTTGCGTCTGTTGTGCTTGGTACTGGCAAGATGCTTTCGGATTTCGATTTGCTCAAGCGAGTCAAATGGGAAAACACGATGACGAGCGGGATGTAAGAAGTATTTATTAATGGCCACAGTCCGCACACAAAGAGAGATTCGGCAAAAGGCACCCATCTGGCTCATTGCTTTGCTCTTGGCGAACGTCGTGATCATGGCCGTAGATGCGCGCGACAGCCAGGGCCAGCAACAAATCGTGCGCATCTGGACGCAGACATTTGCGTCACCAATTCAGAACGCTTCCTCAAAAGCGGGAGGCGCCACCTCTAATTTTTTCCGACAGATATTCAATTTCCAAAGCATTGCTCAAGAGAATGAGCAACTAAAGCAACGGCTGTCGGTGGTGGAAGGCGAACTGCACAATGCGCGACTACAAGCGGCCGAAAACGACAGACTAAAAGCGCTGCTCGATCTCAGAGATCAGGGCACCTATCAAACGGTTCCTGCTCGTGTAATCGCGCGCGACGCCTCAGTCTGGTTCAACACGATTATGATCAATCGCGGAAGTACTGCCGGAGTGGCCGTGAACATGCCCGTCGTTTCTGCGACTGGAATAGTGGGTCGCGTGATAACAGTGAGTCCATGGTCGTCGCAGGTGATGCTCATAACGGACGAAAAAGCGGGTGCTGGCGCGGTAGTTGGTCAGCTTGGACAATCCGGGGCGCTCGGCTCAGTTCGCGGTCGTCCGGATCTCGGATTGATTGAAATGCGTTACGTCTCAGGCTTGGAAAAAGTTGAAGTAGGTGATTACGTGGTAACGACGGGTCAAGACGGCATCTACCCGCCGGGACTAAACGTGGGAGAAATCGTAGATGTAAAGAACGGCACAGCGACTCAACCTCATCAGATTCTGATACGACCCGGCGCGCGATTGGATCGATTGGAAGAAGTAGCCGTGCTGCTCTACAAACCGCCCCAACGGACCGCGCCCGAACAAACTCTTCCTAACGCGGAAAAGACAAAAAAATGAAATTATTGCCGATTGCCAATTGCCGATTGCCAATTGGTGGGTCTGAGCACGCTGGAGCGACAAGACGGCCTCCATGTAGTGACCAATCGGCAATCGACAACCGGCAATATTCGTAATGCCTCAACTTAAGATCGCCGCAATTCTCGCTATCTCTGTGGTGTTGCAACTCTCCCTGCGCGTGGTTTGGCAACCTCTCTCCTACATCGACTTTCCGCTAATTGTTGTTGTTTACATCGCTTTGCAAAGGGATGCGTGGCAGGCATTGCTTGTAGGAACGCTTTCCGGGATCATTGTCGACGCGTCGAGCGGCGGTTTAATTGGGGCGGGCGGCTTTTCAAAGACCTTTACTGCCTACGTCATTTACTTCGCGGCGACCCGCGTTAATTTGGAGAACCCGCTCCTTCGTATTCCTGTTCTTGCGGCGGCTGCGGTGTTGGATTCGGCGGTTTATGTTTTTTGGCATCGACTCCTTGGCTATCCCCCGGTGGTTCCGCTGATGCAAACCATCTCGTACAAACTAATTGCTACAACGATTGCCGGAACTATCGTAATGTACATGCTGGATTCGGTGCTTGCGGAAGCTTCCGCCCAAAAACGACAGTTTGCGACCAGGCGCCGGGTGGCACGCAGGTCGACCGGATCACTGAGGAGAACCGGATCACTGAGGAGAAGGTGAGGATTGGATTCTCGGCCTTTTGGGTCTGTCGCTTTGGTTCAGAACTAACCATCAGACCAAGAAAACAGCTATCCTGAAGTAGGCATCAAATACAAAAGACCCAAGGCCAAAGACCAAACGACGCCGATCGAAACGCGATGCACTTTACCAAGCAATGAAGTTCGAAGATACGTCCCAAAACCTACGTGCTCGACTAAGGTTCATCCAGGTCCTTGTCGTCCTGATGTTGACCGTACTCAGTGTGAGGCTCTACGTGCTTCAGGTCGTCCGAGGTGAGCGGTATGGCGAAATTGCGGAGAACCAGCGCCGGCGACGTTTGCCGATACCCGCGCCAAGAGGCGTCATCTTTGATCGCGAACGTAGAGTGATAGTCGACTCCCGTCCGACCTACAACGTTATCCTATCGCGCGAGGACGTTAAAGACCTCCACTCGCTAATACAACCCCTTTCCGAAGGCCTCCAGATCGATAGCGAGCTTCTACGCGAACGATTCGACCTTGTGAACTCGATGCCTGCTTTCGAATCGATTCAAGTAAAGCAAGATGCGACAGCGGGCGATATCGCCTGGGTCGAGGCGCATACGCTCGAGTTTCCAGAACTTCGTATCGAGCAACAACCCCTGCGACGATATCCTCCGGAGGGGAAGCTTGCGCATGTGGTCGGTTATGTTGGCGAAATAAGTCCGGAACAGTTGAAACAGAATGCGTACAAAGAGAAGGGCCTGAAACCCGGCGACATCATCGGACAAAGTGGTATCGAACAAATCTACGATGAGTACTTGCGGGGAACCGAGGGGTATCGTGAAGTCGTCGTCGACAGCCGCGGCCGTATTCAGGATGAAATCGAAACCGTAGATCCGATACCCGGCCGCGACCTCATTACGACGATCGATCTCGACCTGCAGAACGCGGCCGAAGAGCAATTGCGGAACTCCGTTAATAAGCGTGGGGTGCTGATTGTAATGGATCCTAATAACGGTGAGATCCTCGCGCTCGCGTCTTATCCAACTTTTGATCCTAATCTTTTCTCACAAAGAATCACGACGAAGGAAGGCAAGGCGGAATATGCAGCGTTGTTAAATAATCCCGAAACACCGCTGATGAACCGTGCAGTCCAAAGCCGCTATCCTCCCGGTTCCACCTGGAAGATTCCGATGTCAATCTCAGGACTTGAACAGGGTGCCATCACACTGGACCATTCGACCTTGGTCTGCGGAGGCGGAATCACTATCGGCAACAAGTTCACGCGGTGCATGGGTAATCACGGCACACCGGACATTAAAGCCGCAATAACGCATTCGTGTGACGGCTACTTCTATCGTCTGGGACTCAAGATGACCATCAACGGCATTATGAAGATGGTCGATGAGTTTGATCTGAACAAGCGGACCGGAATCGATTTACCAAACGAAGTAATCAGCTGGACGCCGTCGCCAGATTTCAAGCGTCGGATGCAACCGCGCGATCCGGATTGGCGCGATATTGACACTGTGTATGCGTCATTCGGTCAGGTCTACGATGTCATTACGCCCATTGCTTTGCTGCGTACGATTGCGGGAATCAGCATGGGAGGACAACTGTATGTCCCACACTTACTCAAAGAAGTGAGCGCCCAGGGAAATCCCGGCACGCCTGAATACAAGAGCGCTGTCACCTTTC
>Ga0114129_10005911_pt1 | contig 17313 bp, 2 predicted proteins | sample RhiMetdeltSRZDD1_FD_80071 | JGI IMG/M metagenome (GOLD analysis project Ga0114129, IMG submission 80071) | Populus rhizosphere microbial communities from Tennessee, USA - Rhizosphere MetaG P. deltoides SRZDD1 (version 2) (version 2) | ecosystem: Host-associated > Plants > Roots > Rhizosphere >... | reverse complement strand
TGTTGACGGGGGCGATGGTGCGGCCCCAGACACGGTAGCTGCCAGCCTCGGGCAGGGTGAAGGAGACGACGGCGTGCCCGCTCGCCGGAGCGGCGGCGGTGCTGTTGTTGCCCGCGGAGACGGTGACGAACTGGCCACCGGAAGCGGCCGCATCACTGCCGAGGATCATCGGCGCGGTGATGGTGCCGCCTTCGGCCTCGGGCCACAGGTACACCAGGCCGCCCGACGGCGTCGGGGTCGCGGTGGGAGTCGGCGTCGGACTCGGGGTGGGCGTCGGCGTGGGCGTGGGCGTCGGTCCGACCGGCGTGGGTGTCGGCGTGGTCGGGTTCGGCGTCGGCGCCGTGTCCGGCGTCTCGATCTGCAGCATGTACGAGACGAGCTGGTTGAGCTCGGTCGAGGTGAGGGACGCGGTGCTCCCGTGCTGCCCGCTCGTATTCTGGGTGGTGAGGACGTCCAGGAGCGTGGCCGCCGACCCGTCGTGCAGGTACGGGGCCGTTTCCCAGAGCCCCTCGAGCGTCGGGGTGTCGAGACCGGTCAGCGGCTGGCCCAGGCGATTGCCCGAGCCGGCGTGGATCGTGCCGACGTTGTGGAGCGCGCCGGTGGCGCTGTCGGTGAAGTCGGCGCCGCCGTGGCACTGGAAGCACTGGAGCTGGATGAACAGCGCCCGTCCGGCGGTTCCGTCGGTGGTGAGTGACCCGTCCGCGTTGCGGAACGGGCTGGCGTGCACGGCGTTCAGCGAGCCGACGTACGCGGCCAGGGAGTCGAGCTCCGGGCTCACGCCGGCCTTGGGATCGCCCAGCGTCGTGTTGCGGGTGCCGGTGTTGAACTGCGCGTCCGTCATGAAGCCCAGGCCGAGGAAGGCATTCCGGATGTCGTGCTCGAAGTCCTGGATCTCGTCGAAGTTCGCCGACCAGTGCACGCGGCCGTGTCCGGTGCCGCGGCGGCCGTTGAGCTCGACGGTGTTGCGCAGGCCTTCACCGCGATCGGTGAAGTCGAGGACGCGCCCGTCGCTGCCGCCGTCCAGGTGGCAGGACGCGCAGCTGATGTACTTGTCGCTGTTCATCCGCGCGTCGTCGGCGTTGTAGAAGATCTGCTTGCCGGCGAGCACCGTCGGCGAGAGGAGCTCGGTGGTGACGGTGTCCACGGTGCCGAGCGGGGAGCCGATGGGATCGCTGGCGTCCAGGATGCCGTTCACGTCGTAGACGGCGACGCTGCGGCCCATGAAGTTCTGGACGAACAAGCGTCCCGACGGAGACAACGCGAGCCCCTGGGGCGAGCGGCCCACGTCGTCCATGCCGGAGATGACGGCACCGGTGTAGGCGTCGATGACCTCGACGTTGTTCGTGCCTTGCACGGCGACGAAGGCCCAGTCGCCCAGCGGGCTGAAGGTCACGGCGTTGGCGAGGTCCCGGTCGTTCAGGTCCTTCCGTACCGCGAGATCCTCCGCGTTCGTCGAGAGGTTGATCTGCGACACGATCGTGCGCACGGTGTTCTCGAAGTTGAGGGGCAGGCCGTCGCGGAAGAGGCCGCGCGACGTGTTGTCCTTCTTCGACGGGACCCAGGCCCGCGTGCCGTCGGGGGAGATGGTGACGGAGCTGATGTAGTTCGGGATGCCGCGGCCGCCGTCCTCGCGGTCGGGGCCAGGATCGTTGACGAGGCCGATGGTCCGCGTGAGGGCCATGGTGCCGGCGTTTACGTCGAAGATCTCGCCGCGGGTCTGCGGGGAGACGAACCGCGTGACCAGCACCCGCGTGGAGTCGGCGCTGACCGCCACGCCGCGCGGCCGGGTGACGGCCAGGCTGCCCGTCTGCGCACCGGTGGTCGGGTTGAGTTTCAGCAGCGCGCCGCTGCCTTCCAGGGTGACGAAGGCGGCGCTCCCGTTGGGGGCGAAGGCCACGCCGTACGGACGCGAGGCGCGCGCCAGGGTGACGGTCTGCGCGACCGCTCCCGTCGACGCGTTCACGATGCTGATCGTCGACGAGCCCTGGTTCGTGACCCAGACGCGGCCATCGGGGGCCATCGCCAGCGTGCGGGGGTTCACGCCGACCGCCGTCTCGAACACCTTGGCGAGGGTCGCCGCGTTGATCGCGGTCACGGTATCGCTGTCGGCGTTGACCGCGAAGATGCGATCGGTGCCGGCGTGGTACGCGATCGTGCCCGAGTGCGCCGGCGGGTTGGCGGTCAGCGGGCGATGGACGGTCTGGATCGTCGCGCACGTGCCGGTGTCGATGGCGTTCCGGACACTGAGGAGGATCGTGTAATGGCCGGGGGCGGTATAGGTGTGCGACGCCGTGGGCGTCGTCGAGAACGGCGTGGACGCGCCGTCACCGAAGTCCCAGGAGTATTCGGTCGGGCTGCCGCTGGTGCTGCCGGGGCTGAACGACACGCTGGCGTTGGTCGGAGCCGCGGTCCGGCTGTTGAGCGTGCACGTCGGAGCGGAACCGGTGGGCGTGGTCGGCGTGGGTGTGGGAGTGGCCACGACCGGTGTGTTCGTCGGCGTGGGCGTGGGTGTGGCCGCCACCGTCGTGGGTGTCGGTGTCGGCGTGGCCACCACGACGGGCGCGAACTGGAGCGTGTCTGCGGACAGCGTATAGGCACCCGACGACGCGTTGCGGCCGGTGACCGTCAACCGGACGGTATGCGTGCCGTTCCCGAGCGTCACGTTCCCGAAGGTGTGTGTCACGAGCGCGGGAGCGGCGTTGTACTGGTCGAGGGTCCCGCCCAGGTTGGTCCCGTCCACGCTCGCCTGCAGGATGCCCCGGTTGTTGTGCCGCTTGTAGCGCAGCGTCACCGAGTACGTACCGGCGTTGAAGGCGGGCGTGGTGAACTGCATCCAGTCGCCGACGCCGTCCGCGGTCAGTGCGAGCCAGGTGCCGCCGGTCGCGGCGGCGTCGTTCTGCATGGCGGTGGAGGCGCCCGACGAAGTGGGCGAGAGGTTCTGCGCCTCGAAGGTGCCGCCGTTGACGCCGCCGCCGGGCGTGGGCGTGATGGTGGGAGTCGGGGTCGCGGTCGGCGTCGGCGTGGGCTGGCCCGGGACGGGCGTGTTCGTCGGGGTCGGGGTCGGCCCCGGCGTGCCGATGGTGGGCCCGGTCGAGAAGCGGGCGGTGAACGTCGAGGCGATGGCGTTGCCCGACCAGTCGCGCATGCCGCCCGCGGGGATCACGACCTCGTACGTCGTGTTCGGCTGGAGAGGCGAGGTCGGGAAGAAATTGAGGATCTGCGTCTGGCCGCTGTACTTGCCGGGCAGCGCGGCGCCGCCGGCCGGGCGCACGATGAACGTGCTGCTGTTCACGGTGTCGAGATCGATGGCGTCGGTGAAGGTGAGGCCCACGCGGCTGGTGAGCGCGCGGTTCACCGCGTTGTCGACGGGGTTCACCATGTTGACGGCGGGCGGCGTCGTGTCCGGCGCCGTCTGATGCGGCACGATCGGGCTGCCCTGCGAGTGGTCCTGGCCGACGAAGATCCAGTTGCCGAGCGCGGTCGCGAAGTCCCAGTCCTCGGCGGAGTCGGGCTTGGTGGCGGTGTTCACGATCACGGCGTCCGAGGCGCGGATCTTGCGATAGCTGCCCGAGCTGCCCATGTGCACGAAGCCGTCCTGGAACGAGTTGTATCCGCCCTTGTCACCGGTGCTCCCCGACGAGCGCAGGAAGGTGATCGCGGTCGGGTTCGTGATGTCGTAGATGTCGAGCCGGTTGGAGTTGTTGTTGGCGTAGATGCGGTTGCCGTTGGCGAACGCGCTGTAGATGGCGCCGTTCGCCGTGGAGGAGCGCAGCAGCGTCGGGTTGCCGGGATCGCTGATGTCGAGAGTGGCCAGGCCGGCGGCATCCATGCTGCTGATGACCATCAGGTTCCCGATGGCGTACACCGGGCCGACGCGGAAGTTGCCCGTCGAGCTCGTCGGCACGCGGCGGACGAGCGTCGGGTTGCGGGGGTCGGTGGCATTCACGATGTAGATGCCGTTTCCGGAGCCGCCGACGTAGACGTACGGCGCCTGGAAGAAGCACCACCAGGCGCCGCTGGCGTAGTCGGATTCCTGGACGCCGGCGAGCGTCATGTAGCGCAGGAGCGACGGGCTGGTGACGTTCGTCCAGTCCCAGAACTGGATGCCGTTGATGGCCTGGAGGACGACGTACTTGCCGGGGTAGCTGTAGCTGAAGCCGAAGCCGTGCGGCTCGCGCAGCGCGTTCTCGTCGCGGCGGAACACGAGCTGGGGCGAGCGCGGGTTGGAGACGTTGTAGAACGAGAACCCGCCGCCGGCGCGGCCCGAGTCGGGCGCGTAGCCGACGGCCAGGTAGCCGTTGTGCATCGCGACGTTGCTGTTGCCGCGAGCGGCTCCGCCGGCGGTCGTGGACTTGATCCGAGAGACGACCTTGAACAGGTCGCCGCTGGCCCATGTCGGCTGGCCGAGCCCGGGTCCCTGCTGGGCGAAGAGGGGCACGGCCGTCGCGCAGAGCACCACTCCGGCTACGAACGCAGGCGCACGATTCATACGCTGCCTCCAGACAACAGGCCCCACCCCTTCGGCGGGGGAATAACGGTAGATTTTGGTCAGCGAAGTACTTGAGATGGAATATAGGATCGGGGCTTCGGTCAGGTCAATTCGGTAAAGAGAGCCGTCAATGTCATGGTCCGATCAGCCTATACGCAGGGGCCCCAATCGAACACCAGTGCGCTCTAATTCCTTTATTTATAGCAACTAACAGCGCATACCCGAACGGTTCAATCTCCCAAGTCCATGTCTCACAGTGACTTATAGTGAGACAGACTGTCTCAGGCTGAGACGACAGACCATACAAGATAGTACTGTAGGCCAGGCGCAAGAAGCCGCCAAGCGCTTGATAGGCTTCACTTGGGGATAATAAATGTCAGAGTGGCGTTTCGGGCCCGAAAGGCCACTCTGACCGGGTACACAGTCGATTTGGGACGGTCCGGCCGCAGCTAGAACGCGACGTTCGTGGCGGTGCTCGTCGGCGTCCCGAGCTTCACCCACACGACATCCGCGGCGGCGTCGTAGAACCAGCCTTCGGCCGCGGCGTCGAAGTCGGCCTTGGTGGCGTGACGGCTCATGGCGATGCCGTCGCGCACGACGGTGCCGGGATCGGATGCGCGTTTGTTGACCTTGAGGATGTACGTGCGGCTCGTGAGCTGGCCCGCATAGCTGCCCTGGGCCGCACCGATGCCGATCGTGATCCCGGAGGTCGCATTGCACGTGAAGCGCGTGGTCGAGAACGCGCCGCCCTGGTAGTTGGCGGTGACCCCGTCGTCCTCGTACAAGGTGTAGCTCGTGGAGCCCGATGGATAGACGTCCAGGGTGAGTGGGTCGGCGGGCTTCTCGTCGACCCAGCGCAGGTCCGGACCCATGGGGATGATGGAGCCCGCCTTCACCAGCATGGGCACGCGATCGATGGCGGCGGGGATGGTGTGCGTCGAGCCGCCGGCGTAGACGGTGCCCGTCCAGTAGTCGATCCACGAGCCCGCAGGCAGCGTGACCGACGCGCTGGTCGCCCCCGCCGCCGTGATCGGCTGCACGAGGATCTGGCTGTCCCCGCCGCCGTTCACGATCTGCGTGCTGCCGATCCAGCGCACCTGGGGCTGCACGGGTTTGACGTGGTACTGGATCTGCGCGTTCGAGTAGCGGAAGGGCAGCAGGCGGTAGCGGAGCTGGGTGTAGGTCTTGAAGATCTGCTGCGCCTGGGTCGAGAACTGCCACGGGAAGCGCGAGCCGTTCGAGGTCGTCTTCGCCCCGAAGAACTCCTGACAGGGCGTGAAGGCCGTGTATTCGAGCCAGCGGATGTACAGCTCGCTCGTGGGTGTCTGGTTGTAGCCGCCGGTGTCTCCGCACCAGAAGAACGCCTTGGCGGATGTATTCAGAGTCGACGCCTTGGTCATCTCGGCGACGAGGCCGGACCAGGACGCGGTGCTGTCGCCCGTCCACATGCCGGGATACTGGTCCGCCCCCGCCGTGCCCGAGCCCTGCGTGTGCGTGAGGACGAAGCCACGGCCGCCGTTGGCCCTCGCGGAGTTGTCCCACGCCGTCTTGCGGTATAGCAGCTTGTATCGCGCCTGGCTGTTGCTGCCATCGAAGAGCACGCCGCCGCTGGGATAGCCGCCGCCGGTGTCCAGCTTGTAGAAGCCCAGGCCCATGTCGACGAGAGGTTGGTTGAGCTGGTTCCACCAGGTGACGGTGGCGGGGTTCGTGTAGTCGAAGGCGCCCGTGAATTCGTTGCCGTGCCAGCCACCGCCGTCGACCACCTGTCCGCTGCTGTTCTCGACGAAGCGATGGTTGTTGGCGCCGGTTGCGTAGTACTTGCAGCCCTGGTCGATCATCGGCCACTCCCACACGCCGAAGTGGAAGTGATTCTGGCGCAGCGTCGCGATCATCGACGCCGGGTTCGAGAACTGCACGGGGTCGAACTCGAAGCAGATGTAACGCTCGGGCTCGCCGGTGTACGTGTTGCTCAGCCAGCTCGAGTCGATCCAGTACATGTCGCCGCTGTAGTTCGCGCGGAGCTGGCTCATGTCGGAGAGGATCGTCGCCTGGTTGTGATAGCTGCCGTAGAGGACGCCGAAGGCCCACTTCGGCGGCATCACGGGGTTGCCGTTCGGCGTCCCGCCCGGCGTCGGCGTGATCGTCGGCGTCGGCGTGATGGTGGGCGTGGCGGTCGGGGTCGGGGTCGGGCAGTCCGTACACGGCACCCCCCAGATCTCGACCTCGGTCAAGCTGTTGAACGTGCCGACGTCCGACATGTGGCCGACGTAGCGGATCCACCGCGCGGTCACGTCGTCGGCGTCGTGGATCTCGAGCTGGGTCGTGGTGCCGCTGGTGGTGGCGTTCGTCAGGAGGTTCGTCCAGATCCCGCCGCCGTTGCTGTACTGCAGGTCGAAGCGGTTGTGCCGGCCGTTGCCGTTGTAGACGGCGATCTTGACGAAGCCGACGGCTACCGAAGCGCCGAGATCGAACTGGATCCAGGCCCCGTCGCCGTTGCCCGACCAGCGCGTCGCCAGGTTTCCGTCGATCGTGTTGGCGGGGACGTTGCCGTCGTCCGTACTGGCGATCACGCCGCCGATCGGGAGCTTCCCGCCGGTGGGCGGCAGCGTCGGTGTCGACGTCGGCGTGGCTGTCGGTGTAGGCGTGGGTGTCTGTGTGGACGTGGGTGTCGGTGTGGACGTCGGCGTCGGTGTCACGACCACCACGGTCTCCTTGACGACGATCGTGTAGTGGCTCGCGGTCGTGCTGCCGTTGTGGCCCAGCGAGACGAGGCTGCCCGCCGGGAACGCCTTGCGGAAGAGGCTGAAGGTGCGTGGCGTGCCTTCGTTGTTCACGAGGTTCCCGCCGCTGTCCGTCCATCCGTTCGCGGACGAGAGCCAGGACGGCTTGGTGGTGATCGTGTCGTTGTGGGCGACGTAGACGTCGGAGTCCGTCGTCACCGTGAAGGTCACGAGAGTGGCGCCGGTGAAGGCCTTGGAGTCGTTCGCAGTGCGGATCCATTGGGATCCGGCGACGGCGGCCGGCACCGCGCTCAACGTGAACGCGCGGTCGCCGTACTGTGTTTGGCCCACCTGCAGGTTTGCCTGGACGGACCAGTCGGCGGCGTTGGCGCTGTCCTGTACGGACAGGCCCGACACCGCGGCCCGGGCCTCGCCGGCGCCCATGAGAAGCGCAACGGCCACGGCCTGCTCGAAACGCCCACCAAGAACCCGCATGGCTCGACTCCTTCGCTTGCGTCTATGGAAAGAAAGCGCCGGGCGCAGCACCCGGGAGAGGAGGTCCGGAGGCTGCGCCCGGCGGGGGAGGCTACAGGGATACGCTCGTGGAGCTCGACGTCGAGATCCGGAACTTCACCCAGACGATGTCCGCCGCCGCGTCGTAGTACCAGCCCTCGGAAGCAGCGTCGAAGGCCGATTGCGACGAATGGCGGGTCATCGCGCTGCCGTCACGGTTGACGTTGCCGGGATCGGCCGTGCGCTGGTTGAGCTTCAAGATGTACGTGCGGTCGGCGAGCTCGCCGGCGTAGTCGCCGGTCGACGCGCCGATCGTGAAGGTGAGGCCGGTGCCGGCATTGCACGAGAACGTCGTGCGCGAGAAAGCGCCGGACTGATAGCCGAGGCTCATCCCGTCGTCTTCGTACAGCGTGTAGCTGGTGCTGCCCGACGGGTAGACGTCGAGAGTCAGCGGGTCCGCCGGCTGCTGGTCGACCCATTCGATCTGCGGACCCATCGGGATGATGGACCCGGCCTTCACGAACAGCGGGCTCTGGGCGAGCGGGGCGGAGATCGTGGCAGTGGTGCCGCCGGCGTTGACGGCGCCCGTCCAGTAGTTGACCCAGCTGGCGCCGGAGGGGAAGTCCACCGAGCGGCTGGTGGCGCCGGCGGTGGTGACGATGGCCACCATCATCTGGCTCGACCCGTTGCCGACGAACATCTGGTTGGTCCCGGGCGCCCACGGGCACGGCCAGTTGGGGCCCTCGTGGTAGGCCCGCTGCGCGTTCGAGTAGCGGAACGGCAGCAGGCGATAGCGCAGTTGCGAGTACTGCCGGAAGATCGTCTGCGCGTTGCTGCCGAACACCCACGGGAAGCGCGTCTTCGACGACTTCTGCGAGAAGAACTCGTCGATGGGCGAGAACGCTCCCCACTGCAGCCAGCGGATGTAGAGCTCGTCCGAGGGCTCGCCGCCGTTGTAGCCGCCGCCGTCGCTCATCCAGTACGCGGCGGTGTTCATGGTGTTGAACGCCTTCGAACGGTTGATGCCCTCCTGTAAGCCGGCCCAGGTGGAGGCGATGTCCCCCGTCCACAGGCCGGGGTAGCGCACGTTGTTCGTGGTCGACTGCCGGTGGCAGAAGATCAGCCCGCGGCCCTGCGAGCCCTGCGCCGCCTGCGTCGTCTCGAACACCGCTTTGTGGTACGCCTGGCGATACGTGTCGGCGCTGTTGCCGCCGCTGAAGAGCACGCCGCCCGACGGCACCGTCCCGTAGGTGTCGATCTTGAAGAAGTCGACACCCTTGTCGAGCACCGTCTGCTGCTGCGACTTGAACCAGGTCACCGCCGAAGGCCGCGTGAAGTCGATCTGGCCGGTGAAGGTCACGCCGTGCCAGCCGCCGCCGTCGACCACCGCCCCGCTGCTGTTCTCGATGAAGTAGTGGTTGTTCTTGCCCGTGTTGTAGAGCGAGTTGCTCACGTCGATGTACGGCCACTCCCATAGCCCGAACCGGAAGTGGTTGGCGTGCAGCGTCGAGGTCATGCTCGTGGGGTTGGGGAACTGGCCTGGATCGAACGTGTAGTTGATGTACTTCGGCGCGTCGTTGTAGTCGTTGCTGAGCCAGCTCGAGTCCACCCACATGGCGTCGCCGCCGTAGGCGCCGCTGCGGAGGCGGCTCATGGAGTCGAGGATCTGCGTCTGGTTCTGGTAGCTGCCGAACAGGATGCCGAAGGCCCACTTGGGGGGCAGGACCGGGTTGCCGTTGGGTGTCGGCCGCACGCGGGGCGTCGGCGTCGGCGTGGGCGTGATGGTCGGCGTCGGGGTGATCGTGGGCGTGGCGGTCGGAGTCGGCGTCGGGCAGTCCGTGCAGGTCGCGCCCCAGATCTCGACCTCGGTAAGGCTGTTGAAGGTACCCACGTTCGACATGTGGCCGACGTAGCGGACGAAGCGCGCCGTCTGATCGGCGAACTCGTAGGCCACGAGCTGCGTGGTGGTGCCGCTGGTGAGCGAGTCGGTCAGCACGTTCGTCCAGTTGGTGCCGTCGCCGACTTGCAAGTCGTAGCGGTTCTGCCGGCCGTTGCCGTTGTAGACGGCGATCTTGACGAAGCCGATCGCCTGCGCGCTGCCGAGATCGAACTGGATCCAGGCTCCGTCGCCGTTGCCCGACCAGCGCGTGGCGAGGTTCCCGTCGATCGTGTTGGCGGGGACGTTGCCGTCGTTCGTGTTGGCGCTGACGGCGGCGACGCTGAGCTTGCCGCCGCCGATCGGAGTCGTCGGGGTCGCGGTGGGCGTCGGCGTGAGCGCCGTGGGTGTCGCCGTCGGCGTCGGCGTCGGCAGTACCGTTTCCTTCACCACGATGACGTACATGCCGGCGCTCGTGCTGCCGTTATTGCCCAGCGAGACCGTGTTGCCCTCGCCATAGGACTTGCGGAACAGGCTGAACGTGCGCGGCGTGGACTCGTTGTTGACGAGGTTGGCGCCGGTGTCGGCCCAGCCGTTCGCCGACGAAAGCCAGGAGGGTTTCGTCGTGATCGAGTCGTTGTGGGCCACGTACACGTCGCAGTCGGTGTCGGCGGTGAAGCTCACCAGCGTCGCGCCCGTGAACGCCTTCGAGTCGTTGGCGGTCCGGATCCAGGACGACCCGGCCACGGAGGCCGGCACGGCGGTGAATGTGAAGGCACGGTCGCCGTACTGGACGCTGCCCACCTGCAGGTTCGATTGCTCGGACCAGTCGGCGGCGTTGGCGGTGTCCATGACGCTGAGGTTGCTGATGGCGGCATGGGCCGGCGCCGCGAGAACGACGGCCAGGCCTGCGATTGCGAAGATCGATCGACGCATCAATATCTCCCTTATTGCCCGAGCCCGCTGGGGGTGAAGGCGAGGTCGTCCGTGACCAGCACGCGGTCGAGCCGCGCGCCATCCTCTCGATATGCGAACGTCAATGTGTGACTCCCGGCGGACAGCGAGAACGACACCACGGCGTCGCCGGCGGCGTCGTTCGTCACCGCGCCCCACTGCCACAGGGTGCTGGGAACGACGTCGTTCCAGTTGATCCACGTCCCGCCGTCCATCCGCACCCAGAACGAGTCGTCGGTGTTCGCCGGCGCGATCGTGCGTCCCCAGACCTTGTAGGTGCCGGCGGTGGCCGCGGTGAACGTCAGCGTGGTGTGCCCGGTGCTCGGAGCCGCCCCGGTGCTGTTGTTCCCGGCGGCCACCTCCACGTAGGCGCTGTTCGAGGCGAGATCGGCCGGGCGCACCTGCATCGGGGCCGTGACCGTGCCGCTCTCCGCCTCCAGCCAGGCATACGTGAATCCCGACGGCGGCGTCGGTGACGATCGTGAGCGGCGCCGTCGGCCCCATCGCCTCCGCCTCCTGATAAAGGTAGGCGGATCCGCCCGGCGTGGCCGTCGGAGTGGGGGTTGCGGTCGGCGTGGGGGTCGGAGTCACGCACGACGGGCACGCCGTGCGCCAGATCTCGAGCTCGGTGAGGCTGTTGAAAGTGCCGACGGTCGACATGTGGCCCACGTAGCGGACGAAGCGCGCGGTCTGATCGGGGAAGTCGTAGGCCACGAGCTGCGTCGTGGTGCCGGTGGTGAGGGCGTTCGTGAGGACATTCGTCCAGTTGGTGCCGTCGCCCACCTGCAGGTCGAAGCGGTTCTGCCGGCCGTTGCCGCTGTAGACGGCGATCTTCACGTACGAGATCGCCTGCTCGGTGCCGAGGTCGTACTGGATCCAGGCGCCGTCACCGTTGCCCGACCAGCGCGTGGCCAGATCGCCGTCCACGGTGTTGCCGGGCACGTTGCCGTCGTTGGTGCTGGCGGTGACGGCGGAGGCCGGGGGAGTGATCTCGATCTCGGTCGGGCCGCCGTCGGTGGGCGTGGCGGTGGGCGTCGGCGTGGCTGTGGGTGTCGGGCTTGGCTCCGTCGGTGTTTCCGTGGGCGTCGGAGTCGGCGTGGGTGTCGGGGTCGGCGTCGGCGTGGGCGTCGGCGTGGGCGTGCCGACCAGCGTGAACGTGATCGTATCGGCGGAGAGCGTGTACGCCGTGGCCGAAGCGTTGCGGCCGGTGACAGTCAAGCGCAGCGTGTGCGTGCCGGCGGCGAGGTCCACCGTGCCGAACGTGCGCGTGGTGAACATCGCGGTGGCGGCGTACTGGTCGAGGGTGCTGCCGAGGTTCGAGTTGTCGACGGCGGCCTGCAACGTGCCGCGGCCCGGGTGCGCCTTGTAGCGCAGCGTGACCGAGTAGCTGCCCGCGGCCAGGCTGGGCGTCGTGAACAGCACGGAGTCAGAGACGCCGTCAGCCTGCAGGGCCAGCCAGGTGCCGCCGGTGGCGTTGGTGTCGTTCTGCATCGCCGTCGAGGCGCCGGAGCCCACCGGCGAGAGCGACTCCGCTTCCCACGTCGAGCCGCCGCCCGGCGTGGCCGTCGGTGTCGGGGTCGGCGTGGGACCCGTCGACGTCGGCGTCGGGGTGGGCGTGACGCGTGGCGCGCTGCCCGCCGAATACGTCGCGCTGGAGATGAACGCCTCCGAGATGTCCGCCCAGCCCACCGAGTTGTGCAGCAGGAACTCCCAGATGCTGGTGAGCTTCAGCGAGTCCCAGGCGCCGGACGCGCGCTCGGCGCTGAAGTCGTCGATCTCGAAGGTGTGGATGTCGTTGGCGACCACGGCCGGCCGCAGGTCGGTCCCCGTGAAATCGAGATCGACGTTGCGCAGCTGGAGGTTCTCGACGTGCCGCGCGAAGAGGCCGTAGGCCGGGCGCTTGCCGATGATGCGCGGGTTGTAGTTGCTGGAGGGCTGCAGCGGCGGGTTCAAGTTGCCGTCGGAGAAGGTGCCGCCGCCGGGGCCGGTGATGCGGACGTTCGTCAGGTAGATGTTGCGGTGGTTGTTGCCCGGCCGGCCCGAGATCGTCGAGGTGTTCGTCGGCTCGGCGCTGTTCGACTGCGCGCTGCCCGTCGAGGTCACGTTGCTGATGAAGACGTTCTGCACGTGGCCGATCGTCACGCTCTCCGGTGTGCGCAAGCGTCCGGACGAGCTGATGAAGATCGGGTTGGCCGCCCGCGTCATCGTCACGTTGTCGATGTAGAAGCCGTCCAGGATGCCGCCGTCGTTCGTCTGCAGGCCGATGCCCGCCTTGCCCGCCTCCACGATCGTGATGTTCCGCCAGTGGCAGTTGCGGAAGTCGCCCGCCGTCTCCGAGCCGACCTGGATGACGTTGCAGCGCGACTGCATGTTGCTGTCGTGGATGTAGACGTCCTGCGTCAGCAGCCGCCGGCCCAGCGCATAGTCGTTCTTGAGGGCGCAGGCGTCGTCGCTGAGGTCGCGCGTCCGGAGGTTGTCCACCTCCACGTTCTTGCAGCCCATGAAGTCGATGCCGTCGCGGCCGCCGGTCAAGGTGACGTTGCGGACGGTGACGTGCCGGCAGTCCGACAGCAGGTAGTAGAAGTGGCCGCCTTCGGTCTGGGTGAGGTTGGTGAACGACAGGCGCGTGCCGACCTTGATGGAGATCTGCTTGTCGCCCTGTCCCGACGACGGGTCACCGGTGATGAGCGCGGAGCCGTCGATCCCGCCGGGGCCTTCGATGGCGAAGTCCGTGATGCTCTCGCCCCACATGAGGCCGTTGTGGAAGTGGCTGTGACCGAAGTCCTGGTACTGCGAGAACGAGTTCGACTCGGGCGCGTCGTAGCCGCTCGACCGCGCCTTGATCAGCGCGCCGCTGTCCAGCTTCAGGCGGATGCGGCTCTTCAGGTGGATGCCCGCCGCCATGTAGGTTCCGCTCGGGAACTGCACGGTGCCGCCGCCCGCGGTGTTGCAGGCGGTGATGGCGGCGTTGATGGCGCCGGTGTCGTTGGTGCTGCCGTTGCCGGTGGCCCCGTGGTCCTTCACGTTGCAGACGCGGGAAGGGATGACGGGCAGATCCGGTGCCGAAGGCGGCGTGGGCGTGGCCGGCTGGGCCAGGCCCACGACCGCCGAGAGGGGCGCCGTGTGCAGCGCGAGAACGAAGAGACCGATTCGGATGTGAGCATGCATAGGGTCCTCCTTGGTACAGCCACCGGTACCGGTTCCGTCCGCGAAGCGCGATTCACTCGCGCGAAGCGGCGCGGGGGGTTCTAGGGGGGCCGCGACGCAGCGGCCCCCCTGACAACTAGAAAATGAGTTTCACGCCCACCTGCAGGTTGCGCGGGATGTTGTTCAGGCCCGTCGTCTTCCCGAAGTTGGCGTTGGACGGCGTGGTGTTCGGATTCGCGAAGATCGGATGGTTGAGGGCGTTGATCGCCTCGAAGCGCAGCTGCAGGCGTACGTCGTTCTTGAGGGCGACGGTCTTGGCCAGCGAGAAGTCGAGGAGCGACACCGCCTGGCCGCGAGTGCCCGGCCGCAGCGGGAAGGTGCGCACGTTGCTCGCCAGCGCGATGCGCGTGTCGCCGCGCTGCTTGGCGGGATCGTCGGCCCCGTTCGTCTGCACCGCCCCGTCGTGGAAGTAGAACCGGGTCCTGTCGAACACGTTGTCGGGGTCGCTGTAGTTAGCGGTGAGGCTCGACGGGTCGCCGTCGAAGTACACGTTCGGGAAGGTGAGCGGACGCCCGGCCTGCCAGTTGTACATGCCCTGCACGCTCCAGTCGCCGAGGATCAGGTTGCCCACGCCGCCCAGGCTGAAGCGCCGGTCCTTGCCGACGGGCAGCATCCAGATCCCGCTGATCGTCACCCGGTGCGGCATGTCGGCGTCGGCGAAGTATTCGGTGAGCTGCGTGTCCGTCGGGTTGAGCAGGTACAGCTTCTCCTTGAACTGCGAGTACGTGTAGTTGATGAGGAACGTGTAGCTCGAGGTGAAGCGCTTCTCCAGGCGGAACTGGGCGGCGTTGTACGAGCTCGTCCCGTCGCGGCGCTCGGTGCGCACGTTCAGGAACTGCGGATAGGGCTTGAGGAGCTGCTGGCGCTGGACGGTATCGCCGTTCATCGTCGTGCCCGGCAGCAGGCCTTTGAACGGGTTCGCCACGTTGGCGGTGAGGTTCGTGATCACGGCGCCGTCGCGCACCGGGCTCGTGGAAAGGTACGGCTCGGGGACGGCGTTGATCTCGACGTAGTTGCGCACGTTGGTGCCGTCCACCGTGCTGACGGTGAGGTCGTAGCCGCGGTTGCCGACGTACGACGCCTCGAAGACCCACTGCCCGGGCAGCTCGCGCTGGATGCCGATCGACCAGCGTGCGGCCTGCTCGTTGTTGCGCGTCTGGCCGACGAGGAACACGTGCTGGTCCTGGTCGCCGAGCGCGCGGCCCATGAACGTGCCCGGGCCCTGCGCGGCCCCGGGCGGCTCGGTGGCGCCGGCGGGGAAGGGATTGGTGAGGTTCGCGATGAACGTCGCGCCGCCGTCGTTCGTGGGCACGAAGCTCGTCGACAGCGAGAAGTTCGACTGGTTGAACGTCTCGAGCAGGTTGGGGACGCTGTAGATGCCGGCGCCGCCGCGGACGACCGTCTTGTCGTCGAGTTGATAGGCGAATCCGAGCCGCGGCTGGATGTTGTTCCCGTCGGCCTTCCAGGCCGCGCGGTCGCTGTCGCTCACGAAGGTGAGGCCGCCCGTGTAGCCGGCGATCGGGCTCGCCACGTTGGGGTCGAAGCCGCGGACGCTGCGGTTGTAGCGCTCGGTGGCCGCCGTCTCGTAGTCGTAGCGCAGGCCGAGGTTCAGCGTCAGCTTGCTCGAGGCCTTCCAGTCGTCCTGGACGAAGAGGCCGTGGTACAGGCTCTCGTTCGCCCGCGACGCGTTGCGGTCGATCGAGCCGGCCGTCGGCAGGCCGAGGAGGAGCGAGGCGATCTGCTGGCCGGCGGGGGCGCCCGCCGAGCTCGCCAGCGGCCCGCGGGTGAAGTCGGTGCCGAACGTGTACAGGCCGGCGGCGTTGCCCGGATTCAGCCGGTTGTCGCGGTGGATGCGGAAGTCATAACCGACGCGCAGGCTGTGGTTGCCCATGAGGCGCGTGAGCGTCGGCTGCACGCTGTAGATGTTCGTGAAGCGCTGGTCGCCGAGGCCGGGCTGCAGCGACGTCTGGTTGTCCGGGATCGTGTAGCCGCCCAGGCTCGAGTAGAGCTGGTCGGGGAACTCGAAGCGCGGCAGGTATTGCGCATCGCCGAAGGCGGCCGTGGTCTGGGAGGCGAAGCCCAGCGACTTCGGATCGAACACGTTCTCGTGCTGGCGGATGTTCGGCTCCTCGAAGCGCGAGAAGCCGACGCGCAGGTTGAGCAGCGTCGACGCCGACTGGTTGTAGACGTGGTCGTAGGTGAACGCGTGGTTCGTGCGGAAGAGCTGGTTGCCGGTGGGGCGCACGCTCCCGACGATGCCCGTCCAGTTGCCGCGCTTCTCCACGCGGTCGTTCCAGCTGTAGCGGACGAAGAACCGGTTCTTGTCGGAGAGCTTGTGGTCGACGCGGAGCGACGCGCTGTTGAAGTCGTCGGTGCGCGGGTTGGGGGAGAGGTAGTTGTTCTTGCCCTGGGCGTCGCCGTCCTGGTTCGGCAGCGGGTAGAGGGCGAGATAGCTGAGGGCCACCGCGTTCAGCCGGTTCTGCGGGATGATGTTTCCCGCGAACGGCTGGCGCGAGATGCTGCCGTCGGCGTTGCGCACGCCGGTGGCGGGATCGTAGATGACGATGTTCTGGGCGAGCAGCGCGGAGAAATCGCCGCGGCGCATCGCCTCCGTCGGGACGCTGTAGGTGCCGGGCTCCGCGAACTCGTCCTGCAATCCTTCGTAGGCGACGAAGAAGAACGTCCGGTCGCGACCGTTGTAACCAGGCAGCGCCACCGGCCCGCCCAGCGAGCCGCCGTAGCGGTTGTAGTTGAGCTCGGCGCGCGGCTTCGATCCGCGGTTCAGGAAGAAGTCGTTCCCGGAGATCTTGTCGTCACGGTAGAACTCGTAGAGCGAGCCATGGAACTTGTTGGTGCCGCTCTTCATCACGACGTTGACGGTCGCGCCCGCGGTGTGTCCCTGCTGGGCGTCGTATGTCGCCGTCTCCACCTTGAACTCGGCGACGGCGTCGGAGGGCGGCACGTAGGCCACGCGCCGGCCGTGGGCGATGTTCGGGCTTCCGTCCAGGGTGAACTCGTTCATCGGCGTCCCGCCGTTGGCGCTGATGCCCGAGGTGCCGCCGTTGTCGAACGGCCGGGAGAACTTGAGATCGCCCGTGTAGGCGGCGCCCGGGGCCAGGCGCGCCAGCGCGAACGGGTTTCCGTCGGACAGCGGCAGCAGGCTGATGCGCCGGCTGTCGATGACCTGGCCGGCAGAGCCGGACGCCGCGTCGAGCAGCGGCGTCGTCGCCGCCACCTCGACGGATTCCGAGAGATTGCCCGGCTCGAGGGTCAGCTCGAGGGTCAAGCGGTCGCCGACGCGCACCTCGACGGCGTTGCGGACGACCTTCTTGAAGCCCTGCAGCTCCGCGGTCACGGTATAGCGGCCGGCGGGAAGGTAGAGGAGCCGGTAGTTGCCGGCGCCGTCCGTGACGTCCTGCACGGAGAGCGCCGTTTCGGCGTTCGTGCCCACGACGGTGACGCCGGGAACGGCGGCGCCGCTGCTGTCGAGCACGCGTCCGTTGACCGCGCCGCGGGAGTCTTGCGCACCCGCGAGCGTGCCCAGGGATAGGCAG
>Ga0114129_10005910_pt1 | contig 17313 bp, 19 predicted proteins | sample RhiMetdeltSRZDD1_FD_80071 | JGI IMG/M metagenome (GOLD analysis project Ga0114129, IMG submission 80071) | Populus rhizosphere microbial communities from Tennessee, USA - Rhizosphere MetaG P. deltoides SRZDD1 (version 2) (version 2) | ecosystem: Host-associated > Plants > Roots > Rhizosphere >... | reverse complement strand
CCCATCACGGCGCCGACGCCGCCGCGGCCCGCATGGCGGCCTTCGTTGCTAATGGTGGCGAAGCGGACACGGTTTTCGCCCGCTTGGCCGATCGCCGCCACTCGGATCGGCGTGGATTTCAACTCGGACTTGATCAACGCTTCGGTCTCGCTCGGACTCCGCCCGCGCAGATGTTCAGCGTTTCTGATCTCGACGCTGTGACTGCTAATGAAGAGATAGACCAGCGAAGGGGCTTGCCCGGTGATCACAAGGCCATCAAGGCCCGCGCGTTTGAGTTCCAGAGCGAAATGACTCGATGAGAGCGAGTCAGCAATAAAGCCGGTAAGCGGCGACTTGGTAACGACGGCGAATTTGGCGGTGGTGGTAAGGCCGGTGCCGACCAGAGGAGCGCTGGCGAAGATCAATGGGTTGGCGGCGGAAAAGGGCTCAATTCCCGGCGGCGCGTAGGTATAGAGGAGATGCGTCCCCAAGCCGATGCCGCCGAGAAATGACCGTAGGCGCGCCTCTGCGAGATTTTCGTATGAGATCTGACCGCTACTCAAATCAACATGGAGCAGGCGACCGTAAAAGCCGTGCACGGTTAACCTCCCGCGTCCGCCGACAGAATGAAGATCTTGTCGCCCGAATTGATTTTGGCGGTCGGAGTCCGAACGAAGTTTAGACCGTTTATGTTACACGCGTACCCGCTGAATAGATCGGTTCCGTCGGCGCTGATTACTCGGCCGAGCAAAATGGGCAGCTTTGCTGCGAGCGCCGAGTAAACATCCGCTAGAGTCGCTTCCACAGGCAGCGCGAGAGATACCTCTCGGGTCTTTGCCAGCAAGCGCGCGGCGCCGAAAAGCTCCACGGTGCACGTCACGGGCACCGAGCGAGAGACAGGAATAGAGAGGGGTCCCTTTTCCCAGCGCTCCAGCGCTTCCTGGTAATCTGCCGGCGTGTTCATGTTAAAAAAGCTCAAGCCCTGAGGATCGAAACTCCGGATTTCCTCTTCGGCAACTCTCCGTGTTCGAACTTTATCGAATAAATAGACCGGCCTCAACTCGCCGCGCTCGAGCTGGCCTGCGAGGAGCGGTAGCAGGGTCCGTCGATAGACTGCATGCAACGGCTGAAAGCGATCCTGCCAATAAGGTACGACCACGTCGTATTGCGAGATTTGCAAGGTGAGATATGAAATCAAGGGCGAGTTCACAAACGCCACGTCACACGAAGTGATGAAGCTAAACTCCCCGCCGGTCGCTTGCAGTCCATAGTAGATGCCGCCCACCGGCCCCTGATAGGCGACCTCATCGCGCACTAACTTGACCGGCAGCGCGGGCAATTCTTGTCCCGGGGCGGCGACGACCACGATCTCGGCAAAGATGCGCTTCAGCGCGCGGACGATGTGAACGATGAGCGGCTCGTCGCCGAAAGGAAGCAAAGCTTTGGGGCGTCCCATGCGCGAGCTTTTGCCGCCGGCAAGGACCACGGCGCTGGCGCGGTCGATAAACGGCTCAGCGGGTTGACTCGTTTGATCCACGTGTCTCTAAAACCGCCACCGGAATTTTTTTCTCATGGCGACCGGTGCTCTCTCGGGTTTTCATCTTTGGCGTCATCCGACGGGGCTCCTTGCTCAAGCCAGACTCTAAACTCCCCCAAAGAGTGAGCCAGGCGCCATTCTTCCAGGACGCTTCTCGCCCTCTATCCTGGGGAAGCCTGAGCTCTGGTTCGAAGCAACGCGATCTCGGATGCTCTAGCGCAAGTGTTTTTTCATGGCCAATAGGTTCTTTCCTTCCTGCCTCTGATACTCCAAGCCATCCATGAGTTTGCGCACCAGATGGATTCCCAGTCCACCTATGGTCCTTTCCTGCAAAGATTTTGCAGTGTCAGGCTCCGGCGCCTCAAGCGGGTTGAAGAATTGACCGTCGTCTTCTACTTCCGCCTTAACCTCTCCCGGTTGCACGGTCAGACGCACTTTGATCTCGTGTTCGCGGCTGTCGGTGTAGCCATAGGAGATGATGTTGGTGATAATTTCTTCCAGGGTGAGATTGAGATCGTGCACAATGTTGGGGGCCAGACCGTGTTGCCGGCCAAATTCTGATAGGGTCTGACTAAGCCTGTCGAACTCCGAAAGCCTGTTATTGAGTTTGATCTCCAGTGTTTCACTCATGTTCGCTGTCGTCCCAAAATAGCGCAGTGCCATAGCCGTGATATCATCCGACTGCGGTGCTGCGCCAGCAAAATGTCTCACGTCGCTGACCAAGTCGCCGATGATTTGGCGCGGCGAGGAGTCGTGATTGGTCGCTAGGAACTCTGCGAGCCGCTGATCGGAATAAAGCCTCTCCCCCGAATCCATGGCCTCGGTTACTCCGTCGGTGTAAAGCAGCAGAGCTTCGCCAGGGTTGAATTTCGTGGGCGATCTGCAGCTCGCTTTCGACGATTTCTTCATCATCGATGACGATCATCTATGCTTTGCCGTCGGCGATGTCTCCCGTAAGGGAGTCCCCGCCTCGCTCTTTATGGCCGTCACCAAGACCCTGTTCAGAGCCACCTCCGGCAACGGCGGCACCCCTGTCGCGATAACGAGTCCTGTATGTTCGTGACCTTTTTTTGCGCCATCTTGGATATCCGCACCGGTCAGGTCGATTATAGTAACGGAGGGCACAACCTACCCTATTACCTTCACCACAGCGGAGTGACTCCCTTGGAAAACCGCGGCGGAAGAGCGCTTGGGGTTGTGGAGCAGAGTGCTTACATATCCGGACGGATGGTTCTCACCTGAGTTCGATATTTTCGCCACCTTGGTGCCGGCCAAGGAGGTCGGAGGTGTCCGTTCCTTAGCAGCAGTAGTTTCTTTTAAGTACTTGATCGATTCTTTCAGGCGCCGCGTCATTTCGTTAAAAGAGGCTGCGAGAGTGCCAATTTCGTTCTTTGCCGCAGTCTCGATCCGTTGAGTGAAGCCACCGCCCGCGATTCGTTTAGTCATTTCCGTCACGTTGGCAAGTGGTCTCGAGACGCTTTTTGCGCCCAAAATCGCCATCGCTGACCCGAGTAACAAAACAAGCCCACTGACGGCTATTGCGAGCCGGGTTTCGTTGCGAATAGCGGCCTGCACGTGATCGGTAGGGAGAGTCACGGAATCTTATCGATCTTCGCTCCCTGCAAGAAATGCCAGCGCGGTCCCCTCGTCATTGTGGACGGGCATCAGCTGATCGAATCCGGAAAGGCTGAGGATCTCACGCACAGCGGGCTGCGGACTCAGGAGAACCGTTTTGGCCCCACGGCGACCCAGCGCCTTAGCAACGGTCAAGAGCATCCGCAAGCCCAAGGAGGACAGAAACGTGACTTCGGACATGTCCAAAAGAAGCGACTTTCCTCTTGGGACCGTGTGGCTGGTAAATTTTAATTCGATCTCCCCCACTCCAGCGGTGTCCAGCCGTCCTCGAAGGGCTACGTGGGTGATTTGGTCCGACTGATTTTTGATCTCCAATTCCATTTATGGTCTCCATTCCTTATTAAGCCTCACTTATATCTTAAGGACCTGGATGCGATTGTGAATTTTAGATGAAAGCTTATGAAAGCTATGAAATCTCTATTACCCCAATCGATCCCCGTGAAAGTTTCGCGTGCCCCTTCCGCGTTGTATTGCCGGAGGACCAGGTTTTGCCCGTCTACAAAACCACTGTTCTTGAGAGCCTCAAGGGCGCCCTCGTGGCCTTGCAGGAGCACCGGCTGGGAAGCATAGACGAGAATGGCCAGACGGGGGATTCGCTGTGCCCCAACTTTGAGCTGATGCCAATCAGAAACGAGCAGTACCCCCACATCAGCCCGATCAAAAAGGTGCCCAAGGATAGCCGCTTAATCACCAACCACATCGAATATCGCTGTCCCGTTTACGGGTTTCCGGTCCTCCGGTTATCATGACTCGTTAGCGGATTGTCTCGTGATCAAAAAAGCGCGATCTCTCACAGTCTTCCTCAGTCTTGCTCACTTGTTACGGCTCGCCTCCTGCACCAGCTCGGGCGGAAAGGTTATGCCGAGCTTGCGGGCAACGGCATAGTTCAGGACGATTTGTTTGATCGCGATGTTCTCGAACGGCAAATCTTTCGGGTTCTCACCGAGTAGCACTTGCGCTACCCGCTTGGCGGCCTCGAAACAGCTTTTTTGCCATCCGATTCCGACCGCGGCCAGCGCGCCTCTCTCGGTGAATTCGGGATCGTTGATGACCAGCGGGAGGCGCGCATCGGCGGCTACTTTTGCGATGCCTTCAAACGCCTGAATCGCAGTGTTATCGCCAGTCACCCAGAGAGCCTGAATTTTTCTACCCGCTAGCACCTGCGCCGCCTGAAACACTTCGCCTGTATTTGTGGCCGTCACTTCCTCGAGCCGAATGCCGCGCTTTTGAAAAAGTTCGCGCGCAACGCTGATGACTTTTCTGGAGTTGGCCTCGGAGCTGTTATAAACCGTGCCGACAGAGCGAACCTGCGGCACGAGCTTTTGAATCGCATCAATGGTCTCTCCTACCGGGGGGAAAGACCCAGTTCCGGTAATGTTGGGCAGATGGTCGGCCGCTGTTTTACCTGCGCCTGCAGCCACAGGATCATAAACGTAGGTAAAGACCACGGGTTTCTTCTTCACCGAGTTGACGGCCGCCGTCAGAACCGGCGTGGTCATGGCAATAATAAGCTCCACGTCTTCATTGTCGAAGTTTTGCAGAATCGAAGGTATGTTGACGATCTCTCCCTGTGCGTGCGCTTTACGCACCTGCAGGTTTTTGCTCTCGACAAAACCCAGATCCTTGAGTCCGCTGAAGAATCCCTCCATGCAAACATCGGCTCCGGCCTCGGGAGCGAAGTAAACAAGGCCAACTTTAAAGATACGTCCCTCGGGCGGTTTCGCTATCGCCATCTTGGATTGCTGACGAACCCCATTCTCGTCGATGAAAATGTCTGCTTTGGCCAGCACTTCTTCCGGAAATACCCAGGGCTCTTTCAATCCTTTGAGGGCCTGCTTGTTCACCACGAGCTTTTGCGGAATCTTGTCCGGTATAGGAATCGTCGCTGGATCGACTCCGCCGAGGATTTCCGCCGCGAGTTTGCCGGTCATTCTGCCGGCGTCGTAAAAATTGGTCCCGATATCCAAGAGGGTTCCCCGGTTTGGTTCTAGTGGGACAGCAGAAAAAACCGGGATTCGAGCTTTGCGCGCCGCCGAGACGACCGCCTCCAATGCCAGCGTCACGGTGTTGTCGCCTCCCACCCAGATCGCCTGGACCCCCTGCGCGGTCAGAGCGGCCGCCGCCTCCGCTACGCCGACGGAGCTGTCAATGTGTGCCTCCCTCAGGTCGATGCGTAGCTCTCGGCAGATCTCGCGCGCCTGCCTGGTAGTGATTTCCGAATTGGCTTCGCTGGGATTCCACACAACGCCAACGGACTGGAGTCCCGGAAATAGTTTCCTGGCGAGCCGGAAAGATTCCGTCACCAGCAGCGGCGTGGGCACTCCGACCAGACGTTTTGGATGATCTAAAGGACTTTTTCGACCGACTCCAACTCCGACGCGAAAAGGATCGGCCACAGTCCCAAAGACGTGAATGATTTTCTGCGAGCTGTTGGCTTTCGCTACCGTCTGCAGCGATGGAGTGCTGATCGTTACCACCATATCGAAGCCGGCCGCGACCACCTGCCCGGCAATGGCGTTGGCGACGGCGAAATCAGCGTCGGCGTTGAACCGCTCTATGCTGATGTTTTGTCCGTCGATCAGCCCGTTGGCTTTTAAACTGTCAAGTACTCCCACAACGCTTTCATCTAACGCAGCGGAAGCCAAGTGTTGGACGATGGCCACACGCGGGAGCTTGCCGCCAACGGCCCTGCGTTGGTGCCGGTCGGAGATCAGCAGGGTACCTGAAGTCAGGAGGATCAGACTAAACCCGAATAACAGTCTTCGAATTACCGTCCACATCTTACCGACAATAATACAGCGCGCTGAGAAAGCCCTCGCCAAGGCCAGAAGCGGGGCGGAATCCTAGCAGTTGTGATGATCAGAGAGCCGGTGGTCAGAATCCAACCTGGCCGAAATGCTTCAAGGTTAGGTAACCACCTGCTAACAGCATGGCCAAGCATCACACCCTTGCTTACGCTCCCTGGGTGCTGACGACCATTTCCTTAGCTGATACCCGAGAACTTCTCGAGGCAACGGATCTAATCTGGATTGCGAGACACTCCTAGTTTACGCTTGCAGAACCTTGATCGCCTCGTCGTGGGAGCCGCAAATGGAAAAGATAGACGAAAATCCGGCTATCTCGAACACTTCCTTGACTGGATCCTTAAGCGCGCACAACACCATCTTGCCGTTCGCGCTATTGAGGCGCTTGGCCGCAAGAACAAACACACGCAGGCCCGCGCTGCTGATATAATCGAGCTGTGCAAGATCGATTACGAAGCGCCGGTCGCCCGATTCTATTTGAGCGAGAATTTTCTCCTCAAATGTCTTCGCGGTCGTCGTATCCAGTTTTCCAGATGGGCTTAGCGTAACAATCTCCGCCGTTCTGCGCTCTGTAATTTCCATCGCCTATTCTCCTTGGTTATCCTTATCATCGCTAGGAGATTTGTCCAGTCTTGGTGCCGATGTTCCAATCCATATAGTCTCTTCTTCGTGCCCAGTTGCTCAACTTTAAAGGGATGCAATGCCAAGCTTGAGATGCACTGGTCGATCGAATCGAAACGACAAGGAATAAACCAATTTATTCTTTGAGGGGAGCCCGAGAAAATCCTCGTAAAACGTCCGCGTTTCCTCCGAGTCACGGCAGCGATATGCGGCGCGATGCAGCTTTTGATCATGAGTTGAGTGATGTGCTTCTCGAGACCTGGCTCGGCGCTAGTCTCCTGGCTCGCGCGCCAAAGCTTCCCGTCTGCAAACTCCAGTATCGCTTACGTGACCGGTGAGGCGTGGCTCTGTGCGATGGTACACGCGCATCTCATGCGCGACCGTGGCTTTCCCGTGGGCGCGGTCCGTGCCATGCCGTACTGGAAGACCACGTTCAGATCGCCGTGACCGCCTAGCTCAGCCGCGCCGATGCTCGCCTTCGGTGAATTTCCATGCGCTAGCTCTCCCGAGTTTTCGTCTTGAGGGTCAAAAGATTCTTGTCGTTTTCCCGCCGGTATTCCAACTCGTCCATCATCTCCCGCACGAGGTGAATTCCCAATCCGCCCACCTGCCTTTCTGCCAATGGCTTTCCCGTGTCCGGTGGAGGAGCCTCCAGGGGATTGAAGGGACGTCCGTCATCCTCCACCTCGAGCTTGATGTAAGGGTCCTCCCAGGAAAGGCGCACTGAGATCTCATGCTCTAACCCGTCCTCGCAACCGTACAAGATCACGTTGGTGACGATTTCCTCCAGCACCAAGGTCACGCGAAACACCAGCTCCGAAGCGAGGCCATGGCGCTCTGCAAATTCGGTCACGATCTGATTCAAGCGTTGGAACTCGGAGAGGTCATTTCTCAGCAGGACAGATAAAGTACCTTCAGCAGTTTCCTTGGGCCCGACATAACCAAGCACCAACATAGTAATATCGTCCGATTGGGGTGCGCCGGTGGAAAAACGCTGCACCTCTTTGACGACTTTCGCAATAACTTCCTTGCTGCTCAGACCGTTCATGCCTTGCAACGCGGTTTCCAGACGGCGCTCGGAAAAGAGTTGGTCGTCCTTATCCATGGCCTCCGTCACACCGTCCGTATATAAAATCAGCTGATCTCCCGGTTTGAGCAGGAGCTGACCGGCATGAAAGTCCGCCGCTTCGGTCACTCCCAAAGCGATGCCCCCGGTCTTGGGCAGCGCCATCACAGCCCCGTCGGATAGAACATATGGCAAGTTGTGGCCCCCATTGCTGTATTCCACCTGGCCGGTTCGCGCATCCACGACACAGCAGAAGATCGTTACAAACATGCAGGATTCATTATCACGGCAAATCTCTCGGTTAAGCCGCGATAAAATAATCTCAGGAGTGGCGTTCTGACGGCCTCCCGTAGCCCTAAACATCGTCTTGGTCAGCGCCATAAAGAGAGAAGCCGGAACACCCTTGCCGGAAACGTCCGCGATGGCAAAACAGAGCCGCTGATCGTCGATGAAGAAGAAATCATAGAAGTCGCCACCCACCTCCCGCGCTGGGACGAGGGTTGCATAGATATCGAATTCCCGCCGGTCAGGAAAAGGCGGAAAGGTCTTCGGCACCATGCTCATCTGTATTTCGTGGGCGATCTTCAGCTCGCTTTCGATCCGCTCTTTGCTCGCCGTGGTTTCCTCCAGGTCTTTGAGGTATTTTTGCAGGGTCCGCTCCATGTCCATGAAAGACTCGGCCAGCCTGCCTACCTCGTCCTTGGATTTTTGCGGGAGGGCTTCAATTGCGGCGGGTATATTCAGGCCAGCAGCGAAGTCGTGCGTGACGAGGGAACGGGTGTAATCCGCCAACTGATTTAAAGGTCTTGAAATACGATTGACCAGAATATACGCGGCCACGATGCTTAGAATAAAGATCGCGAACATGATTCCCTGTTGCTTAGCGACCGTGGACCAGATCTGTGCCCGGATAAAACTTTGGTCCATGCCCACGTGTACGAAACCTCCCACACCGGCCAAGATAGGCGCGTAGATATGGATAAAGTCTCCGAGTCGCTCAATCTTGAGCGTTGTAGTCACCGCGTTTCCGGTCGAAGGACTGGTTCTGGATTGTTTGATGAGAGAGAGCACTTCTTTGGGCACCGCAGGGACGAAGGTGTGGGCAACGATTTCCCCGTGGGCATCGGAAACGAAGACATAGCCAACCCCATCGATCTCGTCGAACTGATCGATTGCGGCCTGCACCGTGGCGAGGTCGCGGTTCAGAAGAATTTCCGCGCTCGAATCCGCAACTCCTTTCGCGATTGCGATTCCTTTGCTCCGATATTCCATGGTTAGGCTCCGGTAGAGAGTCCACCCGAACAGCAAGGACGTGGCCGTCGCAATGACACCGAACAGAATCACGATCAGGATCAGAGTCTTGGTAAACAGCCTTGACGTCTTCATTTTCTCCACTGTTCCCAACTCGCGAGAGGAACAAATTTATTGTCCTCAAGAGTCGTATAATAAACCCGATCTGAGCCCTGGTGCTTGTCAGGTCCAAAGGAAATGAGGCTGCCGATTCCGAGATCCGAATTGCGGAGGTTCTCCACAGTTTCTTTGATGCGGTTCTTTGCCGGTACCGCGCCGAGGTGGCTCAATATCTGCACCAGCAGTTTTGCGTTCAAAAAACCTTCAAGGCTGACGAAGCTATACTGGTCCGGTTGATAGTCCGATGCGCCCCAAGGATGCGGGACCTTTGCCCCATACTCATCCATCCGTTGCCGATACTCTTTGACCGCCGGCAGCGACATGTCTTCATAGGAAGGAACCACTTGAGAATTGATGAGGTTACTCGTGTAATCGACACCCTTGGCCTTGCCGAGTTGCAAGAGAAGTTTCGCCATCGGCACGCTGCCGACGAATGACACGTTGGCGATAGGAACTTTCCAACCGGAATCGCGGGCGTCTCTGATCAAAGCCGCGCATGCGGCATAGGAGCCGATGGAAACAATCCCCTCGGGGCCCGCTGCTTTGAGTATGTCCACCTGCTGTTTCAGACTTGCCGAAAATTCCGTACCTCTACGATAGGTGGCCTCGCCGTTGATCTTTAGCCCATGGCGCGCAAGGGCGTCTTTAACCCCTTCCCATCCGCTTCTTCCGTAGGCATCGGCCTGATAGAATACGGCGATCTTTGTTCTCCCCAGCCGGACAAAGTGGTCGACCAGTCCTTCCGTCTCGTTGTGATAAGAGGCACGCAGGTTAAAGACAAAATCGGAGTAGGGGGGCTGCCGCTGGGGCTGGGCTCCGGTAAAGGGAAAGAAGAGATAGATGTGTTTCTGCCGATAGTTCTTCAGCAGCGGGAGCACCCGGGTAACCGTGGGCGTGCCGACATAATTCACCAGTAGAAAGACATCGTCATCGTTGATGAGCTTGATGGTATTCCGAATGGCCGGCGTGGGATTGTATCCGTCATCGTAGGCACGAATCATGATCTTCTTGCCGTGGATGCCTCCCCTTCGATTGACGGGCTCCAGATAGGCCATTGAACCTCGATACAGCTCAATGCCGAGGCCACGAGAGGGGCCCGTAAAGGCAGCGGACATGCCTACAAGCAGTTCCTCCGCCCGGACAGAAGCGGGTGTCAACAGGATCAGACAAAGGGGAAAGGCTCGGAGCAATGCGACGCCAGAGAGTGTCATCATGGATAACTGACCCCGACCATCGTCTTCTCGAACTTTGGGGCCGACACGGAATCCATACGGCCCTTCACCACTGCAATAACGGCCTTGGGCTGCTTATCGATAGGGATTTGTATAGCCCATTCTCCTACTGAGGCATGCGACGTGTTGTCCCCCACGTCATGGCACCGGCTGGATCCTTCGAGGTGACGAGGTCTTCTTTCGTGTACGCTGACAATAAATCAATCCGGAGAGCTAAAGCAAACATCACGACAGAGAAAACCTTTGTCTGATCGTTGGTCATCCTCCTTGAGGAGGTGAACGGGTAGGCTTCGCAGTGCCATCACGGCTGGCACTGTGACGATGGGGCGTTGATATGAGGTTGAAAAATTCTACTGGCGCAGTCTTCTCGTAGGGTCAAGCACTTTTGCTTTCGATGCCATGTAACGCAGCAATCTTGTAGGCTTCGCCCATGGTCGGGAAGTTGAACACGCTGTCGACAAAATAGTCGATCGTGCCGTTATAACTCATGACCGCCTGCCCGATGTGAATCAGTTCGGATGCCTGGTCTCCTATAATATGCACGCCCAGCAGGTTCAGACCGTTGGGTTCAAACAAAAGTTTCAACATGCCATGGTCATCCCCGATGATTCCTGCTTTGGTAATCTCGTCATAATGAGCCACCCCCCGAGCGTACGGGATGCCTTTTGCCTGTAACGCTTGTTCGGTGTAGCCGAACATGGCGATTTCAGGGATCGTGTAGATGCACATGGGCAAGAACCTCTGTCGACCGCCCGCAGTTCGCCCCAAGGCATAGCTGGCCGCCATGCGGCCCTGCTCGCTGCCGGTGGACGCCAACGCCGGAAAGCCAATCACATCACCGGCGGCATAAATGTTCGGCACCGACGTCTGAAACAATTCATTGACTTTGATCAAGCCATATTGGCTTACCTCCACGCCGACATCCTCTAGGCCGAGAACTTTGGAACCGACTTCACGCCCCATGGCCACGACCAAGGCGTCGGCTTCAATGACCCGGCCATTGGTCAGACAAAGGCGTGCCTTGCTTGCGGGCCCAGGGGTACGGACGATGCTTTCGTACTTGGCCTCCCAAACGAATTCCACACCGTCATGTGCCATGCGTTGAATCAAAATATCCACCGTACTGCGATCCACAAAGTTGAGCAATTCGCGGCCTTGGTGCACCAACCAGACCTTACAACCCAAAGCGGCAAAGGCGGCGGCGTATTCCGTGCCGACGACCCCGGCGCCCACGACGATCAGCGAGTCTGGCAGGGCATCACGCTTGAAATCTAGAGTGACCAGGGAATCGGAATCGAAAATCACTTCATTATCAACCGGGATTTCCGGTATGCGGCGCGGCCTGGAGCCGGTGGCGACGATGATTTTTTCCGCTGTCAAAGTTAGAGACTCTAGGGGCTTGCTTAAGAGCCAAGCATGAACAGTATGCGGGCTCTCGATGGTGGCATGATAACCTCGAAAGACATCAATCGCGTGTTTTTTGAGCTGCCCTTCCACAACCGACAGCTTCCGGTCTACCACTTTTCGGACGCGAACGAACAAATCCGACAGGGTAATGTCTTTTTTTTCGGTAAAATCCGTCCCGTAAAACGGACGCTGTCGGACGCCTCGCAGATACAAGATCGCTTCGCGGAGGGTTTTGCTGGGTATGGTGCCTGATAGTAGACTAACGCCGCCGGGGGCGTCACGGCGTTCTAAAATCGCCACCTTGGCTCCCAGCCGACAGGCTTGAAGTGCGGCAGCATGACCAGCGGGACCACTACCGATCACCACAGCATCATAATCAAAAGCGGTCATGCTCGCCTGCTTCAGAATGGACCGAGACCGGTGCCTCGCTTCAGAGAACAAGGGATGGATGGCTCATATAACTTCGCATGCGTTGTCAGGCCGATGCCGCCGAGAAATGCCCGCAGGCGCGCCTCTGTGATATTTGCGTATGAGATCTGACCGCTAGTCAGATCAACATGGAGCAGGCAACCGTAGAAGCCGTGCACGGTTAACCTCCCGCGTCCGCCGACAGAATGAAGATCTTGTCGCCGGAATTAACTTTGGCGCTCGGGCTGCGAACGAAGTTTAGACCATTTATATTGCATGCGTAACCGCTGAATAGATCGGTTCTCTCCGCGCTGATAACCCGGCCGAGCAAAATAGGCAGCTTTGCTGCGAGCGCGGCGTAAACATCGGCGAGGGTCGCTCCCTGCGGCAGCGCGAGAGAGATCTCTTTCGTCTTGCTCAGCAGTCGCACGGCGCCGAAAAGCTCCACCGTGCAAGTCACAGCTGCATTTGAGATTGACACAGGGCTGGACACTGGGCGCAAGGCTGCCGTACGCGTTTGCTCTGTCAGTGTGATCGCACTCCAGCGTTTCAAGGCCGCTGCATAATCTTCCGGCGAATTCATATTAAAGAAGCTTAAGCCTTGAGGGTCAAAGCTCCGGATTTCCTCCTCGGCAACTCTCCGTGTTCGGACTTTATCGAATAGATAGACCGGCCTCAACTCGCCGCGCTCGAGTTGGCTTTCGAGCAGAGGCAGCACGCTGCGTCGATAGACCGCGTGCAGCGGCTGAAAACGATCCTGCCAATAAGGCACGACCACGTCGTGTTGTGAAATTTGCGAGGCGAGATAGGAAATCAAGGCTGAGTTCACGAAGGCGACGTCGCACGAAGTAACGAAACTAAACTCTCCGCCGGCCGCTTGCAGTCCATAGTAGATGCCTCCCACCGGCCCCTGATAAGCGACCTCATCGCGCACTAATTTGACCGGCAGCTCGGGCAGTTCTTGTCCCGGCGCGGCGACCACCACGGTCTCGGCGAAGATGCAGTTTAAGGCGCGTACGATGTGAACGATGAGCGGTTCGTCACCGAAGCGAAGCAACGCTTTGGGGCTCCCCATGCGCGAACTTTTGCCGCCGGCGAGGACCACGGCGCTGGCATCGGCGATAAATTGATCACTCTGTTGACTCGTTCGGTCCATGTGGGCCTAAAAGGATCGGCGGAATTTTTTCTCATGGGGACCGCCGCTCTCTCGGTTTTTCATCTTTCGCGTCATCCGACGGCGCTCCTTGCTCGAGCCAGACTCGAAACTCACCCATCGAGTGTGCCAGGCGCCATTCTTCCAGAACGCTTCTCGCCATGGCCGAAACCGCCCCCGACCATTCCGGTGTATCGCATTTCTCGGGGTAATGCAGCAGCCATTCTTCGAACGACTCAGCGCTCGGATCGTCTTGAACTACGCGCGCCAAAAGGGAGCGCTTGATCGACAATCCGATGGCATCGGGCGTCTGGTCGCGCTTGCGTTTGCGCCTGCGCCCTTCGGCGGCTTCAAGCGCGGCGAGTAATGCCTGACAAACGTCGGTCGGGCGCAGACCTGTCAACGAATCCTTGGCTGTTTTCATGACTTGCGTGCTACTGAAAGTGGGTTGCGCCATTACTCGTGATCGTCACGTCGAGGCTGTAGCCTGCGCCTGGAGGGCGTTTATATCCCTGCGCGCAGGCGGCGACATCGAGATCAACACTGGCGAGATCGTCGAGAATAACCTTGGCGGGCGCGCTTCCTTCGAGGGTCGTAAAGGTCTTGACGTAACCGAGGCAGCCCTTGCACGCTTCGATCATGCGGCCCGGGCCGCTCTTTTCCGGCACCAGCGAGATAAGCTGTTCATGGTCATTCATGCCGCAGAAGGCGCAAAACAAACAATGAGCGCGCCATTCTCCGCCGCAGCGGCCGCAGCGAAAATAGCGCTGGCGCTCTATTCCTCGCACTTCTGTTAATGCCGGCCAAGTTCCACATACCGGACAATAGCCTTCCAACCAGCTTTCCGCTGTCGCAAGCTTCCAACGACGATTACAGGCCTGCAAGAAAGGCACTGGGATGAGAGCCGCGACGGCCTGGAACGCCGCTGGTTCGGCGCCGACAACGGCTGCGGTTTCTTTGAGATAATCCCCATCCTGGCGCAGCGCGGCTTTGAATAAACTCATAATGTCCAATTCTACGCGTAGCGTCGGCTCCAACGTTGCCATTGCCGATGTGCCGCTTCGACAGGCGGCATCGACTAGCACTTTCAATAGACGGCGAACTGAATCTTGTTCCAAAGTCAACGAGGCTCCCGCGAGAAGCGGAGTCTTATCTCGTTGTGTCGCTGGGTGGGGAACAACCGCGGCCCATTGGGGGTTGTCAGTCTCGCGCAGGACCTCATGCACAACGGCGAGCCACGGCTCCCACTCCGGATGCTGGCGCTTGAGATCTTGCAGGCCAGTATCGATTGCCGTCATCTGCGGCTGAGCTGCTCTGCCTGGTGGGCAGGGTCTAACGGCGGATGCTTTGTGGGGATGAGCTTAGGAGTTTTTTCGAACGGTCTTGCGCCTTCGTGGAGCCGTACAATTTTATCACGGTTGCCGGGGTCGGCACCCGGACCGCCGCCGCGGGTGCGCGTCATCTCCGGGCTGGCGCAGCCGCCAACGCAGAGCAAAAGAGCGATGAGAGGAATAATCACTGACTGGTTCACATCACACTTGTTGGGCCGAAAAGACAATGACCAGCCGAAGAATAAAGCCGCCTACCAGGACCAAAGCGGCGGCCGCGGTCACGTTGCGCTCGCCGAGCCACTGCCTGCGCCAATGAAGCGCCAAAGGAAGCAACATTCCCACGACGATGACACCAAAAAAGAGCAGGAGACCCCAGGCGTTGAGCCACGCGCGGAACACGGGTCCGAGCGATATCATGAGCGCGATCAAGACGATCAATTCCAAAGCGATGACCCATCCGTCCATCCGGTGCAACGCCAGCAAGCCAGGCATGGTCGATCTCGATCTTCGCGCGAGAAGAATCATCAACGCCGCCGATATGGACGCGGCCGAAACTATAAACAGCATGCCTAATAGAGGCGTATCCGACCAGATCGGGCGGTTGGTTACGGCAAGCAGCACTCCCGTGTAGCCCGCGACGTAAAAGCCAAAAAATCCGCCTATCATGGCGAAGACCGCGCTGAGCATTCCCGGCGGACGAAATTTTCGCCCCGCTGGCCATGTCAATCGATCGTCTTCAACCAGCGCTGCCAGAAAAGATATCAAAGCAAATATCCCGAAAATCAAAAGTGCCCAGGCGCCAACCGATATGGGAGACCAGTACTTGAACATCGGTCGAAAAGTGTTCGACTCGATCAGCATATGCCAGAAACGCAGCGGCCGACCGAGATCGATAGTCAGGAGCAGCCCGCTCACAATTACACAGGGAAGAGCTATGTAGTAACCCAGGCGGGCAAGCGGACGATCCTCCGGGCGCCCAAGCACGTCTATAAGCGCAGCGAGAAAATAGCATCCGCCGGCGAGGCCGCCGAAAAAAAAGTAAAGCACGATCAGCCAACCCCAGTCGGGGGGCGCGCTAAAAAAGGTGCTAGAAGGAAACGTGTTCATGGCCGCTCCTCAGCGTCGAGCCGGGCGCCACGATTACGAAAGTTGATGAGGCCCATCAAACCGACGAGAACCGCGCCCAAGAAGGAAAACCACGAGGCGGATGCAAGATTGCGCGTGGGCATTTTCGGATCGGGCGGCAAACCGTACACTTCCGGCTTGTCCACGAGCAAGTAAAAGGAATTCAAACCGCCGAGAACTTTTTCATCCGCGCCGTAGAGGTACGCTCTTTTCTCACCCGCCTGCTGTAGCTGCTCTACGCGTTTTTGCGCCCGGCTGCGCAAATCGCTGATCTTGCCGAACTGGATCGATTGCGTCGGACACGCCTTGGAGCAGGCCGGCTCCATCCCAGCCTGGAGACGGTCGTAACACAGGGTGCACTTCTGGGCGGTCCCCGAGGCCGGATTGACCTCGATCACGCCAAACGGGCAGGCCGAGATACAATCGCGGCAGCCGTTGCAGGCGTCAGATTGAATGACAACGGTATCGAATTCGGTACGCGTAATCGCGCCGGTAGGACAGACCTCAAGGCAAGGCGCCTGGACGCAGTGCTTGCACACGTCGCTCATCAGAAGCCAGCGCCCGTCTTTGCGATCTTCGGTGAACTGCTCGATGAACTTAACGTGGCGCCAATGAATGCCGTCGAGCCGGCGCGTATTGTCATAACTGTCGCCGCTGAGCGTGTTCACACCGCCGTTGGTGCTGGGCAGCTGATTCCATTCCTTGCAGGCGACTTCGCAAGCTTTGCAGCCGATACAGACCGTTGTGTCCGTGTAAAATCCCATTGGCTCAGCCATAAGCACTCCTTTGGTGTGATGGAGTGTCGGAGTATTGGAGTGTTGGGTCAAAACCCATTACTCCAGTATTCCATTACTCCATTACTCCATTCTTCCTCACGCTTTCTCCACGTTACATACGAGCGCTTTTCCCTCGTGAATCGAAACGTTCGGATCGGCTATGAGCGATGTCAGCTCGTTGACCACATCGCCTTTGGAAAGTCCTTCGTAACCCCAGTGCCAGGGCATGCCGACTTGGTGAATGATCTTGCCGTCGATCTTGAACGGCTGCATCCGGCGCGTGACCAGAGCCTTGGCGCGAATCTGCGCGCGCGGGCTGGATATCTTACACCAGTCGAGATTCTTGATGCCTTTCTCTTGGGCTAGCTCGGGACTGATCTCAACGAACAGCTCGGGCTGCAGCTCAGCGAGCCATGGCAGCCAGCGGCTCATTCCACCCGCCAGGTAGTGTTCAGTCAGCCGGTACGTGGTCAGGACATAGGGGAACTTCGGATCGCCCATCTTCGCCAACTCGTTGCCGGGGTCCTTCCAGTATTTGTAGACCGGGCTCGTCTGCTGTTTGTAAAGTAAATTTGGCACCGGCGACTCAACCGCTTCGTAGTGTGTCGGTAGCGGGCCGTCCAGGAGCCCTCCAGGTACGTAAAGCCAACCGAGCCCGTCTGGACGCATAATAAACGGCGCCGTGCCGGGCAACGCGTCCATGCCGGCGGCGCCGGGTTTCGCTTTGTCGTTAGGTGGTTTCGCTGCGATGTAGTCCGGTACATCGTAGCCAACCCACTTCTTTGCCTCCGCGTCCCACCATACCCACTTCTTTTTTTCGCTCCACGGT
>Ga0114129_10005909_pt1 | contig 17316 bp, 15 predicted proteins | sample RhiMetdeltSRZDD1_FD_80071 | JGI IMG/M metagenome (GOLD analysis project Ga0114129, IMG submission 80071) | Populus rhizosphere microbial communities from Tennessee, USA - Rhizosphere MetaG P. deltoides SRZDD1 (version 2) (version 2) | ecosystem: Host-associated > Plants > Roots > Rhizosphere >... | reverse complement strand
GACACGGTCGTCGTGAGTCGCTCGCGGAACGGCGTCGCCTGGCAGACACCCATCACGGCGGTGCGCTCCGAGACGCTCGACAAGAACTGGATCGCCTGCGACAACTGGCTGGGAAGCCCGCACCGCGGGAACTGCTACCTCGTCTTCCTCATCGACAACCCGCTGGACGCGATCGTCATGCGGACGTCCAGGGACGGCGGGCGAACCTGGTCGCACAACGTCGTCGTTGCGCGCGGGACCGAGGCCAATCAAACCGTCAACGGCGCTCAGCCGCTCGTCCGCCCCAGCGGCACGGTTGTCGTCGCCTACACGGCGCTCGCCGGCTTTGCCACCGGCGGTCCGCACACGATTGCCGTTGCCCGCTCGACCGACGGAGGGGCGAGTTTCGGCGCGCAGGAGGAAGTGAGCTCGATCGTCGGCCAGTTCTTCATCAACGGGGTCCGGGCGCCTCAGTTCGTGTCGGGGGACGTCGATGGCGGCGGCACCGTCTACCTCACCTGGCACGACTGTCCGGACTACGAGTGCACCGGCACCGACGTCGTCTTCTCCCGGTCCACTAACGGGACCGACTGGACGGAGCCGCAGTCCCTCCCCGCAGCTCCCGGGCGGACGAGCGACGACGCCCTCCTGCCGGCCCTCGCCGTCGCGCCGGGGACACGTGGCACAAAGGCCAAGCTCGCGGTCGCCTACTACTCCCTCCGCTGTGCGTGGCTCGAGGCCTGCAGCCTCGACGCCTTCCTCAACAGGTCCCCGGACGGAGGGCGTAGCTGGAGACCTCCGGAGCGCATCAACCCGAAAACGATGAAGCTCGAATGGGTGGCGGATACGAACATCGGCCGGATGGTGGGCGACTACATCTCGACCTCGTTCCTCGGCCTGAGGCCGGTCCCCGTGCTCGCGCTGGCGAGCGCGCCGGCGGGTGGACGCTTCAACCAGGCGATCTTCGCAAGTCGGCTACCGTCTTCCTAACCGCTCATTACGCTTAGCCCGTGCCGAGCGCGGTCATCGCGGGAGCCGGGGTCTTCGGGGCTTCGGTTGCTCACCGCCTCACGCGTTCCGGCTGGGACGTGACGATCGTCGATCCGTATCCGCCCGGCCACGTGCGCGCCGCGTCCGGCCACGAGACGCGCCTCATCCGGTTCGCACACGGCCCGGAGTCGTGGTACGTCCGCTCGGTGCTCCGCGCTCGCGACCTCTGGCGCGAGCTCGAGGCTGAGAGCGGACGCAGCCTCATGCTCGAATGCGGGCTCGCCTGGTTTGCACGTCGGGAGGAGGGGTGGGAGTCTGAGAGCGAGGAGGTGCTCCGGGCGGAGCGCGTCCCGGTCGTACGGCTGAGCGTGGACGAGACCGCCGCCCTCTTCCCAAGCTTCGATGGCGACGGCCTCTCCTTCGTCCTGTACGAGCCCGAAGCCGGGATACTGCGCGCGCGCGATGCGGTTCACGCACTGATGGACCTGACGCTCGCCGCCGGCGCGACGCTGGTCGCGGGCGCAGCCCGCCCCGAGGGCGACGCGGTGCTCGTCAAGGGTGAACGGCTCGAGGCAGATCGCATCGTGTGGGCCTGCGGCGCGTGGCTGCCGTCGCTCTTCCCGGGCCTGGTGAAGCTTCGCGTGACCAAGCAAGATCTGTTCCACTTCGGCACCGATGCGTCCTGGCAATCTCCGCCGGTGCCTGGCTGGGTCGATTACGACGCCGCCGCGTACGGGACCGGCGACGTCGACGGGCACGGAGTCAAGGTCGCCCCGGACGAGGAGGGGCCCGCCTTCGACCCGGACTCCGATCCGCGAATCGCGTCGAGCGAAGTCGAGGAACGGGCTCGTGCCTACATGGCCATGAGGTTCCCCGCCCTGTCCGAGGCCCCGCTGGTCGGCGCCAGGAGCTGTCCGTACGCGCTCACCCCAGACACGCATTTCATCATCGCTCCCCATCCGGAGCACGACCGTGTGTGGATCCTCGGCGGCGGATCCGGCCATGGCTTCAAGCACGGGCCGGCGCTCGCTGAGTACGTCGAGGAGCTCCTGGAAGGGGAGACGGAGCCCGACGAGCGGTTTGGTCTCGGTGAGCGAGAGCCCGCGGTGAAGCTCCGGACAGCTGGGGGACGCCTGCGGTGAAACTCCGGCTGCTCCTGCTCGCCGTCGCGGTTCTCGTGCTCGTGGCATGCGGCGGGACGGAGAAGAAGCCGGTGACGACACAGAAGACGACGGTGGTGAAGCGTCACATCCCCAGGCGGCCTGATGCGAGGACGATCGGCGCGAACGAGCTCGGGTGGGTGCCGGTCCTGATGTACCACCGGATAATCAACCGTCCGACCAGCGTCTACGACACGACGCCGGCCCAGTTCCGTCGCGAGCTGCGCGAGCTATACCGGCAGGGGTACCGGCCGATCCGCGCGAAGGACTATGTTCGGGGCGAGATCGACGTCCCGGCCGGCAAGACCCCGGTGGTGCTCACCTTCGACGACTCGACCGCCAGCCAGTTCGGCCTGCTTCCCGACGGCAGCGTCGACCCGCATTCGGGCGTTGGGATACTGCTCGCGTTCGCAAAGAAGCATCCGGGCTTCACGCCGACGGGCACCTTCTACGTCATCTCGAGCATGTTCGAGCGGGGCGACGGCCCTCGTATGCTGGCCGAGCTCGCCAGCCTCGGCTTCGAGCTCGGCGACCATACGTTCGACCACGCCAACCTCGGGGCTCTCGACGCGACCGGGGTTCAGCGCGAGATCGTGCGTGGAGAGCGGATGATCACCGACGCCGTGCCCGAGGCGAAGGTCTGGACCCTCGCACTTCCGTACGGCGTCTTCCCCCAAAAGCCGGGCCTGGCCCTGCGCGGTCGCTGGGACGGCCAGGAGTACAGCTACCGGGGCGTCTTCACCGTGGACGAGGAGCCCGCTCAGTCGCCCTTCAGCATCAGGTTCGATCCGCTCTCGATTCCTCGGATCGAGAGCCAACCCTGGCGCGGGCAGGAGGACCTCGGCAGCGGCTACTGGCTGCGCTACCTGAACCGGAATCGGAGCCGGCGTTACGTCTCGGACGGGGACCCCAAAACCGTGTCTTTTCCAAGGATCTTCGCCGAAGCCGTAGCTCCGGAGTACCGTAACCGTGCGAATCCTTATTGAAAGCTGCTGGCAGCATTACCTTTCTAATTAGATTGACTGGTCAGTCAATTACGTAAGCAAATCCTGATGGGATTCCGCTTGCGGAATTCAAGAGGCGCGTCTACACTTCGCGGCGCATCGTTTCCCGGAATCCCGGTGGATCTCCGGGAGACGGAGACTGTGGGCGGCGGCTCGGGCGGCGAGTCGCCGCCCGCATCGCGTCGCAGGGAGCCCCTCCGAGGAAGTGCCGCAATTTGCGGAAGATTCTTCTCGAGGCGCTCTTGACGGCCTCTTGACTTGGGCCTAGAGTGCCGGTTGCGCCGAGCACGGAGCGCGAGTAGGACGAAGCCAAGCCGGGCGGCTGTACGCGCAAGCGGAAAGTTGGCCGGAGTGGTGGACGAAAGCGCAACCGGCTCGGCGAATTCTTTTTAAGGCCCGGTTTTCGCCTCGCTCTTGTGACCCCGGTTCTTCTCGGTCTCGTCGCAGCCGCCTGTTTCGGAGCGATGACGGTGGCCGTACGGGAAGGGCTCCTACGCGTGCGGGATCCGGCCGCCGGGTCGTTCATCACAGCCTCGGTCGGCCTGCTGGTGACCCTTCCCTTCGTACTGGTCGCGGGCGGCGGCGATCTGGTCTCCTCCGACATATGGCCGTTCGTCGTTGCCGGGCTCATCGCTCCCGGCGTCGCCGGGCTGCTCTTCACGCTCGCCGTCGAGCTCGCCGGTGCTGCCCGGGCGGCACTGCTGGTTACGGCCGCGCCCGTGCTGGCGGCGGTTCCTGCGTTCCTGCTCCTCGGCGAGCCCTTTCACGTCGCTCTTGCGGCCGGCGGCGCACTGATCGTCGTTGGCGGCATTGTCCTCGGGGGCGAGCGGCTGGAAGGGACGTCGCTCCACCGGATCGGCCTCCTGGTGGCACTCGGCGCCGCTGCGCTGATCGCGATCCGCGACAACTTCGCCCGTTGGGCCGCGAAGCACTACGACGTCTCCGGCCTGGCCGGAGGGACGGCGGCGCTCGCGGGTGCCTCGGCACTGCTGCTGACCTATCTTCTGCTCGCCCGCCGCGGCCGAGCGACCTCCGCGATTCGCCGCGCCGCCCTGCCCTTTCTCCCCGCCGGCCTGCTGATCGGCGCGGCGTACGCGTCCCTGTTCGAAGCTTTGACGCGCGGGCGGGTCACCGTCGTGACGCCGCTGTACGCCACCGAGTCCCTGTGGGCGGTGCTCTTGGCCTGGCTCTTCCTCGGCCGCAGCGAGCGGATCGGCGCTCGGCTCCTCGTCGCAGCCGGCCTGATGGTCGGAGGCGCGGCCTTGATCGGCGCGTTCAGGTGAAGTACAACCTTGCATGGGAGAGATGAAGACCATGCATGCGACCCGGGTGGTTCTGCTCGCGTGCGCCGCGGGCCTGCTCGCAGGATGCGGCGGTCAGTCGGACGCTCAGAAGGCGGCCGAGGAGTTCGCGCGCCCGCTGGACTGCAGGCACGTGAAACAGACCACGCTGCGGGTGAGCGAGTGCGTACGGCGCCCTGCCGTCGGTTCCCTCTCGGGGAAGACGGCCACAACGCACCGCGCAGTCCGGAAGGTCTCGTGCAAGACCCGCCTGCAGGCGAATTTCTATGCGGCCAACGACTGGCTCTCGCTCGCGGCTGCGCTGGCGAAGCACGCCTCACCGTGCGCCGAGTACTACATCTCCATCCCGCCGGTGCAGGGCCCTGAGGGGACCTGGACGATCCCGCGCCCCGGCGAGGCGAAAAAGATCAGGCACTTCGGACCGAACTTCCACGCCATGGCCGCCGTTCGCGTGTGGGCGTGGGCGAACTGGGTCAAGAAGCACAAGAAGAGCTGGTACGACGCGGGCGTGCTCGCCCGGAAGCGGATGATCGGAGCGGGCTACTCATTCACCCTCGGTGACATCTGGGCCGTCAACGAGTTCCCCATCACGCTTCCCGATAGCAAATCTCAGAAGAAGGCGATGACGGAGTTCGTCCGCGGGCTGTACGAGGGTGGGCGCCACGAGCAACGCCGCCGAGGGCTCGTCTGGCGTGTCGTGCCGTTTCAGGACGCGACCGGGGCCGAGCTGGGTCGCCCGCAAGTGAAGGCATGGCTGAAGGACGACTCCTTCTGGAGGGCGATGTCCAAGTACGTGAGTATCTGGTCGAGCGAAGTCTTCGCCTTCCCGAGCGCGTCGTGCACAGGCTCCCTGGCCGAGCGGGCCGCGAACGTGACCGACTACCTGAACGCTCTCGCGCTGTTGGCGGAGCACGAAAAGGGGAAGGGAATGATGGCCAGGAACTACCTCCGCCGCGCCTACTCGCCTCTCGAGAACGCAGCGTGGCAGTGGACGTTCGGCTTCGGGATCACCACCATTCCGGCGGAGCAGATGGCCAAGTTCGTGTCGCTGCAGGTCTACTCGAGCGCCAAGTTCGCACAGAGCCATCCCGAGCTGCAGACGCCCGTGCGGCTCGGCTTCGCCTGGGCGCCGAATCAGCAGCACCTCTCGAAGGAAACCTTTGCACGCGGGAACGAGCTCATCCTCGAGCGCATGTCGACCGCTCTGCACGACGCGATCACCCCGGACGGGCTCCACCCCGCGCGTGCGTGCGGACGTGACGGCCGCGACTGCATGTGCAACTACCCGGGGGCCGAGCTCAACCCGACGTGGCTGTCGTTCGCGCGTTCGAGCGACTAGCTAGAGAGCGGGCGGCGGGAATCGAACCCGCATGACCAGCTTGGAAGGCTGGGGCTCTGCCATTGAGCTACGCCCGCGTCGCGGGCAAGCGTAGCGCGACACGTCCGACCGCTTCGTGATGCTTCGAATGTGATCCCGGAGCGGATCGTTCGCGTGCGGTCGCGCACCGTCCTCGGCGTGATCGGCATCGTCCTGGCCGTACTCCTGCTCGTGGAGATCGTGCTGATCTCCAAGCAGGTTCTCAGCTGGATCCTGGTCGCGGTCTTCTTGACGCTCGCGCTCAACCCGCTGGTCGAGTGGTTCCTACGACGAGGTGTCAAGAAGCGCGGGTATTCGGTCGGGATCGTGTACGTCATCGTCCTCGCGCTGGTCGGGCTGATCGCGTACGTCTTCATTCCGCCGCTCGTCGACCAGGTCAACAACTTCGTCGACAAGATCCCCGACTACATCGACGACATCACCAAGGGCAGGGGAAGCCTCGGGTTCCTCGAGACCAAGTACCACATCGTCGAACGGGTGAAGAAGGCGCTCAGCGAGGGCGGCGCCGCCAGGCTGTTCGGGTTCACTGGGACGGCGCTGTCGATCACCAAGAGCGTGGTCACGATCGTGATTGCCGCCGTCACGATCACGTTCATGACCTTCTTCATGCTTCTCGAGGGGCCGTCATGGGTGGAGCGGTTCTACTCCGCGTTGCCGAACCGGTCGCAGTCCCGGTGGCGGACGGTCGGGCGGGACATCTACCGGACGGTCGGCGGGTACGTGCTGGGCAACATCGTCATCAGCCTCATCGCCGGCGGCAGCGCGACGATCGTCCTGTACATCCTCGGCGTGCCGCTTCCATTTGCTCTCGGCCTGCTGGTCGGCCTGTTCGACCTGATTCCGCTCGCGGGGGCGACGATCGCGGTGCTCATCGTCGGGACGATCTCGTTCCTCCACACGATCACCGCCGGGATCGTGGTCGTCGCGTTCTTGCTCGTGTACCAGCAGCTCGAGAACCACATCCTCCAGCCGGTGATCTATGGGAAAACCGTCAAGCTGTCGCCGCTGACCGTCTTTATCGCCGTGCTCATCGGCGCAGCTCTCGCCGGGATTCTCGGCGCGCTGGCGGCAATCCCGATCGCGGGGGCCATCCAGGTCATCATCCACGACCTGATCCGGGAACGTGCCCACAGGAAGCACGCCGAGCGTACGGCGGTCGCGACGTTCACCCCCGAGGCCACGCTCTAACGCGCCGGAGACGGCGATACCCTGTGGTCAGGCGCCTGTAGCTCAGCGGAAGAGCAGAGGCCTTCTAAGCCTCGGGCCGGGGGTTCGAATCCCTCCAGGCGCATCCTCGGACGTTTAGCTCGCCCGGCCGACGGGGAGCGTGTCGGCATGCCAGAGCTAACCGACAAGAAGGTCGCATTCCTCGCGACCGACATGGTGGAGCAGGTCGAGTTGACGGAGCCGTGGAAGGCGGTCGAGGAGGCCGGTGGACAGCCGGAGCTCGTCTCGCTGGAAGCGGGTCGGATCCAGGGGTTCAACCACTACGACAAGGCGGACACGTTCCCGGTCGACCGCACCGTCGACGACGTGAGTGTGGGCGAATATGACGCGCTCGTCCTACCGGGCGGGGTCGGCAATCCCGACACGCTCCGCGCGGACGAGAACGCAGTCTCCTTCGTCCGCGACTTCGTCGAGTCGGGCAAGCCGGTGGGAGTGATCTGCCACGGCCCCTGGACGTTGGTCGAAGCCGACGTCGTCCGCGGGCGGACGCTCACGTCATGGCCGAGCGTCAAGACCGACATCGGAAACGCGGGTGGAACCTGGGTCGACGAGGAGGTCGTGACGGACGGCAACGTGACTTCGAGCCGCAAGCCGGACGATTTGCCCGCCTTCTGCCGCGCGATCGTCCAGCAGTTCGCAGCCGCGCCTGTGGCGACGTAGTGGCCACGGCCGTGAAGGTGTCCGCGTCTGGTCCGACGGCCGGGGCCACTTAAGTGGCGAAAGCCGCGCTGCTCGACGTCGACGGCACGCTGATCGACACGAACTACCAGCACGCCGTCGCGTGGTACCAGGCGTTCCGCGAACACGACATCACGCTGCCCGTGTGGCGGATCCACCGCGCCATCGGCATGGGCGGCGACCAGCTCGTCCCGGCCCTCGCCGGCGAGGAGGTCGACCGCGAACGCGGGGACGACATCCGCGACAGGCGCGCGGATATCTACGGCAAGCTGATTGACGAGGTCGCGCCCTTGGAAGGCGCGCGGGAGCTGATCGCCGACCTGCTCGAGCGCGACGTCGCCGTCGTCCTGGCCAGCTCCTCGCCGGAGGACGAGCTGGAGCACTACCTCGACCTCCTCGACGCACGGACGCTGGTCGACGCCTGGACAACCAAGGACGACGTCGAGCGCACGAAGCCGGACCCGGATCTCGTGCACGCGGCGCTGGAGAAAGTGGAGGAGGACGACGCGGTCATGGTCGGCGACGCGAGATGGGACGTCGAGGCCGCCGCGAAGGCGGGCGTTCCCACCATCTGCGTGATGACCGGGGGCTGGTCCCGTCAGGAACTCACACAGGCGGGTGCGGCGGCGGTGTACGAATCAGTGAGCGAGCTGCGCGAGAAGCTCGACGAGACGCCGCTCGTCTAGGCGGCTTTGCGCAGCGCCGGCGCTTGCGCGAGCTCGTCGTGGTCCTGCTTGAGCGCGCGTACCCCCACGACGGCCGGGATGAGCGGCAGCCAGAGGTTGAAGATGCGGTAGAGGAAGACGGCGAGCACGGCGGGAGCGAGCCCCGCCCCAACCCAGACGAGCGCGAACGGAAGCAGGGCCTCGACGACGCCGGCGCCCGCGAGCGGTAGCGTCCGCCGCGTCAGCGCGTAGCCCGTTGCGTAGCCGATGATGAGCGCCGCAATCGCCGGCCGCGGGGAGCCGAATGCGTGCAGGGCGGCCGCGAGCGAGAAGACCTCACCGACCCAGTAAAGGCCCATCCCGATGAACGCGTGGCCGTGCTTGAACGGCTGGCGGACCAGGTTACGCACGACCTCGACGGCGTCGAGCGCATGCCCGATCGCTCCCCGCCAGCCGGTCCTGCGCGAGAACCTCTTTCGATAGCGAAGCGCCCAGAAGGCGGCCACGAAGCCGAGCGGGACGGCTACCGCCCACGGAAGCGTCATTCCGAGGTTGGGCGTCCTGGAGCCGTGGGCCAGGATAATGATCGCGCTCGCGCACACTGCGGGCGCGAGGACGACGTACTCCAGCGCACCGAGTCCCAGCACGCGTACGCGCGCCTCGCGCCGCGAGATCCCCGTGCCGCGCAGCGCGACGACGTCCGCCGAGAATCCCCCGTGTGCGACGAACACGCCGAAGCCGGTGAAGACGACGGCCGCGAGCTTCATCATCCCGAGCTCCGGCCCGCGCTCGACCCGGGCCACCTCCCGATAGGCGAGCATGTAGCCGAAGTAAGCGACCACCTGACCGGCGAGCGCGAGCGGGATCCAGATCAGGTTGGGATGTGCGAGCCGGTGAAGGACGTCGCCGAAGCCGGCGGCCCAGGCGACGGCCAGCGTCGTTCCGAGCGCGAGTGCAACTCCCAGCGTGATGAAAAGCGCCAGCTCCCCCGTGGCGTGGTCGAAGTGACTCTTGGGGCGGAGCCAGGCGACAGCAGACTTGAGTTTGGGAGAGGGCTTGGAGATCACAGGGGATCCGAACACCATGGTCGCCTCTTACCCGGTCGGCGCCACGGAGAATCGAAGGAACCAAGCCTATCGTCGCTCGCGCAGGACGGCGGTAGGAGTTCGGTTGAGGCGCGGCTATCCTGAAACCACGCGGTGGCGGTAGCTCAGTTGGTAGAGCCCCGGGTTGTGGTCCCGGTGGTCGCGGGTTCGAATCCCGTCCGCCACCTGCCGCGCAGTGGCATGTCCGCGAAGCGGACCGGTGGAGGGCGTCTGGGGGAACCGGGAGGTTCCCCCAGCTACAACATGCGGCACACTCTCTTGACGGGGCCCCGTAGCTCAGCGGATAGAGCGGCGGACTTCGAATCCGCGTGCGGAGGTTCGACTCCTCCCGGGGCCATTCCGAAACCGCGGCAAGTACCGCTGTTCAGCCTTCGATTCACTCGTCGCAAAACGCCATAGTTGCCAGAGCCACGTCGCAGCTCAAGGATCGAGCGCCACGAACACATCCATCGCCTCGGCGAGCGCGATCGCGCCGAGCACGCCTGACCGGTCACCGAGCTCCGGCAGCGCGAAGTACCGTGCGATTCCTGTGCCAAATGCGGCGTCATCGAGATAGCCGTTCATCAGGGTGCGCACCTGACGCTGCACGAGCGACAGCAGCCCCGGCTGATTCATCACCCCGCCGCCAAGCACGACCCGCTCGGGAGACAGCACGCATATGACTGCGACCAGGCCGAGGGCGAGATAGTGCGCCTCGAGTGCCCAGACGGCCTCGCAGTCTCGGAGCTCGGGAGGCTCCCTGCCCCAGCGTGCCTCGATCGCCCGGCCGGACGCAAGCCCCTCCCAGCAGTCGCCGTGGTAGGGGCAGACGCCGGGGAAGGGGTCCATCTCGCGGTCGTGCGGAATGCGCATGTGGCCGAACTCCGGGTGGACGAGCCCCCTTAGGAGCCGGCCGCGCGCCATGCCACCGCCGCCGATGCCCGTGCCGACCGTGATGTAGCAGAACGTGTCGAGGCCCTTCGCGGCTCCCCAGCGATGCTCGCCGAGCGCGGCGGCGTTGACGTCGGTGTCGAAGGCGACCGGGACCGACAGGCGCCGGCCGATCTCCTGACCGACGTCCGTGTTGGCCCACCCGGCCTTCGGCGTGGTCGTGATGTGTCCCCAGGTTGGCGAGGTCGGCCTGCGGTCGATGGGTCCGAAGGAGCCGATCCCGACGGCGACCACCGGCCCTGCTTCCTCGAAGAAGGCGACGACGCGGCCAATCGTCTCCTCCGGTGTGGTCGTCGGAATCGTTGTCGTCGCCCGCACGCCGCTGGGACCGTCGCTTCCGACAGCGCACTCCCACTTCGAGCCGCCCGCCTCGACGCCGCCGTACGCGCTCACCGGCTCGCCGAAGAATCTTGCCGCGAGGCGCCGCACGACTGCCGCACGATGAACTCGGCCTCGAGCACGGCGATGCGCCGCCGGTCCGGCGCGCGATGTTCGATGCGGTCGAGCAGCAGCTGCGTGGCGAGCGTGCCCAACGTCTCTGCAGGCTGCGCCATCACCGTCAGGAACGGGTACATCCGAGACGCGTACTCGATGTCGTCGAAACATACGAGCGCGACGTCGTCGGGCACATCGAGGCCCTCCGCCCGCACCGCCTCGATCGCGCCGAGGGCGACGAGGTTGTTGACCGTGAAGACCGCGCTCGGGTGGTCGTCCAGCTCCAGCAGCCGGCGCATCCCGGCGAAGCCGCCAGCAGCGTCGGGGGTCGCGCGCGCGATCAGCGCCGGGTCGAGCGGAATCCCGGCCGCCTCGAGGGCCTCCAGGTAGCCCTGGTGTCGGTCGCGCGCGGTCGAGACGTCGTCAGACTCGACGACGAAGCCGATCCGGCGGTGGCCGAGAGAGATCAGGTGCTCGACGAGGCGCCTCGCCCCGAAGAGGTTGTCGCCGACGACGACGTCGCAGTCGGTATGCGGCAGGGTTCGGTCGACAAGCACAAACGGGACGCCGAACCTGGACAGCCGTCGGAGATGGTTCTGCGAGCGGTCGCTGACGGGGGCGAACACCACCCCCTCGACGCGATGCGCGATCATCTCCTCAACGACTTCGCGTTCGATCGCGAGGTCTGCCCGTGTGTCGCAGAGGATCACTCGGTAGTCGCCGCGGCGGGCGACGTCCTCGGCTCCGCGCACGATCAGCGTGAAGAAGGGGTTTGCGACGTCCGGGACGATCAGCGCCAGCGTTCCCGTCTTCTGGCCGGTGAGCCCCCGGGCGAGCCGGCTCGGCACGTAGCCGAGGTCTGCGATCGCCTGCTCGACCCTCCTCTGTGTGTCCGGCCTGACCCGCGCGCTCCCATTGATCACCCGCGAGACGGTCATGGACGAGACGCCGGACACGCGGGCCACATCATTGATAGTCACGTTTCCGGGCTTGTGCACCATCTTCCGTGTGATCGATAACACGCAAAACCGGCTTGTGCAAGCCATGGATCTTCTTGACGTGGCGTGCCAGAGTATGTTATCGCTACCACCTCAGGTAACGGGGACAGGAGGGAGGCTCGTTATGGCTCATGGAAGGAGACGCGGCTCGGCGCGTCCGGCCGCAGGCCTGCTCATGTGCGTGGCGCTCGTCCTGCTCGTGGCCGGCAGCTCGCTGCTGGCGACGGCAGCCACTGCGAGGACGTCGAAGCGCACTGCGACGATCAAGGTCGGGCTGATCACGAAGGACGTGACCAACCCCTTCTTCGTCAAGATGAAGCAGGGAGCGACCGCACAGGCCAAAAAGCTCGGCGCGCAGCTGCTCTATGCGGCCGGCAAGAGCAGCTCCGACAATGCGGGTCAGATCACGGCGATCGAGAACCAGGTGACCGCTGGCGTGAAAGGGATCCTGATCACAGTCGCAGACGCGAAGGCCGAAAACGCCGCGATCGCGAAGGCGAGGAAGGCGAAGGTCCTCGTGATCGCGCTCGACTCGCCCACCGTTCCGACGAGCGCAACCGACGCGCTCTTCGCCACCAACAACTTCAACGCAGGTGTCCTGATCGGGAAGTACGCCCGAGCGGCCACGAGCGGCAAGACCGCCACGATCGCGATGATCGACGAGCACGTCGGCTCGTCAGTCGGGACGCTGCGTCACAACGGGTTCCTGAAGGGCTTCGGGATCAAGAACAACAACAAGCAAATCGCCTGTGTCGGCAACGGCAACGGGCAGGTGGCGCCGTCACAGACGGCGATGGAGAACTGCCTGCAGAAGAACCCGAACATCGATGTCGTCTACACGATCAACGAGCCGAGCGCGGCCGGTGCCTGGACCGCGCTCAAGAACGCCGGCAAGACGCAGAGTGGCGTCACGATCGTGTCGGTCGACGGCGGCTGCCAGGGCGTGCGCAACGTCAAGGCAGGGATCATCGACGCGACCTCACAGCAGTACCCGCTGAAGATGGCCTCGCTCGGTGTCGGGGCCGTCGTTCGTTACGCAAAGACCGGCAAGAAGGTCCACGGATACACGGACACCGGAGTGAACCTGATCGCCAAGAAGGCCGTGAAAGGCGTCAAGTCGAAGGGCCTCGCCTACGGCCTGAAGAACTGTTGGGGCTAGGCGGGGTCGCGCCATCCGCGACCGGAGCGTCGGTGTCGGCCCTCCGGTCGCGGGTGCGTTCAGCCAACCCCTAGGATCGCATCCGCGCGCCGCGACTGACAGTGACGACGACCGACTCCACCTCCGCCGAGCATCCCGGCAGGATTTCGGCAACGCTCAGGCTCGTGGGCCGGGTGCTCGGGGCTCCAACCGTGGGGCCGCTGATCGCGCTTCTCCTGACCATGGCGTTCTTCACCTGGAGGAGCGACAACTTTCTGCAGGTGCAGAACCTGTCGCTGATCTTGCAGCAGGTCATGGTGGTGGGCGTCTTGGCGATCGGGCAGACGCTCGTGATCCTGACCGCTGGCATCGACCTCTCCTGCGGAACGGTAATGGCGTTGGGTCAGATCGTGATGACCAAGATGGCTGTGGCGAACGGTGTCCCGGCCGTCCCGGCGATTCTGCTCGGCGTCCTGACATGCGTCGGGTTCGGGCTGCTCAACGGCGGGCTCGTGGCGGGCCTCCGGCTGCCGGCATTCATCGTCACGCTCGGCACCTTCAATATCGCGTTCGCCCTTACTCATACGGTGTCGAACGACGAGACGTTCCTGCCGCTCCCAAGCCCTCTGCTCTACTTCGGCCGGACGTTCAGCTTGGCCGGCGCGGACTTCACCTACGGCGTGGTCCTGATGCTCGTGCTCTACGCGATCGCCTGGTACGGACTCAGCCAGACGGCCTGGGGCCGGCACGTCTATGCGGTGGGAGACAACCCAGAGGCCGCGCGGCTGACGGGCATCAAGACGGGCCGCGTCCTGCTCGGCGTCTACACGATCGCAGGGCTCACGTACGGGATCGCGGCGATGCTGCTCGCCGCTCGCACGGAGCTCGGCGACCCGAACGCCGGTCAGACCACGGAAAACCTCGACGCGATCACCGCCGTCGTGCTCGGCGGCACGAGCCTCTTTGGGGGCCGCGGGACCGTCATTGGGACGCTCGTCGGCGCGATGATCGTCGGTGTGTTCCGCAACGGACTGACGCTGATCGGCGTGGAGCCCGTCTACCAGTACCTGGTCACGGGCATCCTGGTCATCCTTGCGGTCGCGGTCGACCAGCTTACGCGCCGGAGGCGCCGGTGAACAGGACGGCAGAGCCGATCCTCGAGGCTCGCGGGCTGGTCAAGCGCTACGGGCACGTGGTCGCACTGAACGGGGCCGACTTCGAGCTCTATCCGGGCGAAATCCTCGCGGTCATCGGCGACAACGGCGCAGGCAAGTCGACGCTGATCAAGGCGCTCTCCGGTGCGTTGCAACCGGACGATGGAGAGATCCGCCTCGCCGGCGAGCGCGTCCATTTCCGGTCACCGCGCGATGCGCGCCGCGCGGGGATCGAGACCGTCTACCAGGATCTCGCCGTCGCGCCGTCCCTCGACATCGCGACCAACATCTTCCTTGGCCGCGAGCGGCGGCGGCGCGACCCACTCGGACTCGTGCTGCGGATGCTCGACAAGCGGGCGATGCGCCGCGAGGCGGCCCAGCACTTCGCCGAGCTCAAGATCGGCATCCCCTCGATCACACAGGAGGTGGAGAACCTCTCCGGCGGGCAGCGCCAGGGCGTCGCGGTCGCTCGAGCAGCTGCCTGGGGCAAGCGGCTCGTGATCATGGACGAGCCGACCGCCGCGTTGGGAGTCAAGGAGACGCGTCAGGTGCTCGACCTCATCCTGCGAGTTCGGGAGCGCGGGCTGCCGGTGATCCTGATCAGCCACGACATGCCGCACGTCTTCGAGCTCGCCGATCGCATCAACATCATGCGGCTCGGTAGGCGCGTCGCGGTTGTGACGCCGCGGACGCACACGATGCCGGAGGCCGTCGCGATCATGACGGGCGCGACGCCGACCGAGCTCGAGCACGCGCTCGTCAAGGAACCTTCCTCCGGCCGTACGGAGCAGCGATGAGTGTCTCGTGGGGCATCCTCTCCACGGCCCGGGTCAACAGCCACGTGCTGGCGGCGGCGGCGAAGTCGGACGAGTTCGACTTCGCCGCCGTCGCGAGCCGCGACCCCGCCCGTGCGGAGGCATACGCGCGAGACCACGGACTCGAGCGCGCATACGGGAGCTATGACGAATTGCTGGAAGATCGCGACCTCGAGGCGGTCTACATCTCGCTGCCGAACTCGCTGCACGTCGACTGGACGCTGCGGGCCCTCGCGGCAGGGAAGCACGTGCTGTGCGAGAAGCCTCTCTCCCGCGTACCACACGAGGTGGAGGAGGCGTTCAACCTCGCCGAGTCATCCGGGCTCCTCGTCGCCGAGGGCTTCATGTTCCGACACCATCCGCAGACTCGGAGGCTCACCGAGCTCGTCGCCGTCGGTGCGGTCGGGCAACTGCGAGTCGTCCGCGCCGCATTCAGCTTCCAGCTCGCCGAGGTTCACGGGCCAGGCGACGCCCGCTTCCGGCCCGAGCTCGACGGCGGCTCGTTAATGGACGTCGGGTGTTACTGCGTCAATGCGATCCGGCTCCTGGCGGGTGAGCCCAGACGAGTCCAGGCGCAGCAAGTGGACGGGCCGAGCGGCGTGGACGTCTGCGTGGCCGCGACGCTCGCCGGCGACGGCGACGTGCTTGCGCATTTCGACTGTGGCTTCGTCTTGCCGTACCGGGCTCAGCTCGAGGCGGTCGGTGACACGGGAAGCCTCGTCGTCGACGATCCCTGGCACATCTTCTCGCCGGGCATCGAGCTGCGGCGCGAAAAGGCCGACGCGGAGTTGTTCGCGGTCGAGCCGGCCGACTCGTACAGGGTCGAGCTCGAGAACTTCTCCGCGGCCGTTCGCGGTGAGGCGAGTCCGCTGCTCGGCCGCCACGACGCCGTCGGCCAGGCCCGCGTAATCGACGCGCTCTATCGGTCGGCAAGCGCCGGGGTCGTGGTGGAGCTCGAGCCGCACCCGCAAGGTGCAGGTCGGGGGAGCTCCGCGTGACGTACACCCCCCATCCGGGCCGGTACGAGCGCATGCCCTACAAGCGCGCCGGGCGCAGCGGCCTGCTCTTGCCCGCACTCTCACTGGGGCTATGGAACAACTTCGGGCACGACCATCCGTTGGAGACGAGCCGCGCCATTGTCCGGCGGGCCTTCGACCTCGGTATCACGCACTTCGATCTTGCAAACAATTACGGGCCGCCGTACGGATCCGCGGAGGAGAATTTCGGCAAGCTGCTGCACCTGGATCTGGCTCCGTTCCGCGACGAGCTCGTCATCTCAACCAAGGCGGGTTACGACATGTGGGGCGGTCCGTACGGCGAGTGGGGCTCCCGCAAGTACGTGCTAGCGAGCCTCGACCAGAGCCTCGGACGCATGGGACTCGACTACGTCGACATCTTCTACTCGCACCGCTTCGACCCGGAGACGCCGCTCGAGGAGACGATGGGAGCGCTCGATACCGCCGTGCGTCAAGGGAAGGCCCTGTACGTCGGCATCTCCTCCTACTCGGCGAGGAAGACTCGAGAGGCCGCGGCGATCCTGCGCGCCCTGGGAACGCCCCTGCTGATCCACCAGCCGTCGTATTCGCTGCTGAACCGCTGGATCGAGGCCGAGCTCCTCGACACGCTTGCCGACGAAGGCATCGGCTGCATCGGCTTCTCTCCCCTGGCCCAAGGCATGCTGACCGATCGCTATCTCGGCGGGATCCCGGAGGGCGCGCGGGCCGGCCGGGAGAGCACGCTCTCACCCGCCCTGCTGACCGAGGAGACGATGTCGAAGGTGCAGGCGCTGAACCAGATCGCGGGGCGCCGAAGTCAGACCCTTGCCCAGATGGCGCTCGCCTGGACGTTGCGTGATCCGCGGATGACCTCGACGCTCGCGGGAGCGAGCAGTGTGGCGCAACTCGAGGAGAACGTGGCCGCGCTGGAGAGGCTCGACTTCAGCGGGGAGGAGCTCACTGAGATCGATCGCTACGCGACCGAGAGCAACATCAACCTTTGGGCCCAGTCAAGCAGTGTGTAGCAGGGACCTCCACCGGAGCGCCGGCCCCGTGAAACGACCAAAGCTTCAAGATCAGGCGAGATCGCCCTGTTCGAAGTTTCAGGGGCGACGAGGGCGTGCCGCTCATGATTGAAGCCCGGACGCCGTAGAGAGGAGCAGCTTGTCCCACTTCGTTTCAAGATGGATGGCGGTTGCCGAAGCTGACGACAAAGCGTGTCCCAAACCGTGTCCCGAACTGCCGAATTCCTACAGAACTGAGAGAACCTCACAGCACCTCACAGCACCGAATACACCTGGGAGAAGGTGTTTTCCAGGAACTTCGAATCCGCGTGCGGAGGTTCGACTCCTCCCGGGGCCAT
>Ga0114129_10005908_pt1 | contig 17316 bp, 18 predicted proteins | sample RhiMetdeltSRZDD1_FD_80071 | JGI IMG/M metagenome (GOLD analysis project Ga0114129, IMG submission 80071) | Populus rhizosphere microbial communities from Tennessee, USA - Rhizosphere MetaG P. deltoides SRZDD1 (version 2) (version 2) | ecosystem: Host-associated > Plants > Roots > Rhizosphere >... | reverse complement strand
GAGGTAACCGGCCTCGGTCACGGTGATGGTGAGGATGGCAACCTCGGGACGGCTCAGATAGTCCAGATAGGCGTCGTGCTCGGCCGCACCGTGGACAGCAGACACGGTACCTACCAGCTCGAAGGCGTCGCCGTCGATGCTGCGTGTGATCAGGGTGTAGAGCCCATTTTGGGGGGTGAGCGCTTCCGCCATGTCGGCTCGCCGACCTGTGAACCCGGCAATCCCCCACTGCTCTGCGTCGGGCGCGTGCGCGGTGTACCACGCCTGGTGCGCACGGTGAAAGTTGCCGATCCCCAGATGCACCATCCGTACCGGAGGCGCAGTGGGCGTGTTCGGCAACGACCGGGACAGCCGCGGGATATCGCTCATCTAATAGTCAGCGAACTCTCGGACGACAGTCCTGACGTTGCCGCGCTTCAGCCAGCTAAGCCAGCACAGGCCGGTGATGATCGCAACAGTGGTCGCCATCAGGACTCCAGCGATGGCATAGACGCCGATCTCTGAGACGACCGGGGTGTTGGGTTTGACCAATGCGGGGGGCGCGAAGGTCCAGCTGAGCCCAAGCATCCAGGCAACGGCGTTGAACCTGATCCACCGCCCCGCCGTGGGAAGCACCGTCCGAAGCAGCATGAACTGTGCCGTTGGAATAGACGCCAAAAGCACGAGCACGAGTACCGCGGCGAGGAGCCACGAGGACCAAGACGACCAGGAGATCCTATGGAACGAGCCTGGAATCAGTCCGATTGACCACGCCACGACCGCGGCGACACTCGTGGCCACCGGCCACATCCGCAGAATGCCGGCGGGCAATTGCAAGCGCGCCATAGCCATCGCCTGCCCCTTGCCCAGCAGCGCCCCTTCGATCGCACCCGCACCGAGCAAGACCGCAAACTCGGGCATGTGCGACAGGTCCTGAGTCGAGGCGAGTGCTGCGGCGACCGTAAAGCCAACGGCCTCGCCGGCCACCGTGCAGGCGACCCAACGGCGGAAGAACGCATCGGTGCCAGGCGGGTACGGCGAGCCGACACGATTTTCCGCACGCTCATCGATAAGTGGTGGCGCCACGTCCCCTTGCATCATCGGTGCACCACCAGTCGAAAGTATCAAAGCTGTTCTCGAGGTTTCCAGATGCCCAAAACGGTGGCCGCCGAATCGTTCACCCAACGCTCCGGTGAGCACCGGATCCTGAGGGCCGTCCGAGGCCCAGCCGCCCGCGGGTTGCTACCGCGATAATTCCGCCGGCCACGATGGCCAATCCTGAGATGATCACCAGAATGTCGGTCTGCGTATCCCGTAAGCGGCGATACCCAAGCCAGTCGGATTCACCATTGCGTTGTGCATCGCATGAAAGAGTCCGGCTATGAACACGCTTGAGCCGGAGCCGTTGTAGAGCCAACCGACAATGAATCGGCTGGCTAGATGCGGCAGCAGGAGGAAGCCAAGAATGATGGCCGTGGCTACCCAGGACCTTGTTTCGACATAGAAGCTGGGCGCGTGATACAGCCAGACGAACACCGTGGTCAATAGCGCCGCACGAAGTGGACCGTGACGATCTTGGAGCCGCGCGAACGTGAAGCCCGTCCAACCAATCTCTTCGGCGACGCTGTTGAACACGATCATGACCACCAACGCCGGCAGGAACGAAGTCAAGGTGAGCAACCAGTTCTGTCCGAGGGCGCGTAGGGTTGCACGACCGTAGAGCGCAGTCGCGGTCAGCAGCAAGATCAGCGGCGGAGCCAGCAGGCTGATCGCGTACCAGCGCAACGGCACCTGTCACTTGAAGCTGCGCCGAGCCAGGTCTCGGAGGCCAACCGGTCCGCCGACCAGAGCCGTCACTATGAAGGCCGGCACGGCCGACCCGAGGACGTTCTCAAGAATTCCATGTGGAGTCGCTTCACCCGGAAGCAGGCCCGGCTCAGTCAGTCCCTTTGGGACAAGCACCAGGGCCACGGTTATCGCGTACGCCAACACCAGGAAGCTGGAGACCGGATGCCTGACGATCCAAGATCGCACGCGGTGCGTATCGGTTGGCGCAGATCGATTGATTCGCTCAGCCATCACCGCCACTTCCCCAAACGGACGCCCTCACGAGGTGCCACCGCATCGAGGTCGACAACCTCTCTATTCTCCGACGATCGGGTTGAGATGACTACGGGCGCCAATCCCAAAAGCAAAATTGTCCTCTAGCTGTTCCGCCCAGGAATTCGAGAAGATGGTGATCAACACGCGCGTCACCCCGGTCGCGCCCTCACCCCCTGAGGAGCAGATCATGGCAGTGTCCTTCGAGCTGGGCAATGTGTTGGACAAGGCGTACGAAGAAAAGAGTTTGACCGAGATCCTCGCCGCTCCGCCATCGGCGCTGGCCGGTCTCACTGAACGCCACGACCAGATGCTCTCCGAAGTCTTTGGCATCCAGACCGTCGCTGAGCTGGGGAGCAACAAGTACTTCGCGCTGGCTGGGGCGCTTGTCGCGCTCTCCGGCAAGAGCTAGTGCTTCCGCCGCAACGCTTCCTGATCCGACTCGGGCACTCGGTGTCAAATCATGATCAACCAGATCGGCTATCGTCGTAACGCCACGGTATCGGCATCGGTCCATTGGGACCCCGCCCTTGACACCACACGCGATCATGATCAATGATCAAAGTGTTTTGCACGACGTTCTGATCGAGGTGAAACACGGTCAAGAATTGTTTTTGGCCAACGTTTAATCGGCTTGGGCAATGGTTAACAAGTGTTTTACACGGTATTGATCGAGGCAAAGCATGGCTGACGACGCTACAGACACCGCTTTCGGATTCATCGTCTTCATACTGTTCCTCGCGCTGCTCGGCGCAGCTGCGAGTGGTACCTGGCCGTCGTCTTCCGCTGGAACAACCACGACTCCAAAGCCAACAACGACATACACCACTACGCCATCCACGACGACGGCGACGGCTAAAGACGTAACGAACATCCCAGGCGGCCCGCTCACGAAGTGCCCCGGGACAGTGATCGCGAACAAGACAGAGAGCACCAACGAAGGCAGCGTCAACCTCAAGATCTATTTCAGCCCCGAGCATCACGACCGGAACTGCGCCGTCGGCACCAGGTTTGGATGGCCTTCCCGGACGCAAGGTCGACTCACGGTCTCACTACGATTCAGCGACTACAGCGGCAACCAGTGGCCGGAGTACGCGTTCTTTTCCAGCCAGCCGCACACCACCCAAGTCGGAGGCGTGTATCTCGACGACACCTACAACCGCTGCATCACCGGCGCCGCCACGTTCACGCCGTACAACGGGATGGGCAAGGTAAGCGTGCGCATAGGCCCCACCGGCTGCAATTGATGAGGGGCGATAGCAGCCATAGGTGTGCCCGGAATGATCAGCGGCCCGTGCCGGCGTAAACGACCGCCTCTTCGCTGGTATCCAACCCAAGAGCGGTATGCGATGCGACCACGGCACGATCAACATCGTCTTGATCAACAATTACCGAAATTCTGATCTCTGACGTAGAGATCATTTCGATGTTCACCCCAGCCTCGGCAAGCGCCGAGAAGAACTTGGCACTGACACCCGGGTGCGATCTCATGCCGACCCCGATCACGGAGATCTTTCCGATCCGGTCGTCGTAGAGCACGTCATTGAAGCCCACATCGTCTTTCAGCCCATTGAGCGTTTCCATGGCAGCCGTGCCGTCGGTCTTCGGCAAGGTGAAAGAGATATCGGTGCGCGAGGTCTCCACAGCAGAAACGTTCTGCACGATCATGTCAATGTTGATCTCTTTCTCAGCCACTGCCGTAAAGATCCGCGCTGCCTCGCCAATCCGGTCCGGGACACCGACAATCGTGATCTTGGCTTCGCTCCGATCATGGACGACTCCGGAGATGATCGCCTGTTCCACTGCGCGCCCTCCCTTTAGCTCCTGCACCCACGTACCGTCCTTATCGGAGAAGGAAGATCGTACGTGTACTTGCACGTTTTCGCGGCGCGCATACTCAACGCACCTCAGATGCAAGATCTTGGCGCCACACGCCGCCATCTCCATCATTTCCTCGTAGTTGATCTCCGGGATGAGGCGAGCGCTCGGCACGATTCGGGGATCGGCGGTATACACGCCATCGACGTCTGTGTAGATCTCGCAGTGGTCAGCACCCAGTGAAGCCGCCAGCGCAACGGCTGTCGTGTCTGAGGCGCCACGACCCAGCGTCGTCACGTCCTTGGTGTCTTGTGCTACACCCTGGAAACCAGCCACGATCACAATGTCGTTGCGATCGAGCGCCGTGGTAATCCGGCCTGGGGTGATGTCGATGATTCGAGCGTTCCCGTGCGTGCCGGTGGTAATGATGCCGGCCTGAGAGCCAGTGAGTGAACGCGCATGCATGCCCTGGTCATGAATCGCCATAGCGAGCAGTGCGGCACTCATCCGCTCACCGGCGGTAAGCAGCATGTCGAGTTCACGAGGGGGTGGAAGGGGGGAAACTTCAAGCGCCAGGCTCATCAGTTCGTCAGTGGTGTCGCCCATCGCGGAGATGACCACGACTACGTCGTGGCCCTCCTTCTTGGTTGCCACGATCCGCTTGGCCACGCGCTTGATGCTGTTGGCGTCGGCGACTGAGGAGCCGCCGTACTTCTGTACTACGCGGCCCACAGCGGCTCCTGTTCCACGCCGCGAGTCTAGTGGTTGGCTCGGCGATTGATCTTTCTCTCAAGGCGCTCCAGAGCATACTGGGGGTTGTGAATGAGCCGTCCACGCCCGGGCCGGAGCCTGCCGAGGCGCCTCAGCACCAGTCGGCCGACTCGACAAAGCGACCCGTGGAACCCCGCATCGGCGACGCTGATCGCGACCAAGCGGTCGCTTTCTTACAGGAACACATGGCTCAGGGACGGATCGATGCCTCAGAGTTCGACGATCGGATGAGCCGCGCACTCAATGCCAAAACGGGATCCGAGCTCGCTGTCTTGTTCGACGATCTGCCAGACCCCCGGCCGACGTCGAACAACAGCCGGCCCACGTACCAGGCGCCGCCCTGGCAGCGCGAGCAGCGCGCTTTCGAAATCCCGCCGTGGCAGCGTACGCCGGCGACGAGCCCGGAAATCGCCCACCATGCGCACCCAGCCATCCCGGAACGCAACAAGGCAGATACTGTGCTGGCTGTCCTGGCGGCCGCCTCCTGGCCCGCCGTCATCTTGTTCTGCTTTGCCACCAGCTGGAGCTACTGGTGGTTGATCTTCATCCCCATCTTCATCTCCTCGATCGCCGGCAACCTGCGGCAGCAGCGGCAGGGTCGTCGCAGATGATCGATTCACGGATCGTTCGCTGGGGCATCATCGGACCAGGCCGCATCGCATCACAGGTGATCAACGACTTCCCCTACGTGGCTGGTGCAGAGGCCCTGGCTGTCGCCAGCCGTTCCATCGAGCGCGCGCAGGCGTTCGCCACCGATCACGGTCTCGCTCGCGCGTACGGATCGTACGCCGAGATCATGAGTGACCAGGATGTCGATGCGGTCTACATCGCGACGCCGCATCCGCAGCACTACGCCATCGCGCTCGCCGCGGTCGCTGCGGGCAAAGCTGCCTTGGTGGAGAAGACGTTCACTGCCACGGTGGCGGGCGCCGAGGAGATCATTACGGCTGCGCGGCAAGAGCAGGTCTTTGTGATGGAGGCGATGTGGACCCGCTTTCAGCCAGCGATTGTGACGGCTCGTTCCCTGATCGACGACGGGGCGATCGGCGAGGTGCGGCAGGTGCAAGCTGATCTTGGTGTGGATCGGCCGTACGACCCGGCCGACCGCTTGTTCGACCCGGCGCAGGGCGGCGGTGCGATGCTCGATCTCGGGGTCTATGTCGTGTCTTTTGCGCAGTACTTTCTCGGCACGCCGGATCGCATCGCAGTGAACGGCTCTCTGACTCCTACTGGTGTCGACGCCGAGGCTGGCGTGCTGCTGGGCTACGACGACGGTCGTGTCGCGACCCTGCTGATGTCGTTGAAACACCACACACCTGGCGCAGCGCGAATCCATGGCACCAAGGGCTGGATCGAGGTACCGCCGAGGTTCCACCATCCACACCGCATTGTGCTGTGCCACAAAGGCCAGGAGCCGGAGATCATCAGCCGCCCACCGCTTGGGACCGGCTACTCCCATGAGCTCATCGAGGTGACCGAGTGCATCCGCGCCGGCCGCACCGAGAGCGTGATCATGCCGCTCTCGGACACCCTCGCCGTACAGCGCATCTTGAACGGGGCATGCGAGAAACTCGGCGTCTTCCACACCGAAGACAGCATCGTCGCGGTCTGATTCCCCTGGTGACTCAGCGTTCTTCGTCGGCATGTGGTCGTAAGCGACATGCTTGGATCGATCCAGCCCTGCCGCCTTCGACGACTTGCCTGAGGTGGTGGGCCAGAGATGCGAGCGTGAATGACGTAGCGAGCCGAGTCACCTAAGCGTCGACGTAGCGGCGACCTTCGAAGGCCCGACCGAGAGTGACCTCATCGGCGTACTCAAGATCACCACCAACTGGCAGCCCGCTCGCGAGCCGGCTGACCTTGACGCCCATCGGGAGCAAGAGCCGGCTCAGGTACGTGGCCGTAGCCTCCCCTTCGAGATTCGGATCAGTCGCCAAGATCACCTCAGTGACGGTCCCGTCCGCAAGCCGCAGGCAGAGCTCGCGAATCTTCAGATCACCGGGCCCAATCCCATCGATCGGGCTGATGGCCCCGCCCAAAACGTGGTAGCGGCCGCGAAACTCCCGCGTACGCTCCACTGCGACCACATCCTTCGCCTCCTCGACCACGCAGATAGTTGTCGAGTCCCGACGCGGGTCGCGGCAGATGCGGCATTGGGTGTCCTCGGAGACGTTGAAACAGATCTCACAGAACTTGACCGTCTCCTTGACCTTCTTGAGTAGGGCCGCAAGCCGGATGACATCGTCTGGATCCGCGGCCAAGATATGGAAGGCCAAGCGCTGGGCACTCTTCGGCCCGATCCCGGGCAGTCGCCCGAGCTCGTCGATCAAGTCCTGGACCGGGCCCTCGTACATGCTGAACCTGTTAGAAGGGCAGTCCGCCGCCCATACCCAGCCCGCCGGCTAGCGGGCCAAGCTTGCCGGCAGCGACGGCTTGGGCTTGGTTGGTTGCGTCGCGTATCGCAGCCACGATCAGGTCCGCCAAGGTCTCGGTGTCGCTTGGATCGACGGCCTCAGGCTTGATCACCAACCCCACGAGCTCGCCCGCGCCGGTAACCGTTGCGATCACCAGGTCACCACCAGCGGAGCCCTCGATCTCCATCTCGGCCAACTCCTGCTGAGCGTTGAGCAGCTGCTCCTGCATTGCTTGAGCTTGGGCCAGCAGTCCGGACATGTCGCCTTCGGGAATCATCGCGGGCCTTTCGGGGTGGAGGTTCTCGCGCGCCCAGCCTATGCGCCGTGATCCTCCTCGGCGATGATCTCCGCGCCGAGGTGGCGCGCCAGCAGCTCGGTATGCGACTCCCCGTCCTCGTCCAGGTCGCTGTCCTCGCGGCTCGCGACCGAATCTGGATCCTCGGCGGTGTCGCTTCGCGCGCCGTTCGCGACGCGGGCTTGTGAGGAGTCAGGTCGTGATCTTGGTGTCGTGGGCCGCTGCTCGGTCGGCACTGCAGCGCGAGGCACTCCAGCCGAGCTGCCCGCACTGGGATCCACCATCGTCTCAATGGTGAAGTCCGCACCCATCACTACGACGATCGCTTCGCGCAGCACGTCCTCGTTGCCACCGCGGGCGAAGCTGTCACGCGCTCCTGGGTTCGACATGGCTAGTAGCAAGCTGCCCTTGCGCAGTTCGGCGACCTGGGCGTTTTGGCTGAGCAGGATCCAGGTGAAGCGACGCTTGCCTTTGACCTCCTCGAGCACTTCGGGCCAGAGCCGGCGTACGTCAGTGACCGTGAGACCGCCACTCTGGGATTCTGGGGTCGCGGGCTTGGGGTCGTCTGTCGGCGCTTGGGCAGCGAGTGGCTCCGGCGGTGGAGTGGGCGCGGGTGCCGCCACTTGGACCGCCTGAGGCGTCGGCGCGAGGGTCACCTCTTCTTGTGTCGGCGCAAGTTTGGCCGCGGTGGATGAGCCTGTCACACCGATCCGCCGCTCGAGACGGTCGAGTCGCGCGTGAATGCCGCGATCATCGACGTCGGCGCCAGGCAACAGCACTCGTGCGCACATCAGCTCCAGATGCAACCGGGGAGCCGTGGTGCCGCGCATGTCGGTGAGCCCGGTAGCGATGACCTCCGCGGCCCGGGTCAGCTCGGCGGTGCCCAGCGACGCAGCTTGGGAGCTGAGGCGTTCGGCCTGGTCAGGAGCGACATCGACGAGTCCGGAGCTCAGCGCATCCGGCACCGCGGCAACGATCAACAGGTCGCGGAGCCGACGAAGCAGATCTTCGGCGAAGCGCCTCGGGTCCTGACCAACCTCGATCACTTTGTCCACGCAGGAGAACACACCGCCGGCGTCGCCGGCCGCAAAGGCATCCACAAACTCATCGAGCAGCGAGTCGGGCGTATACCCCAGCAGGGCGGCAGCCTGCCTGTAAGACACACCTGATTGATCGGCCCCGCCAAGCAGCTGGTCGAGTACGGAAAGCGAGTCGCGCACCGAGCCACCGCCGGCGCGGACCACCAAAGGCAGCACGGCTGGCTCGACTGCAATGCCTTCGGCCTCACACAGTTTCCCCAGGTACTCGGTCAGCAGTCGCGGCGGTACCAACCTGAATGGATAGTGATGCGTACGCGACCGGATTGTGCTGATGACCTTGTCTGGCTCCGTCGTGGCGAAGACGAACTTGACGTGCGGCGGAGGCTCCTCGACCAGCTTGAGCAGGGCATTGAAGCCCGCCGTAGTCACCATGTGAGCCTCGTCGACGATGTAGATCTTGAAGCGACTGCTGACCGGCGCGAAGAACGCCCGCTCCCGCAGGTCGCGAGCGTCGTCGACACCACCGTGGCTGGCCGCGTCGATCTCGATCACGTCGATGCTCCCAGGCCCGTTGCGGGCGAGGTCCCGACAGGAGCGGCACTCACCGCAGGGCACTGCGCGCGGACCCTTTTCGCAGTTCAGGGCTCTGGCCAGAATTCGTGCCGAGGTGGTCTTGCCGCAGCCGCGGGGTCCGGAGAACAGGTAGGCGTGGTTGACCCTGTTATTGGTCAGCGCGCGCTGCAGTGGCTCGGTGACGTGGTCTTGACCGATGACCTCGGCGAAGGTATCTGGGCGATAGCGCCGGTAGAGCGCGAGTGGTGCACTTCCCGACGGCCCGGCCGCAGCGTCGTCGAACAGTGCCTCGTCCTGAGTGTGCTCGATCCGCTCCGGATCGTCGTCGGAGAGCCGCACGTCCTCAAGCCCTGCTTCCTCCACGCATGCACCCTATGCCCGGATGGTGACAGCTGGATTGCGTTTTCCGCTGATCTCGCCACTAGCGGCGAGCGTCGGGGATCGCGAGACGATTCTCGATGTTCGCGCCGCCGATCTGCAGGAGGAGACGGCGGAACAACGCTTTTTCCGTTTCGTCGGGCTCTGACGAAGACGGCGGCGATCCAGCGAACATCGCTGCGAGCGGTAGCGAGCCATCAAACACAGCGAGCGCTCGTCGAGCGGAGCAATCAAACACGGATCGCGCCCCGCCGTGGTGAGGAGGAGCGGAGGGAACATGCTTTTTCGTCCCAGAGCGACGACGAACTAGGCGGGCTCAACAGCGCGATCCGCGCGGAGCGAGCGCTAGCGAGCGGAGCAATTAGACACGGCGTAGGCTGCGCTGCCGTGGAGCTCGACTGGGTGCTGTTCGACGCCGACGGGGTGATCCAGGCCGCTCGTGATGGCTGGCGCGATGACATTAGCCGCTGGGGTGGGTCGAGAGCCGAGGAGTTCCTGCTGGCCGTGGCAGCCGCAGATACGGCCTGCCTTACCGGCAACGATTTCGGAGCGGCCATGCGCGAGGTGCTGCATCAGTTCCAGATCAACCTGCCGCTCGAGGAAGTCATCGATCAGCACTTCTGGATCGAGGTCCGGCAGCCGATGCTCGACGCCGTGCGTGCAGTTCGTGATCTTGGGCTGCACTGTGCACTGGCGACCAACCAGCAGAACCTGCGTGGGGGGTACATGCGCAGCTCGCTCGGCCTCGAGACGATCTTCGAGGAGCAGTTCTACTCGTTCGAGCTCGGGTTTGCGAAACCCGAAGCGGGGTACTTTCAAACGATCATGGACCGCATCAATGTCGCACCCAGCCGGGTGCTCTTCATCGATGATCATGAAGGCAACGTCGGCGGCGCCCGCGAGCTCGGGATCCACGGCGAGCTCTTTCCGGTGGACGGCGGTGTAGCTGCGCTGGCGCCGATCTTGGCCCGGTATGGCATTCGGCTGTGACGGTTCGGATCGGTATTTCAGGTTGGACATATCCACCGTGGCGTGGAGAGTTCTATCCGCCCGGATTGCCGCATCGCAAAGAGCTGAAGTATGTGGCCGAGCGAATGAACTCCGTTGAGATCAACGGCAGCTTCTACGCTCTGCAACGCAGATCCAGCTTCGAGGGGTGGGCTGCGGCTGTTCCGGAGGATTTCGTTTTCGCGGTCAAAGGCGGACGGTTCATCACGCACATGAAGAAATTGAGCGGCATCGAGACGCCGCTGGCGAATTTCTTCGCATCCGGCGTGCTCGCACTCGATCAGAAGCTAGGTCCGATCTTGTGGCAGCTACCGCCGAACCTTGGCTTCGATGCGGATCGGATGGACGGGTTCTTCGCGCAATTGCCGCATACTACCGGGGCAACCGCCAAGATCGCCGCGAACCATGATCAACGCGTGCCTAATGATCATGCAGTGACCAAGGCGGCGCACCCGAGGCAGCGGCTACGCCATGCCGTCGAGGTACGTCACGAGAGCTTTCGTAACCCGGAGTTCTATCAGCTGCTCCGCAAACACAAGATCGCGCTCGTAGTCGCCGACAACCCAGGGCAATGGCCGATCATCACCGAGATCACCACTGACCTGATGTATGTGCGGCTGCACGGTCATGATCAACTCTATGCGAGCGGTTACAGTGATCGCGAGCTCGACGACTGGACGACCAAGATCAACTCTTGGACTGAACAGGGTTGCGATGTCTACGTCTACTGCGACAACGACGCGAAGGTACGCGCCCCGTACGACGCCATGGGCCTGATGGAACGGCTGGGCCTCAGGAAGCGGCGCAGCCAGTCTCTCGCCTAGAGCGAACACAGAGCGGTCCCCCGCGCACCCGAAAGAGCTCACTTACCCTTGCTGCCGTCAAGCCCTGGGGGAGTTGGGTGAGTTATCGCCACACGAGGGACCAGAGAACGAGTGTACGGGATGGCTGGCGATGCCGATGAGTCTAGAAGTCGCAACTGGTCAACACCGTAGGATCGGCTGACGGGAGCTTTCATGTCCACGACCAAGACGCCTGCGCTGGACCTCAGGAAGAGCACGGATCGCGCATTCGCGCATCTGCTGGTGAACACGTTGCTCGTCTCGGTCATCAACTACACGGTGTGGTTCGCAGTCACCTTCTGGGTGTTCCTGGAGACCAAGTCGGTGCTGGCGACCGGAATGGTGGCGGGCATATTCCTGGTGACGACGGCCGTCAGCGGGATCTGGTTCGGCAGCCTCGTCGATCAATACCCCAAGAAGACCACGATGCAGGCCTCGTCATTGGTTTCCTTGGCGTTCTATGCCGTCGCCTTCACGCTCTACCAGCTGACCACAGAGCAAACTTTCGCCAATCCGGCGAGTGTGATGCTGTGGGTCTTCATCGTGCTGTCGATGTTCGGAGTGATCGCCGGAAATGTCCGGTCGATCGCTCTCATGACACTGGTCACGCTGTTGATCCCTGAGGATCGCCGGGACCGGGCCAATGGCCTTGTGGGAACAACCCTTGGAGTGTCCTTCCTCGTCACATCGGTTATCAGTGGACTTCTAGTGGCGGCCGGCGGCATGTTCTATGTCTTATTGCTGAGCATGGCTGTGCTGGGACTCAGCGTTGTACATCTGGCATTTGTTCGACTCGAGGATCGGCCCGAAGGCACAGCGGCCTCAGACGCGGAGTCCACCGACCTGCAGCCCAAGCAGCACAAGGTCGACGTTCGAGGCACTGTGCGGGTGGTGCGCGGCGTACCGGGACTGCTGGCACTGATCGCCTTTTCCTGCTTCAACAACTTCCTCGCCGGCGCGTTCATGGCCCTGCTTGACGCGTACGGGCTGTATCTGATGTCCGTGCAGGCCTGGGGTCTGCTCTGGGGTGCGCTCAGCACATGCTTCATCCTGGGAGGTCTCGCCGTCGCCAAGACTGGCCTGGGCAAGAATCCGGTCCGGCTGCTGCTGCTGGTCAATGTCGGATTTTGGAGCGTGAGCTGCGTTTTCCCACTGCAGTCCTCGGTGATCTTGCTGACGGCAGGCATGGCCGTGTACATGCTGTTGGCCCCGTACGCCGAGGCGGCCGAGCAGACCGTCCTTCAGAAGGTCGTGCCCTACGAACGGCAGGGCCGGGTCTTCGGGTTCGCCCAGAGCATCGAACAGGCCGCGTCGCCGCTGACGGCGTTCATGATCGGGCCGATCACGCAGCTGATCTTCATCCCGTTCATGACGACGGGTGCAGGTGTCGAACTGATCGGCGGATGGTTCGGCACCGGCCCCGATCGCGGGATTGCACTGGTTTTCGTCCTGACCGGGCTCGTCGGCCTTGTAGTCACGTTTCTCGCGCTGGGCAGCCGACCTTATCGACAGCTCAGCGAGCGCTACACCGGCGAGGCGGAGCCGGCACTTACCAGCTGATGATCTTCTTTGGCCCAGGTGCGCGAGAGCTCAGGCCCAAATCCTTAGGCGTTGATCAAGGAACCCTCAGGCGTGATCGCGTCAGCGTCGTCGTCGTCGAACCAGACACCACCGGCACCGAGGTAGCGGAACTTGACCGGCTGGCCAGCGGGCACCGCAACGGTCACGCTGCGGGTGCCGTTGCTGCGGCGTACCAGCTTGTGGGCGCCAGGCACCCAGTCATTGAAGGTCCCGACAGCCGAGACCGGTCCGTCATGGATATCGTCTGGGAGCACGAACTGAATGCGGGTGCTCGTGCCGTTGGATTTGATGTTCAAAGACATCGCCATCTCCTGAGACTCAAGGTGATTGGTCTTAGGGGCAGAGACTAGGTCAGCTTTCGGGCAGGATGGCGACGCGACACACGGGACGGACAACAGTTAGATTCTTGTCATTCGTGTGTTACACACCCACGAGTGCGCACCCATTGCCCACGCCGATCGCCCCGGGTGGGCAGCTAGTCGCTCTCGCCAAACCGCAAGCAGCTGCAAAGGTCCGCTGCGGGCGTACGGCTCGCCCCTGCTTGTCATAGCCGGTAACCTTCCGCGCGGAGGATTCGCCTAGAGGCCTATGGCGCACGCTTGGAAAGCGTGTTGGGTTCACGCCCTCGCGGGTTCGAATCCCGCATCCTCCGCTGGTCTGGCAAGGGGAGATGGAAGCTCGTCACTCTCGACCTCAGGCTGAGAATTCGGTCGTGGCCTCAATTTTGGTCTCAGTTGACCCGCGGTCATCATGCCTCTGTCCCACAGCAAGCCATTTACTCGACCCGCAACCTCCCGCCGAATTGGGTCAGTGACGTGTTGATAACGCGCCGCCACCGAGGTGCTGGACCAGGCCATGAGGTTCAATGCACGTCCGGGCAGGAAGCGGTCCTGGATGCGGAGGATCCCCACACCTGGGCCTCGGCGCGGCCGGCGGCAATGGCCTCGTCGGCGAAATCGAACCCAGTGAACCTGCTCGCCGGGTAAGCCCGCGCCAACACGTTGGCTCAATCCTTCAGCGCTTCGAGCGATTCCGGAAGGATCTGCCCGCCGTCCACGGCAATCGTCTGACCAGTGATATAGCCCGCTTCCTTCGAGGCGAGGAACAGCGCGGCGTAACCGATATCCTCGACGGTGCCGAGCCGCTTCAGCGGGATCGAGGCGGCCATGGTCTTGTGGTATTCCGGCCCGAGCGACTCCAGCCCCTCGGTGATGATGTTGCCAGGCATGACCGCGTTGACGGTGATCCCGTATTTCGCGAGCTCGATCGCGGCGGTGCGCAGAAAGCCGAGCTGGCCGGATTTCGACGCTCCGTAATGCGTCCAGCCGGGAAAGCCGGTGATCGGACCCGTGATCGAGGAGGTGATGACGATCCGGCCAGCGGCGGATTTCTTGAGGTAGGGCACGCAGGCTTTCACGGCGAGGAACGTGCCCTTCAAATTGGTGGCAAGCACCGCGTCCCATTGCTCGGGCGACATGTCCTCGATCCTCGCCTGCGGAAAGATCCCGGCATTGGCGCAGAGCACGTCGATGCCGCCATTCCGGCGCGCCGCGCTCTTCGCCATCTTCTCCAACTCGGCGAGGTTGGTCACGTCGGCTATGGCGGCGCTCGCATCGCCGCCGAGTTCCTTCGCGGCGGCTTCCGACTCGGCGTGGTGACGCGCGACAATCGTGACCTTCGCGCCGTTCCTGGCGAAGACCCGCGCGATGCCCTTGCCGATCCCCTTGCTCGCACCGGTGACGACGACGGATTTTCCCGCAATCGATGTCAGCATGCGCCCCCTCCCTCGGACGTTCTGGCAGATTCATGCCGAGTGGCGCGCTCGTGTACTGAGTATAAGAATCGCTCCGATGGTCGCGACCGTTCGCGCCATCTTGTCAATCCTCGAACGCCGCCGGATGCTCGACCGCGAGCCAAATCATGAACGCGACGAAGAGGATCCACAGGACGAGGAGAGGTGTTGCGATGATGCCAAGGATGAATCCCCGTCATCGCTTCGCTGCGACCTCCGCGTGGGGCTCAGCCTTGATCGCGTTCAGCGACTTCAGCCCGATCACCAGCGCAACGGGTCCGCACAGGGCCGACAGATAGCACAGCACGGCATCCCGCCCGCAATCGCGATGCTGACAAACCGCTTGTAGAGCGTCATCTGCAGGTCCTGCTTGCCCGATTGCTTGATCATCCACGACTGTTCGCCCTCGCCCCTGATGGCGATCATCACGGCCGCGTCGAGTATTGGCGTCCGGCGGGGAGTTTATTGAGGCGTGCCAGACTTTGCGCGTGGCCGGACAGCGCCGGTGGCGACGGTGGCTTTGGAGGATCGCCCTCGGGGTCGCAATCCTGGTCGTCGTGGGCACGGTCTTCTCGTTCGGCTACAACGCGGTGACCCGGAAACCGATGGCCGTCCCGGCGGGCCTCACCTACGTCCGGACCGGTGACCTTCGCACCCGCTTCCGGCAATGGGGTACGTCGGGCACCCCGATCGTGCTCGTCCACGGTTTCGTTGAGTCCGCCGACACCTGGCAGTACACCGGCCCTCGGCTGGCAGCAGCGGGCCACCGGGTCTACGCGCTGGATCTGGACGGTTGGGGCTACAGCCAGCGGGTCGCCCCCTTCACAGCGGAGCATCAGACGACCCAGCTGCTGGACTTCATCGCCGCGCTGCACCTGCACCGGCCCGTGCTGGTGGGTCATTCCAGCGGCGCAGCGATCGTCGCCATGGCAGCGCTGCGCAGACCGCCGGCGGTGGGGGCGGTGATGTTCCTCGACGGCGACGCGCTGAACACCGGCGCCGGTGCGAGGTCCCCGCTCACACGGTTGCTCATCGACCACTACCGCACCACGATCCTTCGCCTGCTGCTGCGGTCCGACGCCGTCGTCCGCAGCATCTACGGCTCCGCCTGCGGCGATTCCTGTCCACCGCTGGACGCCCACGGCATCGACCAATGGAGGCGCCCCCTGCAGGTCGCCGGCGCCGAAGCGGCGCTGTGGGCAATGGCCAATCAGGGCGTTCCCGGTCTCCGGCCTGCGACCCTTGCCCGACTGGCGACGACGGACCTGCCCAAGGCGGTTGTCTTCGGCGCAGACGACTCCGAATTTGACAAGAGCTCGCCGTACACCACAGCCGCACGCATTGGAGCGCCGCCTCCGATCCTGATCCCCGGAGCCCGTCACCTGACGCCGGTCAACAGTCCCGCGGCTGTGACTGCCGCGGTGCTAGCGCTGACCCGGCGAGTCCGGCCGAACTGACCAGGCCGACGACGGCTCCATCATCTGGAACTCACGAGATTGCAAGAAGCCACCACCTGACTGGAGAATTGACCTTATCCATTACCAGACGATCCTTAGTTATGGATGGAAACACCCGATGAAGCCCCTTCGCCTAGCCATACTTTCAGCTACGGGCACTGCCCAGAAACGCACGATCCCGGCACTGGTTAATTCCAAACTTGTAACAGTTTCGGCCATTCAGGGACGCAACCCAGAAAAACTTCGCGACGTCTCCGACAAGTATGGTATTCAGTCCGTCTATACTGACGAGCACAAATTGTTGGATGAGGGCTCTTATGATGCTGTCATGATTTGCTCCCCACCCTACATGCACTTTTCTCAAGCCAAGCGAGTCATCGATCGTGGCATTCCCTGTCTGCTAGAAAAACCGGCAGCGATGAGCGCCGACGAGTGCAACGAACTAAGTCACATCGCGGCCGTGCGGGCGGTTGTCGTTCACGTAGCCCATCACCTCCGCCATCAGGACACTTATCGGCGAATGCGGGAAATTCTCGAGAATGGCGAACTTGGTGAAATCGTCACCGCCTCTGCTGAATGGAGCTTCAAAATGAATCGAGCGGCTCCAAGTGCAGCCTGGAAACTTGACCCTTTAAAGAACGGTCTATCGGCTATGAACGACGCCGGCATACACACCATTGATGCAATGATTGGCCTGCTCGGACCAGGATCGCTACGAGGTGCCGCATCTGTCCGTCGGCCTGAGGACAAGACGCACGAGACGGTTGACATCCTCTATGAGCAGCATGAATGTCTCACGCATATCAGGTCTTCACGTCTCTATGGACCTTCAGCCAATGATCTGCGCATAAATGGAACGGATGGCTCAATCTATGCGCCAGGCTTTTTCACAGAGGACTCTTCGGTCAGCTTCGATGTGACCCGTGCCGGCGAAACGGAATCCGTCAGGCATTCCAGTCCGAACGCATACCAGGTCGAGGTTGAAGATTTTGCAAGATCCGTCGAAGGACTAACTCCACTATTCCCCGCTACCGATCTTCATGACGCTTGGCTAGCAATGTCACTCATTGATGCCGCCCATCAGACCATTACCAGCACATAGCACCCCGACGCAAAAGATATTTTGTCATTGCTTTACGTTTCACTCACTGTAAAGCATAACATGGGAGAATAAGCTACGGACTCGGACTCAGATTCACGTGCGAATATGCGTCGTAAACAAATTCGTTCCAGTCATTCGCACTTGAAACAAACTGAATCTTAATGGT
>Ga0114129_10005907_pt1 | contig 17317 bp, 12 predicted proteins | sample RhiMetdeltSRZDD1_FD_80071 | JGI IMG/M metagenome (GOLD analysis project Ga0114129, IMG submission 80071) | Populus rhizosphere microbial communities from Tennessee, USA - Rhizosphere MetaG P. deltoides SRZDD1 (version 2) (version 2) | ecosystem: Host-associated > Plants > Roots > Rhizosphere >... | reverse complement strand
GCCGAGTTGGTTAATTGACTGCGGCGTGAGGCCGATATGGCCCATCACGCTGATCTCCTCATCTACCAGACGCTTCACCAGCGGAACGCGTTTGTGTCCGCCTTCGAGTTTGATTGCTTCCGCACCACCTTCCTTCACCAGTCGCAGCGCGTTTCGCACGGCATCGTCATCGCCTGTGTGGAAAGATCCGTAAGGCATGTCTGCGACCAACAACGCACGCTGCACTGCTCGTCGCACGGCCTTCAGATGGATCAGGATCTCATCGAGCGTTACGGGCACGGTGTTGCCGTATCCCAACACGACGTTGCCGAGACTGTCGCCGACGAGAATTATGTCGATTCCCGCTTCGTCGACGACGCGCGCAGTCGGGTAGTCGTACGCTGTCAGACAAACGAGACGTTCGCCACGTTGTTTACTTGACCGCAAAGACGGTGCACTGACCTTTTCCGGCCGTTCAGGCTTCAGATAGGGCATTTTAGCTCTCTTTACACCACGATGTGTGGACAATTGGATTGCCAGTGAAACGGAGACTTTGGAGATGTCGTGGGCTCGATAACAAGTGGCTGGCATTATAACGGGAAACGTTGGAAGGGGAAAAGCGCAGCGTGGTTGCGCTCCGGAGGAGCGACATGTTTATAGAACGCCTAGCCATCACGACAGCGCCCCGTTAGGAGCGCCATGTCGGAAACATGTCGCTCCTCTGGAGCGAGATTAATTATCTGGACTCAAGCTATAAACATGTTGCTCCTCCGGAGCAAAATCAACCTGCTGACCAGCGACTGACTGTTGATCGATCTTTGGTTTGTGCTAACAACTCGCTAATCGATTTCCCGAGCACAGGATGAATCAGACCCGGCATGAGTTCGTTCAGCGGCACGAGCACGAAGCGCCGCAATGCGAGGCGAGGATGGGGAACCGTCAGGAATTCTGTTTCGATTTCCTGGTCCTTGAAGATGAGCAAATCGAGATCGATCGTGCGTGGCCCCATGTGAATGTCACGCGTGCGGCCGAGCGCATATTCAATGCGTAACATGCGCGCCAGCATCTGTTCAGGCGAGGGAAGTGTCGCGCCGCGCACCTCCGCGACCATGTTCAGAAACGCAGGTTGGTTTTCGTATTCGACGGGCTCAGTTTCGTAAATGCTGGAGAGTCGAATAACATCCAAACCGGCGTCGACCATGCCGCGCACCGCGAGCAAAAGATATCCGGCACGATCGCCGAGGTTAGAACCGAGTCCGACGTAGGCGTTTTGAATCATCAACGATGTCTCAACTTCTCACCTTAATCTGGCTCAAATGGCGTCTATTGCGCAACTCGCTTCGCTCCAAAAAAGCGGTCGCGAACAGGGTCGCCTCGATCCTGGGAATGCTTGTGGCGCTGGCGGTGTCTCTCACGATCGCGCTGATTCTGGGTTTTGCTGCTTACGCTCTGAGCCAACCTGAAGCACTGGACCAGGCGTTTCGACGAACGACAACGAGCGATGTTCCAGGCTCTGTCTCCGCCGAGTTCATATTCTTTTCCATCGTCGGATTCATATTCCTGATGTGGGCCACTGTGCCTTTGAGCATTGGCGGCAGCAAACAATTCGACGCGGGGAAGTTGTTGATGTATCCGATAACGCTTCGCAAGTTGTTTGCAGTCGACTTCGTTAGTGAGCTGACGACACTACACTCGGTGTTCGCGATACCCGCCGTGCTGGCAATCTGCATTGGCTCCGGTCTCGGCACGGGCAATCTCACTGCCGCGCTGCTGACAGCAATTCCGATAATTCTATTTGGCCTGGCTTTATCCAAATGGCTTTCGACGACGATCGCCTTGCTTGTTCGTCGCAAACGCGCGCGCGGTGAGACGATGGTGGCGCTGATAGGCGCGGTGGCCGGCCTCACCGCCGCCGTTGCAGGCCAGATCGCGCCAATTCTCTTCCAGCATGCCGGATCGTTTCGTTCGTTACGGTGGACGCCACCGGGTGCCGCCGCGTTTTTATTGGTCAGCGATGAAGCCAACGATCCTGTCGCCTATATCCTTGCTTTTGTCACTTTGAGTGTTTACGGCATCGGTTTGGTCGTGGCGACTTACGCGATTGCGCGGCGCGCAGCGCTCGGCTTCGGCGGCCGACAGAAACGGAAAGCAGCCATTGCATCCGAAGCCACGGCAGGCTACTCCGGTTGGAAATTGCCATTCGTGTCTGCGGAGTTTTCCGCGGTGTTCGAGAAAGAGATGCGCTATGCGATGCGCAATGCTCAAGTGCGCATGCTGGCGCTGATGCCGTTGATATTGATTGTCGTTCGCGCCATCAACTCGCGACGCTGGGGCACTGGAAGGCCGCCGGCGTCGGAAGATTTTTTGACTTACGGATCGGGATTAATAGCGACGGGCGGAGTTCTTTACGTCTTTGTCATCCTGGCAGGGCTGTCTTGTAATCTTTTTGCTTTTGAAGAAGGAGGAATGCGAACGCTTATCCTGTCGCCCGTCGACAGGCGGAAGATCCTGCTCGGAAAAAATAGCGCGATCGCGGTAGTGGCATTTGTATTCTCCGTGTTTCTGTTGATTCTGAATACGATCGTCTTCCGCGATCTGACGGTCCAGGCGGTGCTATTTATCGTGCTGAGCTTTGTTATCTTTGCGGCAATTAGCTCGACGATCGGCAACTCGCTTTCAATTCGTTTTCCAAAACGGATGCGGTTTGGGAAGCGCATGAACGTGTCTGGCGTGTCAGGGGTCTTCCTAATCCCCATGATCATCGCGCTCGCGACGCCGCCGTTCGTAGCCACGATGATTGGCTACTTCAGCCGCAGCCTGGTTTATGAATACATGGCGCTGCTGGTTCTGGCGTTGATGTCGGTCGGGTTCTACTTTTTGATGGTCAAGTTTCAGGGGCGCTCTCTTGCGAAGCATGAGATCGGAATACTGGAGGTAGTTCGAGAGCCGGCAGATGAATGAGGTTATTTCTCGCAAAGGCGCAAAGGGAGCAAAGAAGGAGGCCAAATTCTTCTTCGCGCCTTTGCGGGAAACTTTGCGCCTTTGCGGGAAACATTTTTAGCTGTGTTACACTTGGCCCCCGGTAACTTTGAATCCAGTGATGCTTCAGGGCATCCGGGCGGGTTTGGAGCCCCGTCAATACACAAATGGCTCGCAGAAGATTTCGCAGCAACCAGCGTCACGAACCAACCACGGAGCGTTCCTTTCAGGAATACATCCTCTCCACTCCCGCACCGCAAACGTCCAGAACCGAACTACTGCGGCTCATCCGCGGCGGTGAAGACACTTTTCTCGAACTAAAAGTCAAACTCTCGAACACAGAAAAGATCGCGCAGGAAATCGTGGCCCTCGCAAACACCGGCGGCGGAGTCATCATCTTCGGCGTAAACGATCAGTTACGAGTCGAAGGTGTTGACGATCCGGAGCGCGTCCAGGAGGAGCTGGTGAGGATCTGTCGCGAAGAGATTCAACCGCCGCTCGTTCCGTTCATCGATCGCGTCGCGCTGGACAACGGGCGTCGCATCGTCGCGCTTGATATCGAGAGCAAAAGACGACCTTACCGGACGCGTGACGGGCGCTTTTATCTCCGCATCGGAGATGAGAAACGCGAGGCTTCGCGCGAAGAGATCTCTACGCTCCTGGATGAATCACGTCCGCTTCGCTACGAAGACGTGCCGGCGCTTGGCGCAACGATGGGTGACGTCGACGAGGCGCACTTGTGGAGTTTCTTACGCGAGTTTGAAGGAGGAGCTTTTGAAGAAGCGACGGTCGTTGGTTACCCGACTGCCGAGGTGCTCGAGCGCGATCTGTTGCTGGCGACAAACGATGGACAGGAGGTAGTGCCGACTGTCGCTGGCTTGTTGTTGTTCGGGCGTGACGAGCGCGTCACGGAATTGCTCCCACGCGCTGCCGTGACGGCGACGAGGTTTTCCGGCGATTCGCAACAGTCGACGATCGTCGAACGCGTCAGGTTTTCCGGCAACTTACTTTCAGTTTACGAAGGGCTCATGCGCTTCGTCAGTCGCTATTGCGATCTGTCGGAAGTACGACCGAAGAGTATTGCGACGATGGCAGAAGAGTCGCCGGTGCCGGCACGTTCGAGCTATCACCGCGGCGTCGTCGCCGAAGCGATCGCAAACCTGCTCGCACACAGGGATCTTGCGCTCAGAGATCTTCCGAGCCGGGTGCACGTTTTCGACCACTCGCTGGAGTTTGTAAATTCGCGTCGTAGCGGCGGGTTCTCGCCTGTCGCACAAAAAGCGATTCGTTATGGAGTGCCGGAGCGTTTGAATCCGCGTTTGGCGGCTGTGCTGACGAGTGCTGCTTATGGTTTGAAACTGCCGTTGCAGGGATTGCCGGCGTTGTTGCGTGAGGCGCGACGATTCTCGAACCGGAAAGCTGAGATCGTTTCGTTCAACGATGAGTTCCGGTTGAGAATCTACGGAGTGTTTTAACCGCGGATAACGCGGATTATTTCTGACCGCTCTTGTTGTCAGGCTTCGGCGAGTTGTAATACTGGCGCGCCTGGATTACGTATTCCTTATCGTCATACGTGCCGTCGCCATCCACGTCCACACTCACCTTTAGCTTATGCTGTTTGCCGTCGCGGACTTCGCCCGGATTAAAGGCAAGACTGTACTGACTGCGCAGCAACGCGTTGATGCTGCCGAGCACCTTCGGCAATTCTCCTTCGAATGTCACCGGAAAATATGCTCCACCAGTTTCCTTCGCGAAAGTATTTAACGTGTTGTCAGCCTGCAACCACGTCATTCGACCCGGCATTCCCGTCAAACCATCCGTCGCCGGCAATTGATCGCCGTAGATCTTCTTGAACAAGTTGCCGGTGCCGATGATGTAGACCGGCACGCCGGAGTTCTGTAGCACTTTACGCGCGTCGCCGTAATTAATCTTGCTGAACGTATCGATGCCGGAAGCAATCAGGATCACAGCACGACGCCGTCCCTGAACGGAGGCTAACCCCGCGTACTCAGATTTGTCCGACTTCGACTCTTCCAGTACAACCGAATCACCTCGCCCACCGACAAGCACAAATTTCAACGCGTCAAACAAGTTGGTTTCGCGAAACGCAGGCTGGTTTCTCAATAGCAAACTAACCACCTGCTGAAGCCGGGCCGGATCGTTCGTGAAATCCGTCAAAGGAGTGGGACGAATATCAAACGCGATGACCGAAACATAATCGTCCGGCGGCTTGATGAAACTCGACAGAAACATCGCAGTCGGGCGGATCACTTCGTATGTACCAGGCTCCATTCCTCGATTTCCGTAAAGTCCAAAGATCTCCGACCATTTGCTGTATTCGACGACCATCGCCACGGTAATCGGCGCTTCCGGCGTGGAAAAGTTTGTGATTGTTTGCTGCACACCGTCGGCAAACAGCGCAAAGTTGGGTTTCTTGAGGCCGGTAACAATCTGGCCGCTCTTCTTGTGGTAAACAACGGCATCGACGTTGACGATCTGGGTGGAAATCGTGACTTTTTCGATGTCCTGCGGCTTGGTCGGTTCCAAATCTTTCGGCAGCGGTTCCTGCTGGTCCTCGCCGGGTTTGGTTTCGCTGGGGCGTTTGTTTTTCTTTTCGTTGGAAGTGGGTGGCTGACGTCTGGACTGCGACCACCCGGGATTCACAGTTGCGCCGAGCAGCATCAACGAGAGCGCAATACCAAAAAGCGGATAAAAGCGGTTAAATCTCATAATTTCGACTCCAGAAGCGAGGAAGGCAATCCACAGCTTACACAGATTTATTCAACAGAATCTGCGTACTCTGTGGATGGAGAACCTCAATTAGGACATCTCCGAATTCTGATGCTGGGGAGCGGATCCAAGTTTACCACTAACGGCCGCTGGCTTCCGCCTCGATAACGATATCGTAGTTGCCGGTATTGTCCGTCAAATCGCCCTCGTTGACCCCGAGAAACAGCACTCCATCTCGTTGCGCGACAAACTCGCGACGCGGTCCGATCAGGATAAAGTCGTCGTTATCGTCGCCGATTACAGCGATGAGCGCGCCCGTGGCTTCGTTGCGCATCAGCTTGTCGTTGTCCTGAATACCCATCACTCCGCCCGGCGTCGAGAAACGTCCACGTCCGAGTGAAACGCGACCCGAAGCACTGATGCGAAGTCGTTGACCCTTGCGCACGACCAGCCCGCTGTTAGTCCAGCCGTTGTTTGCGTTGTCGGCGCGGACGCCGACTTTGATCGTAAAGAAGGTTGGCGTTGAAGACGAAGAAGAAGCGGGTGTCGTGTCGATAGTTCGCGAATCTGTCGTTCGCGAATCCGTATCTGGTTGAGTATTCGGACTCGAAGGCCGGCTTAAAGGCGCGTTGTTCCGTGCGGTTTCGTCAGTGGCGGCTGGGTTGCCGCTGTTGGAATCGAACTCAATCGATTCAACGTCTTCGACGTAGACAGTGGTTTGCCCGCGTCTGCCTCGTGCGTTTCCACCGATCAGGATTGTGAACTGCTGGTCCTTAAAGCCGATCACCTGGCCACGAATGACGCTGCCGTCTTTGAGACGAATGGTATCGGCGAGTAGTGGCGTCGAGAGTGAAATCAACAACAAAGTGGAGAGCAGAAGTTGAAACGTTTTCTTCATAATACTTCTCCCTTATTGGGGCATTCCGTTGACGAGGTTTAGCAAGACTCGAATGCTTTTGCAAGCGGGAGAGGGGCATTATGCGGAGGCTTTGATGGCGGTTGCGTAGACCACGTTTGCCTCCACCGTTTTTATTGACGATTGCTCAATGAAATCAAGATTTTCCCGGCGGACCTGTGCGCGCGCTTCGGGGTCGAGTTGTTCGACGGTGCCGCGGTAGCCGGAGCCAAGGATCATGGCCCACCAATCGTCAGGTGAGTTCACTGGCTGAGAGTCGCTTTCTGCGACTGCGTCTATCGCTTCGAGACCCACTGCTGACAACAGCGAGCGCAGGTCGTCGACTTCGCAGATGCGGTCCCAGGGGTTGAACCCTTTGTAGAGATCTGGTCGTGCGTTGCGAACGGAGTTCCAGAAGGCAGTGTTGGCAGGTTCGAAGAAACGTGGTCCCCAGGTTGTGATCGCCAGTTTGCCACCTGTGCGCAGCACGCGTTTGAGTTCGCACAGCGCTGCTTCCATATCGGGAACGAAGAAGATGCCGAAGACGCAGATCACGACGTCAAAACTATCTTCTTCAAAGGCCAGATGGGTCATGTCGCCAGGCTGGAAGTTGACGTTCTCCAGGCCCTGTTGTTTTGCTTTGCTGCGTGCGAGTTCGAGCAGGTTTTCGGCAAGATCGACGCCGGTCACGGATCCGCGTGGTCCAACAGACTTGGCCGCCGGGATCGCTGACGCTCCACTACCACAGCATACGTCGAGCACTCTCTGTCCTTCTGTTAGTACAAGCCGCTCCACCGTGCGTCGCCCGTATCGCTCCCAAAACGTATTCGCCGGATGATCGTAGAAGTCAGCCGCTGCGTTGTAAGTCGTGGCTGCTTTCCTTTTGGCAGTTTCGAGTTCACTCATCAACTCGCATAGTGCCACAAAAACCAAGCCGCGGATAACGCGGATTAAATCCGGATTTATCCGCGAACAAAAAAGATGTTGACAAAGCTTGCGAGTAGGAATATGTTCCCGCCGTTTTCAACAAGTGGAACTCAGAAGTTGGTTCTTCGCATATCTTCTTAACGGCTCGCTAATCTCAGCCTCTGGCGATCCGAAATTGGACCAGAACGACTAAGGTACCCAGGGCGTCGAGAGCAAGATGGGTTTCGATCAACTGTGTGCACACGGTTTGTCCGCGTGCAGAAGGAGGTATTCGTGCGCATCTCGCGTCGAAGTTTTATCAAAGCAGCTACTGTGGCTAGTGCGGCGGGCGCCGCAGGTGTTCTCAGCTCGCAATTGGCTTACGGATGGGGCGAGGTAACCGACACTACTGTGCTCGGGCCGATTCCAACGGGCGGCTACAAGATTCTCGAGATCTTTCTCTACGGCGGAGTTTCTCCATGGGAAACCTTCTACGTCCGTACTGGCATTGCCGATCCATTCTTCGGGTTAGACACGCAAGTCGGCGATCTCGATTGGAGTGGTTCCTGCACTGGCGTCCCGTCACCTGCGGGTCAGACGAGTGCATTTGCGACCGACTCACTGGGCCCAGTGGCCTGGGGGCCCAGCACTAAGCCGCTATGGTCGCGCAGCGATATTTTTAGTCGTGCGCGCATGGTCGTCTTGCAGCACAACCTCGAGCCCCACGAAGCGGCGATTCCGTATTCGCTGACCGGCCACGTTTTAGGCCGGCCAAACTTTTCGGGATTGGGCGCCGCTGTCAGCCATCGCTTCGCTAACTCAGGTCACCCTTTGCCGTACTCGTACGTTCTCATGCCTGACGGTGGAGCAACCGTCGGAGACAATTTCCACGGCATGATTTCCACGGGTACGCACGGCGGTGAGCACCGGCCCTTGCTGTTGATGGTCGGTCCAACCAGCGGCAGTCTCGGTACGCAGCTACAGCGCAACGGCATATCTTCGCCAGCAAACGATCTACTGCGTTTCTTTAGGGCCAGCTATGCCGACAAGCTTCGGACAAACGGCGTCGTCGCGCGGTCGAAGGGGTACTCTGCTTACACCGCGGGTGTCGACAACCTGCTGAATGCTCCCGCACTCTCGATACTGCTGAGCAGCGCTAATCTGGCGCCTGCAAATGCGACTGGCTGTGCGTCGTTCCTTCCCGCAGTTCCACTAACCGCACTCGATCGCACCTCAGCCGCCATCCGCGCCGGGGCTTTTTTACTCTCAACAGCCGAAGCTTCCGGCGGCGCTCGTTACGTGGGTGTGATTGACGGCGGTTTAATGCAGGCGGGGGGCGCCGGCTACGACACGCATGGCGGCAACACGCTCACGACGGGTGTCAACATCTGGAATGTCTGTTCGACTCTTGCAGATGTTATCGATAATTCTTCAACACCTGCTGCTGGAAAGATCTCACTTAACGACACGCTGGTCGTGATCAAAACGGAATTTGGTCGTACGCCTGCACCAAATGGCGGCGGTGGTCGAGACCATTGGCCGCACGGTTACGTCAATATCCTGATCGGTGGACCGATCACGTCACGCGGCATCGCTGGAGCCATCGGTTTTGACACGACAGAACGAGGACATGCACGCCCTGTCACTCTTACTCCAACTCTGGAGTTGGGCCATTTCACGCCGAGCGAGTTTCAAGGCGCGTTGATGCTCGCGGCTGGCATCTTTCCGTTTCAACCTGAAAACTTCGGCATCGGAGACATGAGCGTCGCCACCCGCGACGCGACTGAAAATTTGACGGCGACTCAGCTTCGCTCACGTGTACTCGGCGTTTAGGAGAGGAGAGAAAAATGCGCAAGCTTCGTCTTGTTCTCTTTTTGGCTCTCGTAGTGGGACTCAGTTCCTGTAACACTTGCAGTCCGCAGCTTCCCACCGCTCGATCAAGCGACGCAGGCGATTACTCCTTCGTTCGCCAGGCGATACCAAAGCTGACCGGACGCAAGGCTCGCGGTTATGCGGAAGTAAAAGTTCTCGCGGATCTGATCTCACAAACAAACCGTCCGACGGTCGTCAAGGCGATGTTTCTGCAACAGGATCTGCAGCGCGAGTATGTAGAACATTGGAGCGAGAACGTTGTCGACTTCATGCGCGCTCATCGTGAGACTGGAAAACAACAGATAGGACCAGGGCTTTGTCTTGGTCCAAGTATGCGCCCACAGCCGGATTACACTACGACGCTCGCGGAGTTTGTGCGTGACCACGATCCGACCAACAGCTCCGTTCCGGGCGGCGGCTACAATCTTTCAGACTTATTAAGATCCTCGTTTGCTCTCGATAACTTGTCTCCGGCTTATCGCGCCTACTTGTTCGCGATGGTGAATCGTCCCATCCTCGGGAACGAGGCCACCGAACAAAACCGCCGTGACGACTTAGGCGCGACCTTTTCACGCGTCTATAGCGATCGACAGATCACTTGCGTGGCGTGTCACACGACCACAAGCTCCACCTCCGGCGCACAAACTTTCTGGAACCGGCACTTCCCCATCCGCGGGCAGTTCACAACTGCACTGTTTGGAATGGCGACGGGAAGACCTTCGGATCAGGTACACGCAATGCTTCGTACCGACGTCGTCGGCGGCTCGATGCGACCGTGGGGAATTCAGAACTGTGGGTCTTTCATCGCTGAAGGGAGCGTGACCGATGACACGTTAACGACGCCCGCCGGTTCTCCGATCAACGCATTCCTGACGAGTGACCACGGGCGACGAGGATCGATATGGCAGGTTGAGACTCTCTTACATACAGGCTACGACAACTTAATCGCCAACGGATTGGTACGTGACCGTCCGGCAGGTGGGTCGGGTGTTCGCTGTACATATTGCTCAGGAGCATCTACGTGTCCGAGCGGCGCCTCCACCACGGTTCCGCCACTCGATGCCGCCGCCATCACCCGGGAAAATGACGCTCTCGCAGTGCTTCAAAACCGCTGCTTTGGCTGTCACATGTCGGGGTTGGGCGGACTTCAAATGGACTCATCGAATTTCAAGACTCAGCTAATCGGTGTGAACGCACTCAGGAGCGCTTCACAGCTTCTTGTGTTTCCCGGTAATGCGAGTTCGAGTTACATCATGACAAAGATCGATTCCGCAACCGATCCTTTGCCGGCACCGGATAACTCCGCACGTATGCCTTTTGGCAACCCTCAACTCCCGGCCGCTGAGCGCGACAGGATTCGCAACTGGATCAATGGCCTCGCGCCGTCAGCCGGATGTGCGACGTGCAGCGCCAACGTATGCGAAACGGATCATCTTCAGGGGGACGCGGCTTTTGCCTTTCTGACAGCGGGTCGAATAGTTGAGAACACGTGGGACGAGGTAATGGGCGCACCGCTCACGATTCCGAATCGCTTTCCACGCAACGCCGCGCAACGCGATATCTTTTGGACACTGACCGAAACACAGTTTGTTCCAAGTAAGTGGTCGATGCAGAAACTGCTGTCTCGCGTTATCACTACCGACTTTTTCAATCGACTCTCGCCCTCTCAAACCACGGGTGCCAGCGCCTACGAACTACCGCCTTATATCGATCCATGGTCGGTAGGCGATCCGCGGCTCCCACCGATTGCACTTCCCGGCACTCCTCCCGGCAGCGGCATGGCGCCAACTCCGGATCCAGCTTACGACGGCGAGTCGGAACCGAATCGGCCACGCCACTACAATTCGATGACCGACGGCGTGCACCGGTACTCTCCCCGCTCGCTCCTTCAGTCTGTTCACAAGGCGTTGGGTTGGCCCGCGCCACCGCGCGAGGCGTCCGTGAGTTATCCGGACGACAATCTGCGCAAGTCGTTGGGCCAGTTCTATCGCGATGCTGAACCAGGTTTCCGCGAAATCGGTTTTCAGGGTCTGCTGACTTGGGAACAGGTGCACGGGCGGTGTAACAAGCCTGCGAACCATACTGGTGATGATTGGGTTGATCGACTGGTCACCGCAATCCCGAGTTTCAATGCGAGCAACCCCACAAATCACGCGCGCCTTCGAGACGTCATCATCGCGTTGAAGGATCGCTTGCTCGCCGATCCTTCCATTCAAACCAACACACCCACCGATGTTTCACAAACGGAAACCGCTGCATTTGCGGCGCTGTTTGGGATTGCTCTCACGGACGAGCCGGATCTCTCGAGCAGCGCAGCCAGCGACGCCTTTGAACAAAAGGTTCGAGACTCGTGTGGAATGCTACTGGAGACACCGCAATTCATGTTGGCGGGCATCGCTCCGACTCAACTCGGCGAGCGCCCCCGGCTCCAGGTCTGCCAGCCCGGCGAAGCCTGTGGCTATCGTGCGGTTTGCGACAGCTACGTTTTGCCGATGGAGCGCTTGGGTTATGCGGTGACGTGTAGAGACGATACGCTCACCGTAGCTCCAGTACCCACTAATCCCGGCGTCAGGATCGTTGACTTTTGCCCGCGGGGACGTTGCGGCGTCATACCCGTTCCCTGGGAAGTGGCAACAGTGGATTCATGCCTGCTTGAACCGCAGAAATGTTTCCGTAAACCGCCACAATGCGATCCGCGTTGTGAACGTGTCGACTGTTGTGGTGGCCCACTGCCTCCTATCGACGGTAGTGAGATGTTTCTGTTCTGGGCAGACAGCGGTAAGGTGAAGCAAGCGACCAATGTGCAAATACTGCGTCCGCCGAAGAATGCATTTGAACCACTCGCGCCGGGCGCAGAGCTCAAGACTGGCGAGGTGTTGGCATTAACTGCCGAGTCACAATTGGATATAGATGGTCCTGAAGGAAGTTTCCGCACTCCCAAGGAAGGTCTCGGTAATCGCGGTCAAACGAAGTACTGGTTTGTTCAAGTCACTGGTCCACAGGCACTCGTGCCGGAACAGCGCGAGCAATTGGCAGCACCTGTTCCGATCCAGGCATCGCTGGATCTGTCGAACAAAGTGTACTGGTTGGCCCAGGGAGAAGCGGGTTTACCGACGATACCGGGTCAGCGAAAAGAGCCTTCAACACTGCCGGGCCGCAATCGGAATCCACGTGCGACACTGTTGCTGCCGGCGTGGGAGAGGGTCGTTCCACTTCAATTCCGGCGAAGGATGCGGAGGTAATCCGCGTCATCCGCGGCTAATTCTGGCGAAGTGCCGGCATCGGGATCGGAATCCCGTACGTCGTTGCGCCGACGCCTACGCCGCCTTCGCAGGAGTTCGGCGGCACTGTGCAGACGCGCCGTGTTGCCGGACATTCCGCGGCCCAGAACATGTAACCAAGCATTCCGCTGGTTGTTCCGGCACCGTTCGGCGCAACTGTTTGCACGTATGCGCCGGTTGAGTTGGTTAGCGAACTGCTGAAACTGACGCACTCAGGCGCAGCCTTACTGCCGGTAACGATGTAGAGCGCGCCGGTGAATTTCGCCGGTGCGAGCGGCAAGATGGGAGGAGCAAACTGCGGTTTGCCGTCTACGTGCTCCTGCCAATCGGCCTGCGCCGTTGCAGCAGAATTAGGTTGACGCCCGGGAACCATTGCGTTCGCGTAATCCAACACGGGCACCGCCGTGTTCAGCCAATCAGCAGTTGCTTTGCGCGTTAGAGCGATCAACCAGCGGTCACCCGCGGCGAGGTCGATAGTTAATCGCGCTGCATGAGTGTTTCCTGAAGCGTCGTAGGGAAGGACCGAACGATAGGCATTGATGAACGCCTGTAGGCCCGGCAGATTCGGGTTGGTGTTTTCTTCGTAATCGATTTCAATGCCGACACCCAAACGTTGGGCTGCCTCGGCGGCGTTCAAACCAAGCTGGCTTGGGTTAGTTGCGAGCGCCTGATTCCACGCGTCGACATAAGTAATCCCTCCGATCGACAACTGCACGCGAACGCCGCGACTCTTGAAGTAATCAACCACTGCCTGAGTCATTCCGTTGGGTATGCCTTGCGTGGTGGCTGAATCGTTTGTCTTGTTCAGCAGTCGCAGTGGGTGAACAAAACTCAAGACGACGAGGTTCACTGACGGCGTTCCATCTCCACGGTCTATCAGCCAGCGGTTGCGATTATCGAAATCGGTCATGTTCCGAACGCTGGCCCATGAACAAAACTCACTTCCGCAATGCCACGCCCCGTAAACCGATATGTTGGTGAAAGCGGCGACTTGCCTCGGCTTTGCAGAGTACCCGCCGAAGAGCGCAGCAACTATAAGCAAGCTCAGCGCAAACATTCTTAGCATCCCAGTTTTCCTCCGGTTGAAGGTTGAGGTTGAGGGGGAATAGATTGCGAAGGTGCGCAAATCTTAGCACGTGCAAGACACGGGGGGCGAGATCGTTCCAGACAGGGTAAGATCTGGAGTGGAAGACATGATAGTTCTACTGACCATCCTGCTGGCGTTCAGTCCGTTGGCCCAAACGGGCCAGCGTGAACTAACGGCCTGCGACCTGCTTAACGGAGGGCTCGGTTCGATCGATTTCGACAAGGACGGCGTTGAAAACTGTAAGGACAACTGCGTACTCGATGCGAACCCCACGCAGAGCGATCGCAATCGAAATGGAATTGGCGATGCGTGTGAATGGCGCGAGCGACAGCGGCAGCAGTGGGAGACTTCCGGCCGTGAGCTCCGCCGCCAGGCGCGCGAGCCGGTTGACCTCTCGAAGTTGATAGCTAAATCGTCAGACGTAGTGCTCGTCAGAATGAAGGGTTTCGATTGGATCGAAAATGGCGGCGGTGTTGCGAAGGTCGAGATTATTCACCGCTTCAAAGACTCGACCGATACGACTCAGCAGCAGTATGTCCGGCCGATGTGGGTGTTTGTGCCGAAAGGTGGGCCACCGGAGTTGATGGGTGAGCTGTTGCTTTTCCTGCGGAACCGGAAGGCTAGAGAATGGAGAAAGTCTGAAGCATGGCCCGAGCCGGAGCGCCCCGCCGAAGCGTTGAAGTATTTCCGCTACGAGCTTGCAGATTTTAAGTACGGCGTTCTCGGCGTCTCGCCAAAGCGCCTGATCGAAATCCAAAAGATAATCGACGCGGAGCGCCGTTGAGACATGTAACGTGAGTGGTGTCGATGAACCTTCAGAACACGATCATCTATCTCATCGGAATTCCAGCCGTAGGCAAATACTCCGTCGCCAGAGAAATCGCTCGCATGACGGGCGCCAGGGTTGTCGATAATCAACTCATCAACATGCCCGTATTTAGTGTTATTGGTTACGATGGCACCGATGCGTTTCCGTTTCCTCGTGAGGCGTGGACGCAGATTGGAAAGATCCAACGCGCAGTGTTGACTGTCATTCGTGATTATTGTCCTCCGGATGCAAGCTTTGTGTTTACGAACGTCCTTGACGCGCGAGATCCTGGCGATAAAGCGTGTTACGGCCGGATTGAGCGAGTTGCGAAACAAAGAAATGCGTTGTTCGTTCCGGTGTGGCTGACTTGCGATGAGTCGGAGATACGTCGCCGCAAGGACACACGTGAGCGCAAGGAGCGTTTGAAGGACATTGACTTAACAAACGTTCGACGGTGGGTCAAAGAATTTCAAGTACTCAGAGTGCCGCACCCAAACGCGTTGACACTCGACACTTCCACCTCTCGACCGCACGAGGTGGCTAAGCGAATCCTGAAGCATGTGAAGGAAGTTTCAGCGCGGCCTGTTTAAGACCACATGTGGCTGATTATTGCTGCATCACTTCCCATTAAAAACTGCATGAGAAAGAGGTAACGCAATGTCAGCTTGCAAGGGCACATTGCTTGCCAACACTTCGGCGTTCACTGATTTCTAAAACGCTCGGAGGACACGATCGTGAGTCGATCATTAGCTCTACGTGTAATCTGTGCCTCGTTGCTTCTGTTGAATGGCCGTCCGGCCTTGTGTCAGCAACCGACCGCGCAGCCGTCTCCGCAGATCGCGGTTAAGGTCGAGGATCATACTGAAAAGATGAAACGGAACATCCTAAAGCTGGGTGTGGGCCACCAGCTCACCGCCGTGCTCAAAGACGGCATCGAGTATCACGGCGCGATTACGGAGATCGGCGAAGAGAGTTTCAAGTTGGCTGAGATCGATCTTAAGCAGGTTTTTACTGTTCGTTACGACAACGTCAAGAAGCTGTACCGTGACTACTCACATAAGGATCCGCTGTTTGGCAGAAACCCGAGGAGAAACACGATCATACTTGTATCAATAATGAGTTTTCTTACGGTGATGCTTGTGGCAGCTGTGAGGCGCCCGGATTAGCACTATTTCGCGTAAAGAGTGCTCTTCTCCAATCTCACGCTGAAATTGATGGAGCTTGATTGAATGAACAACGACGAAGGTCTTTAGATGATGCGCGTTTTACCTCCTGCTCAAAATGCTTGCGACTGGAATGGTGGTCAGCCTGCCTAACTGGTGCTTGCTTTAATTACGTGTGTTTGCAAGTACTCGGCGAGGCGAATGGATAGAGTGATAATGGTCATCGTCGGGTTCGAGAGCCCGGTCGAGCAGAAAACTGATGCTCCGGCTACATACATATTGTCAATGCCGTGGATCTTCAGGTTTTGATCTACTACACCTTCCGTGGGACTGGTGGAAGCTGACATCCTGGTCGTTCCGATGTGATGACCATTGACTGTCCATTGATCCTTTAAATCTTCCCACTTATCCCAGGTAATGATGCTCGAAAACGCACTCGAGGCCTTATTGAAAAGAGAGCAATTCGTCTCATAGGTCTTTCGGTCCAGGTCTGAAAACTGCCAGTGGATATGCGTCTCGTTTTGAGAAAAGACCTTGTCCTTGGTATCGGCTAGAGTGACGTAACTGTCATAGTTGGGGGCCATCTCGAAATACATCCTGCCACCATTGGCCCAGAACCAGCACCTGCCAATTTCATTGCTCTTGGCGGCATCTGCAGTGGCAATAAACCTGCCCTCGATGTTATTGATATTACCCGTCGGATCTATCCAGCCGGTACCGCCTAACAGGTTACTCTCAGGTGACGATAGATAATCCTGCGTAACGGTGACTGCGTTAGTCGCAGTAAGGGGATGGCACATGAAGTAGCGGCCCACCAGATCGTTTCCAACTCCGGAGAGCAGCAGTTGCCGGGCATTCGCTACGGCGCCGCAAGCCAGGATGTAAACATCGGCCGTAACAGTGAACTCTGTGGCCTTTTGTGGATCCGGATCGTCGGTCATGCTGGCTACATTCAAATAACGCACCGATCCTCCCTGTTCGACGATATTGAGCAAGGTCGCATTTACGATCACACGGACGGAAGTATTGCCGATGGTTGTCCCGTCAAAGGTTCGAGTGGCGAAATTCAACCACTGATTGCTCATAAACTGGTACATCTCCGTATCGAAATTGTCGAGCGATGGGATTGCGGCCTGTATTCCCTGCTTCTGCATTTCAGATACCCAGAACTCCGCCGTGAAATTGGTGCCATTAGTTCCATAGTCACCATAAAGATGGTTGATCGCGCAGGCTTTCGCGTAGTAGGGATCGAGATCCTCGCGAGTAATGGGCCAACCTGGAAAGCCCGGCCGTTTCTCGAAGGTGATGGCGTCCAGTGGCCTGTTCTGTCCGCCCCAATGCGTGGAGGTTCCTCCATACACCCGCTCGCGTTCAGTAGGGAAGAGGCTGGTATATCGATCGTAGCCCAGGATCAGGAATTGTTTTTCATTGTCGGCGAAAACTCCATCTGCCAAGCCGTTGTACAGTCTTACCTTATCCGGCCAACTTAGTTTAAAATATTGCGACTGAGAATAATCCAACTGACGGGCGCCATCGAGAAGGATCACATCCAATCCTGCCTTACTCAATTCATAGGCGGCGGTTATACCGGCAGGGCCCGATCCAATGATGCACACT
>Ga0114129_10005903_pt1 | contig 17322 bp, 17 predicted proteins | sample RhiMetdeltSRZDD1_FD_80071 | JGI IMG/M metagenome (GOLD analysis project Ga0114129, IMG submission 80071) | Populus rhizosphere microbial communities from Tennessee, USA - Rhizosphere MetaG P. deltoides SRZDD1 (version 2) (version 2) | ecosystem: Host-associated > Plants > Roots > Rhizosphere >... | reverse complement strand
TTGTCCGCGACTTTCGCCGGAAGCGACAGGACGACATGCGATTTGCCGTACCGCATCGCGTTCAAGATGCGTCGCGCCGCCCGCGCCACGTTCATCGACAGCAAAGGCACGTTGTCAGCCAGATTGAACCAGGTGTACTCAGCATCGTGCTGTCCCTTGAACGTCGCGTGCCGCGGGCTGCCGGTGCGCATCAGTCCCGGACATACCGTCGTCACGAGGATGCCCGAGGCTCGAAGCTCCGCCCGGAGTCCCTCGGAAAGCCCCACGAGGGCGAACTTGCTCGAGCTGTACGGCACGAGATGGGGAACACCCAGCTTGCCGCCGATGGACGCGATGTTGACGATGCGACCTTCTCCTCTGGGCCGCATATGCGGCAGAACCGCCAGGATGACGTTGAGTGGACCCCAGAAGTTCGTGGCCATGTCGCGCTCGAAGTCGACGGCGGTCATGACGCCGACGGGTCCGACCTCGACCATGCCGGCATTGTTGATCAGTACATCGATGGGGCCGTACGCGGCTTGCACCGACCGAATCAGCTCTGCCACCTGGGCGCGATCGGTCACGTCGCAAGTCTCTGCCAGGAGGTCCGCACCTGTTTGCGAGAGGGTCTCGCGTGCGCGGGCGAGCGTGTCGGCGTCGCGGCCGCAGATCGCGACGCGGGCGCCGGCGAGTCCGGCTTGTCGCGCGAGCTCGAGCCCGAGCCCGCGCGTGCCGCCGGTGATCAGGATCGTACGGCCCCGGAGCTCGAAGCGTGTGCGCCACCGGGCGACGGCGCGACCGCACGCGGTGGCGAGTGCGCCGGCCAGTACCCAGGTTCTCGGGTCAGTCGTGACCCGCAGGACCGAGTTCGACAGGATCCGATCCATGCTCGTCAGGCGTTGGCCCTTCATGCTGGCCTCCATTTCTTAGCGCCTCCGCCGCGCCAATCGGGCGTCTTGCCCAGCCACGGCGAGCGCGCGTCCGCATAAGCCGCTGAGGGTCCGGCAACCCGTGTGCCAACGACGACCTGTGTCGCGACGCAAGAGCAGTCCACCGCGAAGCAGAGGCTGCACGAGGGAGCCCTCGGTGTAGCTCCACAGCTGTCCTGGGCCGAGGCAGATCCGGCAAGCCTGAAGCGCGATTACGCCGCTTGGTGGTCCGGGCTTCACCCAGTTGGCGACCCACGAATCACGAAGTGAGTGCGCCGCCGGCTGCAGCTACGAAACGCTCGCACCGGTGCGGCGAAATTTACGCCGACTATTTACGTACTCGACGGCAAATTACACAGTAACAATTTCGGGTACTCTCGCCCTGTCGTGGCGCAAGCACAAACGAATCGCTTTCGCCGGCGCCTCCGCCTCCTGCTGGCCGTCATCGCGCTCTCTGCGCTTGGCGGCTGCGCCGGGCAGGGGGGAAGGTCTACCCACGACCGCCACGTGGTCATCGTCTCGATCGACGGGCTGCGTCCGGACTTCTACCTCGACGAAACGTGGGCGGCGCCAGAGCTCCGAGCCCTCCTCAGGGCGGGCAGCCATGCCCTGGCGGCGGAGGGGGTGTTTCCGACTGTCACCTATCCCAACCACGCGACGATCGTCACGGGTGTGAGGCCGGCGCGCCATGGCGTGTTCTCCAACACTATCCCGACTTCGGCCGGAACTCGCGGGCGGTGGTACGAAGAGGCGAGTGATCTCCGCGCGGCCCCGATCTGGGAATGGGCACGCGCCGCCGGGCTGACGACGGCGGCCGTCTCCTGGCCGGTCACTGCCGGCGCGCGCATCGACCTGCTGGTGCCCGAGCGCGATTACTACGCCCAGAAGAACCCGCTCGAGCGGCTCTACGCCGACAGCACGGCCGGGATCTTCGAGCGCCTCGGCGTGACGCCGCGCCCGGAGATGTTCAAGGACGTCGTGCAGTGGGACGCGTTCCTCACCGAGACTGCATCGGCGATGATCCGGCAAGCGCGTCCGAACCTGCTCCTGCTGCATCTGGTACAGACCGATTTCTTCCAGCACCAGTTCGGCCGCTCGGGCGCCGAGGTGAAGGCGGCCGTCGCGCGCGTGGACGCCCACATCGGCACGCTCCGACGAACGCTGGCGGAGGCCGGGCCGGCAGACCGCTGGGTGATGATCGTGACCGGCGATCACGGCTTCGAAGACGTGCGCCGGGGCGTGCATCCGAACGTGCTTCTGGCCCGCGCGGGGCTGCGCGGCTGTCCTGAGCCCGGCGACAACTGGCGCGCGACCGCGTACATCGCGAGCGGCTCCGCGGCGATCCTCGTGAACCCGCCCGGTGACGCCGCCATGGCGGCCGCAGCGGAGGCGGCGTTGCGCAGCGAGGCGGGTGACGCCTACAGGATCGTGCCGCGCGCGGAGCTGGACGACCTCGGCGCGCTGCCGAACGCCGCCTTCGCGATCGCGGCGGCGCCCGAATACGCGATGGGATTCGGCTGCCGCGGCTCGCTGCTCGTTTCCGGATCCGGCGGCCAGCACGGATACCTGCCATCGCATCCGCGCATGCCGACGGGCTTCATCGCGGCCGGGGCCGGCGTGCGGGCCGGCGTCACTCTCGAGCGCGTCCGGCTCATCGACGTGACGCCGACGGCCGCGCGGCTTCTAGGCATCGAAGCGCCCTCGGTCGAAGGACGCGTGCTCGACGAGATCCTCAGGTGAACACCCCCTTGCATTGGCGGGCGTTGACGCGTAGCCTTGCGGCACTCAAAGGTGGTTGGACGGGGCGGGGAAGCGGCGGTAGCCACATTATCAACGTGTGATTTGCCCGGGAGCTGCCCATGAAGGTCAGCGTCTTCTTTGACGGACAGAACTTCTACCGGTCTCTCCAGCGATTCGACGAATCGCTCCGAGTCGACTACGACCGCCTCGCGGCCTGGATCACGCAGGCCGTCGGGGGCCCCGGCGCCATCTTCGCCGGCGCCCATTACTACGTCGGCGTATCGGCCGACGCCCCGCCCCTGGTCGAAGGCTTCCTGAAAGGCCTCGAGCTCCGCCCGGGCTACTTCGTCAAGCGGGAGCTCCGGGTGCGCCGTTCCGGGCGCTGCCCCGCGTGCGGCATCGACTACGAGTACACGACCGAGAAGCGTGTCGACACGCGGCTCGTCGCCGAGATGATTCACTACGCCGCCATCGGCGCGTTCGATGCGGCCGTGCTGGTCTCGGGCGACGACGATTTCGTGCCCGCGGTCGAAGCGGTGAATGCGCTGGGCCGCCAGGTGTGGGTCGCGACCTGGTCGGCCGACGATCTCTCGAAAGACCTGCGTGTGCGCTGCTTCGGGCAGATTCACCTGAGCGACGGCGTGTCGACGTTTCGCGTCGAGCGGCCCCGCCAGTTCGAGCGCGCTCCGACCCGCCTGGCGCCATCGCGCCTGGCGCGCCCGCCGTTCGAGCCGGTCACGGGCGTGGCACTCGAGCACGCGCTCCAGGAGCTCCAGCGCGCCGAGGCGCGCCTGCCGCACGTGAGCCGCGGCTACTTCGTGATGCGCTGGAAATCGCATCAGCTCCCGCCCGTCGGCGCCGAGCGCGAGGCGCTCGTGCAACAGCTGATCGGCGCGGGGCTGGCCGAGGAATTCGACGTCAAGGATGCCGAGGGCCGCAGCGTGACGGCGATTCGGAGCCGCGAGCCCAACGGCAACGTCCGGGAGCCTGACGGCAACCTCGCCCTGCCGGGCTGAGCGTCACCAATGAGCGTCCTGTCGCGCGTGGCGCCGGCGCTTGGTGAATCCGCTACAATGGGTGTATGAGGTACGCGGTCGCCGTCTTGTTCGCGGTGCTGTTGTTCGCGACCTCAGGTTGGGCGCAGGAGGTCGAGATCGAGAAGCCTGCACCGGCCCCCACGGTCAAGCCGGAACGCGAGATAATCCCTCCCGGCCTGTACGACGAGACCCGACCGAGCGATGCCGACCACTATCCGCGCGGCGGCTTGGTCCAGTACGATCCGGGCTTCCTCGCCGCTACGTCGCAGCCCTACGAGCGGGCGAAGTCGACCGGGCGTATCGGCCTGGGAGGCTGGGTCTCGCCGAACACGCCCGTGGGCCCGATGAGCTTGAGCTGGAAAGAGAGCAGCGGCTGGTTCGCGCTCGGCTTCTCGGTCACCTGGGACGGCCCGCCACCGGCGCGGCGTTCCGGGGCCCCGAAGCCCTGACCTGATGCCCTGGCTCCGCGGTAATCTTCACGCCCACACGACCTTCTCGGACGGTGTCAAGGAGCCGGCGCAGCTCGTCGCCGCCTACGAGGATCTCGGCTACGATTTCCTGGCCATCACCGACCACGAGAGCTGGATCGACGAGCGTTACTGGCGCGAGATCCCCAAGGTCTCTTCGTCGAAGCTGGTCCTGTTCCATGGCATCGAGCTGAACTGGCCGCGGTTCGATCAGCACATCGGCAAGGTCGTCGGCGATCGGGAGACGCTCTACGTCCTGAACCATCCGGCCCGCTACAACCTCTCGATCGAGCAGACGCTGGAGCGCATCCGGCGCATCGGCGCCGGCGGCATCACCCTCGACGCGGTCGAGGTGACCGAAACGGGTCGGCGCTATCCGCTCTACGAGTCTCCGGCGATCCCCCTCGTGAAGATCGCGACCGACGACGCCCACGGCCCGATCCACTTCGGCCAGGCGTGGATCGAGGTCGACGCCCGGCGTAATCGCGACGCCATCATCCGCGCCATCCGCGCCGGCGAGTTCCGACGGCGCTTCGCCACCGACTAGCGAACGGACGCCCATGCGAACGGTGAAGATCGGCCACAGCCCAGACGCCGACGATGCGTTCATGTTCTACGCCCTCACCGCCGGCAAGGTGAAGATTCCCGGCGTTGCCGTCGAGCACGTTCTCGAGGACATCGAGTCGCTCAACCGGCGCGCGCGTACGGGGGACCTCGACGTGACCGCCGTCTCGTTCGCGACCTATCTGCTCATCGCCGAGCAGTACCGCATGATGGACGCCGGCGCGTCGATGGGGCTGGGCTATGGGCCCATCCTGGTCGCCCGGGCGCCGATCCCCGTGAACGAGCTCGAGAACCGGGTGGTGGCGAGCCCCGGCAAGCACACGACCTCGGCTCTGCTGCTCCGGCTCTACGTGGGCGATCCGCCGCTGATCGAGGTGGCGTTCGACAAGATTCCCCAGGCTGTGCTCGACGGCCAGGCCGATCTCGGCCTCCTGATCCACGAGGGCCAGATCACGCACCAGAAGATGGGCCTGACGAAGGTCCTGGACCTCGGCGAGTCGTGGCAGCGCGACACCAACCTGCCGCTGCCGCTGGGCGTCAACGTGATGCGCCGGGAGCTCGGCGAGGACGTCCACCGGGCCATCTCGCAGGGGCTTCGCGATTCGATCGCCTGGGCCCACGCGAACGTAGATGAGGCGCTCGACTACGCCATGCGCTACGGACGCGGGATCGACAAGGAGACGTGCCGGCGGTTCGTGCTCATGTACGTCAACAACTACACGCTCTCGCTCGGCCGGGACGGGCGCGCTGCGGTGGAGCGTCTGTTCGGGATGGCCCGCGATCGCGGCCTGATCACGGAGATTCCCTCGCTCGACCCGATCTAGTACCGCTTCAGGATCTCGTATTCAGTAGTGCGCTGTGCGGGGGTGAAGCCGGCCTCGCGGATCAGCGTCACGATCTCGTCGACGCCGATCGTATTCACGAAGGCGGCCGCCTTGTGCACGTTCTCCTCGAGCAGCGTCCCGCCCCAGTCGTCGGCGCCGAAATGCAGCGCGATCTGGCCCGTGCGCTTGCCCTCCGAGAACCACGACGCCTGGATGTGCGGGAAGTTGTCGAGGTAGAGGCGCGAGACGGCGAGCATTCTTAGGTACATGTTCGGGCCCTTCGCGTGCTTGATCCACTTCTCGAGCAGCGTGTTGTTGGGCTTGAAGGACCAGGGCACGAACGCGGTGAAGCCGCCGAACAGGTCCTGGAGCTCGCGGATCGCGTCGAGATGGTCCAGCAGGTCCTCGGTCTCCTCGACGTGGCCGTACATCATGGTCGCCGTCGACTTGAATCCCCGGCGGTGGGCCTGGCGATGCACGTCGAGCCATGTCTCGGGCCCGCCCTTCTTCGGCTCGATCCGTCGCCGGACCCGCGTCGACAGCACCTCGGCGCCACCGCCCGGTAGGGTCCGCTGGCCCGCGTCATGGAGGCGATCGAGGACTTCGCCGACGGTCAGGTGGCTCACCTCGGCCACCGTGCGGATCTCCGAGGCGGTGAAGAAGTGCGGCGTCACCTGGGGAAACCGCCGGCGGGTCTCGCGGACGAGGGTCGTGTAGTAGTCGAGCGGCAGCGCCGGGTTGTGGCCGCCCTGCAGGAGCACCGTCGTGGCGCCCCGCGACGCCGCGAACTCGATCTTGGCCAGCACCTCGTCGACCGTCAGCGTGTACGCCTCCGGATCCCCGGGCTTGCGGTAGAAGGCGCAGAACTGGCAGTCGGTGATGCAGACGTTGGTGTAGTTCGGATTCGAGTCGATGACGAAGGTGACGACCTTCTCCGGATGGCGCGCGTATCGCGTCTCGGCGGCCACCGCGCCCACCGCGAGCAGGGGCGCGTCGGTCAGGAGCCAGCGACCTTCCGCTCGGTCGAGCCGCTTGCCGGCGAGAACCTTCTCGCGGATCGGCTCGATCACGACCGCCGGCCCCTCACGCCGCGACGCCCTCGCGCTCCCAGACGCGGAGCACGTTGTAGAGGGCATCGCGCTCCACCGGAATCTTGCCCGCATCGCGAATGATGCGGAGCAGCTGCGCCCGCGCCAGGCCGGCCGGAGTCTGTGCGCCCGCCATGTGCTGGACGCGTTCGTCCTCGAGGGTGCCGTTCACGTCGTCGGCGCCGAAGTGGAGCGCGATCGACGCCGTCTCCTCGCCCAGCAGCACCCAGTACGCCTCGACGTGCGGGAAGTTGTCGAGGAGCAGCCGCGCGGCGGCGATGGTTTTGAGATTCTCGGCCGGCGGCGCCGACCGCGGCACCAGACTCGTCGCCCCGACCTGATACGGCAGCGCGATGAAGGTGAGGAAGCCGCCGGACGCATCCTGCTGAGCGCGAAGCCGCAGCAGGTGATCGACCCGCTCCGCCGCCGTCTCCACGTGGCCGTAGAGCATGGTCGCGTTGGTCCGGATGCCGAGCGAGTGGGCGATACCGTGGATCTCGCACCAGCGGTCGCCGTCGGCCTTTCCGGCGTAGCGCAGCTGCTTCGCGAGGCGCGAGGAGAAGATCTCGGCGCCGCCGCCGGGCATCGTCTGCAGGCCTGCCGCCTTCAGGCGTGTGAGCGCCTCGCGCGGCTCGACCTTCCAGCGCCGCCAGAAATAGTCGATCTCGGCGGCGGTGAAGGCCTTGATCTGCACGGCGGGGCGCGCCGCGTGGAGTCCGGCGATCATCCGCTCGTAGTACTCGAAGGGCCAGTCCGGGTGGTGCCCGCCCACGATGTGGACCTCGCGGACCTCGTCGCTCACCATGCCGATGATGTCCTCGACCGTGTACTCGAAGGCCCCGGCCTCGCCCTTCTTGCGGGCGAAGCCGCAGAAGGAGCACGAGAGCACGCAGACGTTCGTCGGCGAAATGTACCGGTTGAGGACGAAGTAGACACGATCACCCTCGCGCCCGGACTTGACGTGATCGGCCATGCGGCCCAGGCCGAGGACGTCGCTGGTCTCGAAGAGCAGGAGACCGTCGTCGCGGGTGAGGCGCTGCTGGTGCTGGACTTTTCCCCAGATCGGGATCAAACGCTCGTCGGCGAACCGCACGACCGAAATTATAGCCAGCGGCCGCGACGGCTGTCGATGTTTCCTTGGACACGCGGCCGTGGGTCTGCTAGAAACGCCGCATGCTCCTGACGACGATCGCCGGCAGCCTTCCCAAGCCGTCGTGGCTCGCGAAGCCCCGCATGCTGTGGGCGCCCTGGAACCTGTCGGGGCCGGAGCTCGCCGAGGCCAAGCGCGACGCGGTGCTGGTGGCGCTCGGCGAGCAGGAGGCGGCCGGCATCGACATCGTGAGCGACGGCGAGCAATCGCGCCAGCACTTCGTCCACGGCTTCCTCGAGGCGATCGACGGCGTCGACTTCGCCCGGCGCGTGACGATCGGCATCCGCGCTGATCGCTACAAGGCCGAGGTGCCCACGGTAACCGGGCCGCTCGTACGCCGGCGGGCGGCGCATGTTGACGAGGTCGCGTTCGCGCGCGCCCACACGACGAAGAAGCTCAAGTTCACCGTGCCTGGGCCGATGACGATCGTCGACACGCTCGCCGACGAGCACTACCGCGACCGGCGGCGCCTGGCGATGGAGTTCGCCCGGATCCTCAACGAAGAGGCGCGCGAGCTGGTGGCGCACGGTCTCGACGTGCTCCAGCTCGACGAGCCCGCTTTCAACGTCTATATGGACGACGTGCAGGCCTGGGGGATCGAGGCGCTCCATCGCGCGATCGAGGGGCTCTCCTGCGCCACCGCCGTCCACATCTGCTACGGCTACGGGATCAAGGCGAACACCGACTGGAAGGCGACGCTCGGCTCCGAGTGGCGCCAGTACGAGCAGACGTTCCCCGCGCTCGCGGCCAGCCGGATCGACCAGGTCTCGGTCGAGTGCGCTAATTCACGCGTGCCGGTCTCGCTGCTCGGACTCCTGCGCGGCAAGGACGTGCTGGTGGGCGCCATCGACGTCGCGACCGACAAAGTGGAAACGCCCGCGGAGGTGGCCGGGACGATCCGGAGGGTGCTCCCGTACGTGCCGCCTGAGCGCCTCTACCCGTGCACCAACTGCGGGATGGTGCCGCTCGACCGCGCGGTGGCGCGCGGCAAGCTGCGCGCGCTGGTCGAGGGGACGGCGCTGGTCCGTCGCGAGGTCGGCCTCACCTGATCGCGCCGATCATCCCGCGGGCGGAAGCCCGCGTTCCTCTGTGCTATTCTGGGCGGCGCCGATGAGCGAGCAACGTCGGTACTTCCACGAGATTCCCGTGGGCGAGGAGTACGAGTCGCCCGGGCGCACGGTAACCGAGTCCGACCTGGTGATTTTCTCCGGGCTCACCGGTGACTACAACGTGCTGCACACCGACGCCGAGTTCATGAAGCAGTCCATCTTCGGCGAGCGCATCGCCCACGGCCTGCTTTGCCTGGCCATCCAGTCCGGGCTCTTCAACCGCGCCGCCACCGAATATGCGACGCTCGGCCTCGCCGGACTTCGCTGGAAGTTCAAGGCGCCGGTCAAGATCGGGGATACCATCCGGCTCCGCGCGAAGGTGGCGGCGAAGAAGGACCTCGACAAGCCCGACCGCGGTCTCGTGACGATCGAGCGCACCATCGTCAACCAGCGCGACGAGGTGGTGCAGCAGGGCGAGACCGACCTCATCGTGGAGAAGCGCCGGTGAGCGTGAAGAGCACGTACTTCGAGGACATCGAGGTCGACAAGATCCGCGAGACGCCGGCCATCACCGTCACCGAGACGCACGTCTCGCTCTATCTCGGCCTGACGCGCGAGCCGTCCGCGTCGGCCGCCGGCGTCCCGGCCGCGCTGCCGCTCTGCATGTCGATCGGGCTGGGCTGGCGGGTCAAGGAGCCGCCCCTGGCCGTCCTGGCGTTCGTCGGGCTCGACTGGCAGATCGTGAAGGATGTCCGCGTGGGCGACACCATCCACGGCCGCTCGCGGATCCTCTCGAAACGGCCCATGCGCGACGGGGGCTTCGTCGTCGACGAGCGCTCCCTCATCGATCAGCACGGCGACGTCGTGCAGCAGGGCAAGTTTACGTTTCTCGTCGCCAAGCGCAAGGAGGTACCCGCATGACTTTCGATCCGAGGCACCAGAGCCGGGCTCTCGTGGACGGCGCCGACCGCGCCGCCGCACGCTCCTACTTCAAGGCGATCGGCTTCACCGACGACGATCTCAAGAAGCCGCTGGTCGGCGTGGCGCATTGCTGGATCGAGATCACGCCGTGCAACTGGAACCACCGCAAGATGGCCGAGAAGGTGAAGGAAGGCATCCGCGCCGCCGGCGGCACGCCGATCGAGTTCAACACTATCAGCGTCACCGACGGTATCGCCATGGGCACCGAGGGCATGAAGGCCTCGCTGATCAGCCGCGAGATCGTGGCCGACTCGGTCGAGCTGGTGGTCCGCGGCCATCTCCTCGACGGCTTCGTGGGCATCTCCGGCTGCGACAAGACCATCCCGGCGATGGTCATGGCGATGGCGCGGCTGAACCTGCCGAGCATCATGCTCTACGGCGGCTCGATCGCGTTTGGCGAGTACAAGGGCAAGAAGCTCACGATCCAGGAAGTGTTCGAGGCGATCGGCGCGTTCAACGCGGGCAAGATCGACGCGCGCGAGCTCAACGAAGTGGAGAGCCGCGCGTGTCCCGGCGCCGGGGCGTGCGGCGGCCAGTTCACCGCCAACACCATGTCGACCGCATTCGAGATGCTGGGCGTCTCGCCCATGGGCTTCAACGGCGTGCCGGCCGTCGATCCACGCAAGGAAGAGGTCGCCTTCGAGACCGGCAAGATGGTGATGGACCTCCTGCGCAAGGGCGTCCTGCCGCGCCAGATCATCACCCGCAAGTCGCTGCACAACGCGATCGCCGGTGTGATGGCGACGGGCGGATCGACCAACGCCGTCCTGCATCTTCTGGCCATCGCCAAGGAAACCGGTGTGAAGCTTACGATCGACGAGTTCGATCGGATCTCGCGCAAGACGCCGCTGATTGCCGACATGCGACCGTGGGGCACCTACACGGCGCCCGAGATGTACGACGCGGGCGGCATGGGCGTGGTGGCCAAACGACTCCTCGACGCCGGGCTCCTGAACCCCGACGAGCCGACGGTGACCGGCCGGACGATCGGCGAGGAGGCGCGCTCTGCGAAGGAGACGCCGGGTCAGAAGGTCATCTGCTCGCTCGACAACCCGCTGAAGAAGGAAGGCGGCCTGGCAATCCTGAAGGGCAATCTCGCCCCCGAGGGATGCGTCGCCAAAGTCTCAGGGCAGAAGAAGGACCTTCACCGCGGCCCGGCGCGGGTCTTCGATCGCGAGGAGGACGCTTTTCAGGCGGTCAAGACGAAGAAGATCAAGCCCAACGACGTGATCGTCATCCGCTGGGAGGGGCCGAAGGGTGGGCCGGGCATGCGCGAGATGCTCCACGTGACCGGCGCGCTCCAGGGCGCCGGGCTCGGCGAGACCGTCGCCCTCATGACCGACGGGCGATTCTCGGGCGCGACGCACGGGTTCATGATCGGGCACATCGCGCCCGAAGCCGCTGACGGCGGGCCGATCGCCGCGCTTCGGAACGGCGACATGATCGTGATCGACATCAAGAAGCGCCGGCTCGACGTGGAGCTCTCGCCGGCCGAGCTGAAGAAGCGCCTCAAGGCCGTGAAGCGGCCTAAGCCGCGCTACGGATGGGGCGTCCTGGCGAAATACGCGCGTCTCGTGTCCTCCGCTTCCGATGGCGCAGTCACCGGCTGAGGGCCGCCCGGCCGAGCCGACCGACGAGCTGAGCGCGGTATTTCTCGAGCGGCTCAAGAGCGAGCCGCTCGCGGACCTGACGGTGCTGGACGCGGGCACCGGCTCCGGCCGGGTCGCGCTCGCGCTGGCGCCTCTCTGCCGCGCCGTCGTCGGCGTCGATCGCGACGCGAAGGCGATCGACGAGGCTCGCCGCCGCGCCGCCGCCGCCAAGCTTTCCAACGTCCGCTTCGTCGTGGGCGACATCGAGGTCGAGGAGTACGCGCCGTTCAAGCCCGACCTCGTCGTTGCCTACCTTTGCATGTCCGACGCGATTGCCGAGCGGGCGGCCCGGGCGCTCCGGCCGGGCCAGGTGTTCGCGTTCGTCGCGCTTCACAACGACCAGTGGAAGGAGACGGGCCGCCCCTCGCGCTTCGCGTACGGCGAGACCGGCGTTCGCCGGCTTCTCAAGAAGACGGGCTTCACGGTCGAGCATCTCGAGGTCGAGCGCGATGTGAAGGCGTTCGCCTCGGTCGAAGAAGGGCTGGCGGCGGCGCTCGGCCTCCAGGAGCGCTGGAAGCAGGACGGCCGCTGGTTCCGCTACGTGAAGTTCCTCGAGGACGGCGGGCGCACGCTCACGCGGGCCCAGCTGGTCGTGAAGGCGCGCAAGACATGAGTCTGGTCGACCTCGCCCTCGGCCGGGCGGTCAAGGCGCGCGCGCTCGAGCTCGGCTTCGATCGGGCCGCGATCGGGCCGGCGGATCCGCCCGAGCACGGCGCGGCGCTGGAGGCGTGGCTGGATGCCGGCTACGCCGGCACGATGGACTACCTCGAGCGCGGCCGCGCCGATCGGCTCGATCCCGCCCGTCTCCTGCCGGGGTGTCGCTCGGTCGTAGCGGTCGCCATCAGCTACAACCCGGGTGCTCCCTCGGAAACCGACGACTGGCGGCCTGTCTCGCGGTATGCGCGCGGCCGCGACTATCACGACGTGATCCGTCCACGCCTGCTGGAGCTGGGTGCGTTCATCCGCGAGGCGGCCGGCGGCTCGGTCACGAGCCGGGCCGCGGTCGATTCGAGCGCCGTGCTCGAGCGCGATCTCGCGGCGCGAGCGGGGCTCGGCTGGATCGGCAAGAACACCAACCTTCTCACGCCGTCGCTCGGCTCCTACTTCTTCATCGGCGTCGTGCTCACGACCGCGGCGCTGCCCTTCGACGAGCGCGTGCCGGATCACTGTGGAACCTGCACCGCGTGCCTCGACGCGTGCCCGACGCGTGCCTTCGTCAGTCCGTACGTACTCGACGCGCGCCGCTGCATCTCGTACCTGACCATCGAGCACCGCGGCGACATTCCGGGACCGCTGGCCGAGCAGGTGGGGGAGTGGGTCTTCGGCTGCGATGTGTGCCAGGAAGTGTGTCCGTGGAACCGCAGGGCCGAGCCGGGTCGCGAGCCCGCTCTCGCGCCGGCCGGCTCGCTCGGACCGCTGGAGACCCTGCTCGAGCTCGACCGGGACGCGTTCCGAGCCCGCTTCCGCAGCACGGCCATCTGGCGGGCCAAGCGCGCCGGCCTCCTGCGCAACGCCGCCATCGTCCTCGCGAACCGCGTCGAGCGACGCGCCGCCGGCGCCCTCACGCGGGTGCTCGACGACGAGGACGCGGTGGTGCGTCACGCCGCCGCGTGGGCGTTGGCGAAGCTCGGCGCCGGCGGCGAGGGAAGTCCTTGAGGCTCAAGCGGCTCGATCACTTCGGCGTGGACGTGGCCGATCTCGGCCGCGCCGAGCGCTTCTATCGCGACGTGCTTGGCATGTCGGTCCAGATGCGTCTGGCCGACCAGGTCGTCATGCGCGGCGGCGAGACATCGTGCGCGCTGTTCCTCCGGCCCGATCGCGCGCCGCTGGATCTCGAGCAGGTGAGGAACCCGCTCGGCAAGAGTCACCATGCTTTCGAGGTCGGATGGGACGACCTGAAGGCTGCCGAGACACTGTTCGCCGAGCGCGGCGTCCCGTATCATGCGCCGATCGACTGGGGCGATCACGATTGCCTCTACTTCCTCGATCCCGATGGTAACCTGCTCGAGCTCGTGGGGTACCGCCCGAAAGGTGAACGCACGTGACACACGCCGCCGAGCCAACCGGATGGGTGGGGCGACCGATGCGGCGCCGCGAGGACCGGGCGCTCCTGACCGGGCGCGGGCGCTTCGTCGACGACCTGCCGGCCGCCGGCGTGCTGCACCTGATCCTCGCCCGGAGCCCTCACGCCCACGCCCGCATCCGCGCGATCGACACCACCGCCGCCCGGAGCGCGCCCGGCGTCGCCGCCGTGATCATCGCCGCCGATCTGGGCCCCATCGGGCCGGTCCCGCTCATGCGCCTGGCGCCGGGCACTGTCGTTCCCGAGTATCCAATCCTCGCCTCGGATGTCGTCCGCTCGCAGGGGATTCCGGTGGCGGCGGTCGTGGCCGATTCGACCTACGCGGCGGCCGACGGGGTCGACCGGCTTGCGGTCGACTACCAGCCGATCGAGGGCGTCGCCGACCCGGACGGCGCGCTCGCGGCGGGCGCGCCGCAAGTCGTGCCGGTGAGCCGCGATAACCGCGCGCTCGCCGTCGCCTGGCGCCATGGCGACCCGGATCGCGCCTTCCGCGAGGCCGCCCACCGCGTGACGCTGACCGTGCAGCAGCAGCGCCTCTGCGGCGTGCCGATGGAGCCGCGCGGCGCCCTCGCGCGCTGGGACACTGTCACCGGCGAGCTCACGGTGTGGACGTCGACGCAAGCGCCGTTCCGGATCCGCTCGTCCCTGGCCCGAATGCTCGGCCTCGACGAGGCGCGCGTGCGCGTGATCGCGCCCGACGTCGGCGGGGGCTTCGGGGTGAAGGGCGGTCCGTACCGCGAAGAGGTGCTCGTCGCGTGGCTGGCGCGCCGGCTCGAGCGGCCGGTGAAGTGGGTGTCGACGCGCGCCGAGGATCTGCTGACGACCAATCACGGCCGCGGCGGCAAGTCGACCGGCGAGCTGGCGCTCGACGCCGACGGGCGGATCGTCGGTCTTCGCGCGCGCATTCGCCAACCCCTGGGCTCGACCCTGGCGGTGACGGTCGGCGGGACGCCGCAGAACCACGGCCGATGCCTACCCGGGTCGTACGTCGTGGAGCACGTGGACATCGAGTCCGTCGGCGTGTTCACCACGACGCCGCCGGTGGGCGCCTACCGCGGCGCGGGCCGGCCGGAGGCCGCGTTCCTGATCGAGCGGCTCATGGACGAGGCAGCGCGCACCCTCAAGATCGATCCAGTCGAGCTCCGGCGGCGCAATCTGATTCCCACGGCGCGCTTCCCGTTCAGGACCGCCACCGGCCAGGTCTACGACTCGGGAGACTACGCCGAGGTGCTCGATCGCACGCTCGTGATGGCCGACTACGCGGGGCTGCGCCGCGCTCAGGCCGAGCGGCGCGCCCGTGGCGAGATCGTCGGTATCGGCGTCGCGAAGTACATCGAGCCCTCGGCGCTCGGCTGGGAAAGCGGCCAGGTGCGCGTCGAGTCGACCGGCGCCGTGCTCGCCGTCACGGGATCGAGCGCCCACGGCCAGGGGCACGAGACGACGTTCGCTCAGATCGTCGCCGACGAGCTCGGCGTCGCGCCCGAGGCGGTGACCGTCCGCCACGGCGATACGCACGGAGCGCCGCAAGGCATCGGCACGTTCGGGAGCCGGAGCACCGCGCTCGGCGGGTCGGCGCTGGCGCTGGCGGCGCGCGACGTGCGCGACAAGGCGCGGAAGATGGCGGCCGGCCTCCTCGAGGCGGCGGCGCAGGACGTCGTGCCGGTCGACGGTGGGTTCGGCGTCGTCGGCGCGCCCGGCCGTCAGGTCAGCTGGCTCCGCGTGGCCGAGTTCGCGTATCGGGGTCAGGGGCTTCCAGCGGGCGTCGAGCCCGGGCTCGAGGCCACGCGCTTCTTCAGCCCCGAGGGCGAGGTATGGAGCGCGGGCGCCTTCGTCGTTTCAATCCGGATCGATCGCGACACGGGCGTGGTGACGCCGGAGCGCATCGCCTGGCTCGACGACGCCGGGACGATCGTGAACCCGCTGCTGGCCGACGGCCAGCTCGAGGGCTCGCTCGCGCAGGGCTGGGGCCAGGTGATGATGGAAGACGCCCGACTCGACCGCGAGGGCCATCTGCTGAGCGGCACGCTCATGGACTACGCGATCCCCCGCGCGGACGACGTCCCCCACGCCGAGATCGGTCACGCGCACACGCTCTCGCCGAACAATCCGCTCGGCGTGAAGGGTATCGGCGAGGCCGGAACGATCGGGATCCCGCCGGCGATGGTCAACGCGGTCGTCGACGCCCTTTCGCCTTTCGGCGTGACCCACCTCGACATGCCGCTCACCCCCGAAAAGATCTGGCGCGCGCTCGGGCGGGTCGGGGCGCAGTGACGCCGTGTTAAGATTCAAGCAGTCATGGCCATTTTGAAGGTCGCGCGTCTCGGACATCCAGTCTTGCGGCAGGTCGCCAAGCCCGTCGACCCCAGGGTGATCCGCACGCCGCAGGTCCAGCGGTTCATCGACGACATGGTCGAGACAATGCGCGAGTACGACGGGGCCGGGCTGGCGGCGAACCAGGTGCACACGCTCCAGCAGATCGCCGTCATCGAGGTGCTCGGCAATCCGCGCTATCCGGAGGCGCCCGCGGTCCCCCTGATGGTGGTCATCAATCCGGTCGTCACGCCGCTCACGGACGAGATGGAGGAAGGGTGGGAGGGCTGCCTCTCGGTCCCCGACATGCGCGGCATGGTACCCCGCTACACGGCCGTGCGGCTCACGTGCCTCGACCGTGAGGGCCAGCCGGTCGATCTGGTCGCGAAGGACTTCTTCGCGCGCGTCTGCCAGCACGAGACCGACCACCTGAACGGGATCGTCTACCTCGACCGCATGCGCAGTCTCGCCACGCTCGCCCACATCGCCGAGTGGAACAAGCACTGGCTCGGCAACCGTGAACAGGCCGACTGACGCTCGCGAGGGCGGCGATGCGCCGGTCCTCGCCGTCGTCAGTGACCTCTTCTTCGTCGCGCGAATCCGGGAGACCGGACGGCTCGCCGGCGTGCCCGTCGAGTTCGCCCGCACCCCCGAGCAGATCGCGGCGTCGCTCGGCCACGATCCGCGGCTCGTCCTGCTCGATCTGACCGCCGGCTACGACTACGACCGCGTGTTCGCGACCCTCGAGGGTGCTCGGCCCGCGGTGCTCGGATTCACCACCCATGCGCTCGCGCGGCAGACGCAGCCCTGGCACCCGCGGTGCGCTCGCGTCGTGACCAAGGAGACGCTCACCCAGGAGCTGCCGCGTCTTCTGAAGGAGGGAGTAACGGCATGACCGCCGAAGAGTTCGTCGCCCGGCTCGATGGAGAGAACCAGCAGCGGCTGAGTCTGCTGGCCCCCGACGACACGCTGAAGCCGGAGGTGGAGGGCGACCTGAACGTGCTCAACCTCCTGAAGGTCGCGCTCAAGAACGAGATCGAGGCCACCGAGATCGCGGCGCGCTGGCTCGTCTCCACCAACGAGGTCGACGTCAAGCTCGCGCTGGCGCGCCAGGTCGGGGACGAGGCCAAGCACTATCGGATGATCGCCGAACGGCTGCGCGGCCTCGGGTTCGACGCGAAGACGTTCGATCCGCTGGCCAAGGGCTACGGGCCGCTCTTCCAGTACCTGGACAGCCTGACGACGACGGTCGAGCGCGTGGCCGCCGGGCAGTTCACCCGCGAGGCGATCGCCGTCGTCAAGAACCGGCAGTTCATCGAGTTCTGTGAGCACGCGGGCGATCGCGAAACCGCTGCGATGTACCGCGACGTGATCGAGCCGGACGAGCGTTATCACCACGAGCTCGGCCGGACGCTCCTGCTCCGCCTCGCGACGACGCCGGCCGCCCAGGCGGCGGCGTCGAGCGCCGCCCG
>Ga0114129_10005902_pt1 | contig 17323 bp, 11 predicted proteins | sample RhiMetdeltSRZDD1_FD_80071 | JGI IMG/M metagenome (GOLD analysis project Ga0114129, IMG submission 80071) | Populus rhizosphere microbial communities from Tennessee, USA - Rhizosphere MetaG P. deltoides SRZDD1 (version 2) (version 2) | ecosystem: Host-associated > Plants > Roots > Rhizosphere >... | reverse complement strand
CACGCTCGCGCTCGAGCGCGACACATTGCGGCAGTTGCTGCAGACGATGCAGGCGCAAGCGGACCAGGTGCCGCAACTGGAGGGGCAACTCGACGAGAGCCGGGCGGAGAGTCACCGATTGTTCGAGCAAGCCGGACTGGCGATGTTCCGGTGCACTCCGGATGGCGCACTCACCCACGCCAATCGGGCGTGTACGACGCTGGTTGGTCGTCGCACGGTCGACGAGCTTCACGGCGTGCATTTCGCGGCCGCTGTCTTCGAAGCTCCGACGGTCCTGTCCTGGCTCATCGAGCGCTGCCTGACCACGAGGGCGAAGGAATCGATCGAAACCACGTGGCGGCGACGAGACGGGCGCCGTCTTTTCGTTCGCTTGTCGGCGCGCTTATCAGCGTCCGACGTGATCGAGGTTGTCGCCGAAGATCTCACGCGTGTTCGCGTTCTCGAGGAGAGACTTGGCGAGGCACATCGGATGGAGGCGGTCGGCCGGTTGGCCTCGGAAGTCGCGGTCACCTGCGGCAATCTGCTCAGCGACATTCATCAGAAAGGTTTGGAGTGGCTCGTGACGGCCAGCGGCGACGCCGATTTCCGACAGCAAGGTGAGCTGCTGCTCGATGAAGTGAGGCGCGCGACCGACTTCGTACGACAACTGGCTGCATCCGGCGACGAACAGATCCGCACGCCAAGCCTGGTCGACCTGAACACGCTCATCCGCGATCTCGAGCCTGTTCTGAAACGTGTGGCCGGAGGCGACGTGGATATCCAACTCCGAGACACCTCGTCTTCACTGAACGTCGATGTCGGAACCGAACGGGTCGAGCGGCTCCTCGTGAATCTGGCCAGCTATGGACGTCAACGCATGCCGTTCGGCGGACGGCTGCAGATCGAGCTCGGCAGGGTGGTCGTCGATCGCCGCTTTGCGGCCAAGCACCCGAACGTCCGGCTTGGCCTCCACGCATTAATCACGATCACGGAAATCAAGCGCGCAGCACGAGCGGACGGAGTGCCGCAACTTCGCGAGGGCGCGACGACACACCACTCGCACGGGAGAGCGGTCCAAAAGCCAGGGATAGACTTTGCAACGCTGCAGGGCCTCGTCAGTGAGAGCGGCGGCCATCTGTGGATGAAGGTCCAACCTCTTGGCGACATGGTCGCGAAGATACGTCTCCCGCTATTGAGCCCTCATGACCAGACACTCCCCCGCACACGGACCGCTCGTGGCGATCGGGAGCGTCCGACGACCCGCTGGTTTCAATCCTGACTCGCCCCGAAGGTAAACCTCTTCGTCTACGCAGCCTTGCGTCTGCTGGACTCTCTCGTCTGCAGATGCCTCAGCATCGCCAGCACCGCACGTTCTTCTCTCCGCAACCCTGAACGGTTCTTCCCAGCTCCTCTCGATCGGCGACCGAGAACCCTGCCCATCTCTCCGTCGACGTAACAGTCGATGAGTCCTGGATGCACGTACGACTTGCGGCAGACAGTGCGCGTGTTGCCGAGCAGCTTGGCCACGGCTTCGATCGCGAGCAGGACATTCTTCTCGGCCTGCGCTTTGGTGTCCGCGGTCGCGAAGTCGCGGAGCGCCATCACCGCAAGTACTGTCCCCGACCACGTGCGGAAATCCTTTGCGGTGAAATCCTCGCCGGTGAGCTCCTTCAGGTAGTCGTTGATGTCGCCCGAATCGACGGGCTGCAGATTGCCTGAGTCATCGACGTACTGAAACAGCTCCTGTCCGGGCAGGTCGCGGCATTGCTTGACGATACGCGCCAGGCGCCGATCGTTGACATCGACTGAATGGCGGACCCCGCTCTTGCCTCGAAACTGGAAGCGCAGCGTGCCACCGTTCACGCGCACGTGCCTGTTGCGGAGTGTGGTCAATCCGAATGACCGGTTCTGCTTGACGTACTCCTCGTTCCCGATCCGAATGAGGCTCTTCTCGAGAAGGCGCACGATTGTCGCGAGGACCTTGTTGCGTGGCAGGCCGGGTCGCGCCAGGTCTGCCCGTGTGCGGCGTCGAATGTTCGGAAGCGCGCCGGCGAACCCCTGCATGCGATCGAATTTCGTCTCGTCGCGCGTGGCCCGCCAATCGTGGTGATAGCGATACTGCTTTCGACCTTTGGCGTCGCGACCGGTCGCTTGAAGATGTCCCCGTGGATGGGCGCAGATCCAGACGTCGGTCCATGCCGGAGGAACCGCGAGCGACGCGATTCGCTTGAGCTCCGCCGCATGTCGGATGACCTTGCCGTCAGCGCCGATGTACGTGAAGCCACGCGCACCCTTGCGATGACGACGAATGCCGGAACTCTGATCGGTCACATAGCGCAGTCCCGCACTCGCGGCGCTGACGACAGAATCGATGCTCAGCGTACGATTCTGGTCGCCGTTCCGTGCAAGACGGCGCAACGATGTCAGAGGGTGAGTCCGACTCATGCACGGGGCACTGCAAGACGCCGGCCCGTTGTGTCACTTTGCCAGACGATATCGAGGGCTCGCGCGAGTCACGCTGCCGCGAAAAAGACAAGGGCCCGGATTGCTCCGGGCCCTTTGTCGCGAACGCGAGTGACTAGAAGTTCACTGTGAAGTTGAGGCGTACGAACCGCGGGTTGTAGATGCCGGTGGGCGTGCCCCAGCCGCTCGGCCGCGGCGTGTTGTCAGTGGTGTAGATATACGTCTGGTTCCACTGAGTCGCGTAGTTGGTGTTGGACAGGTTGTTGATGTCCACACCAATGTCGGTGCGCGTCCGGCCGAAGCGGACGATCTTCGCGAGCCGCATGTCGACCTGCGTCCGCCGATCGCCGGAATAGACGCGGTGCTCGTTGTCGGTGAGCAGAATCGTCGTCGTGCTGCCCGCCGCCGCGCCGGGCGGCAGATGACCGAGCGCCGCCGCGATCACGGAGTTCGGCACCTGCCAGTTCGCGGTGATGTCATTCTCCGCCTGCGAGCGCACCACCGCGCTGACCAGCACGTCGATCTTGGGAACCGTGTAGCTCGTCAAACCGCGAAGCGTCGTCTGCCAGGGCTCGACGTTGCTGCACCCGCGCGGATTGGGGCCGGTAATGTTGTTCCCCACCACCTGGTTGTACCGGGTGTCCACCTCGCAGGTGTTCACCTTGCCGCGACCCGTGGTGGTACCGATCTGCGCGGTGAGGCCATTGCGGAACCGCGCGTTCATGGTCACATCGAAACCGTCCCACACGCTCTGGCGTTCGGCGCCGAGATCCCTCTCGCGGATCAGGGTGCGCTGCGGCGCCACGTTGTTCGCCGCCTGTGTCGGCACGAACACGGTGACCGGGTACCCGCCGCCACCCGCGAGCCGCGAATCCTGCGGCGCGGTCAGCGTGTATGTCTCGTAGTACGAGTTGATGTTCCCGCGACGGGTGAGGTCGTCGGTGACGAAGAACCCATGGAACGAGCGGTGCGTGAAGCTGAACTCCGCCGACATGCGCGGCGCGACTTCCTGCTGCATCGTGAACGTGTACTGGTCGTCGCCCGGACGAACGCCCCAGCCGCTCAGCACACCGGGATCGACGATCGTCGCGGCGCCGAGGCGGCCGAAGTTCGGCGCGGTGCCGGTCGCGGCCGCACACTCGCCGTTTACAGCCGGGTTCAACAAGTTGCAATCGACAACGTAGTCGCCGTTGCCGCCAGCCGCAACCGACGCGTTCCACTGACGGTTGATGACATTGCGCACGATGGTCGCGCCGGGGTTCGTGGACGTATACGGGTTGTCATTGGCCGCGTACGCCAGGTACTTGCCGTAGTTGAACTTGAGCGCCGTCTTGCCGGTGCCGAACACGTCGTAGGCGACACCCGCACGCGGCGTGAGGTCGTTGTACGCGTCCACACCGGGCGTCTTCTCGATGGTGACCGGCTGCGGATTGAGGAACGACGTGTGCGTCGTGCCGTTGAGTTCCGCGGGCGCGTAGCTGGAGGCGCGGTCCCAGCGGAGCGCACCCTGCAGCGTCATGCGGCCCCGGGTCCAGCTGTCCTGGAAGAAGAGGCTATGGGTCTGGGTGATCGTGCGACGGCCGAAGTCGGGCATGTAGTAGCTGACCGCGTTCGGGACGCCCTGATTGAATCGGTATCCGAGCTGCGTCTGGTTCGCCTGGTCCTTGTCGAGCAGGTCGAGCTTGCGGTACTGATATCCGAGCTTCGCGCTGTTCGCGCCGGTGACGTATGACGCGGTCCCCGCGATGTCATCGGTCTTGCCCGTCGCAGGCCCCCAGCTCTCGACGCCGCGATAACGATAGTTCGCCACCGGTGCGTAGGGTAGGCCGGTTGCCGGATTGATCGCGTTCGACTGTTCGGTGACCGGAATGAGGTTGGTGATGCCGTCGGGCGGCGGGTGGCCGAAGATTGGCTGGTACCGGAAGATGTTGACGCCTCCTTCGAGGAGCAGCCGATCGCTCTTCGGCATCGTCCACGTCCCCTGGTTCACGTAGAACGGCACGTCGAAGTAGCCACGGCCCGCCGTGGACGTGGCTTCAGGCGACATCTGTGTCGGCGCCTGATTGTTGCCGAGACCGATCCAATCCTCTCCCCGCTTGTGACAGCCATCGGCACCGACGGTGAGCGGCGTGCCCTCGCACCGAGCCTGGTACTCGGAGTTGACTCGAATGCGGTGCTTGCCGAACTGACCCGTCACGCGCCCGATGATCATCGTGCGGTCCTGCACGAGCCGCGCGGCGATCGGTGAGCCAACCCAGTCCCAGCGAGCCGGGTTCCCCGCGTTCGCGTTCGCCTGGATGCCGTCCATGGTGACCTGCGTGCTGAGATCGCGGTAGCTGCCGTAAAACCAGAGTCGATCCTTCTTGATCGGTCCGCCGAACGAGGCACTCCAGTCGTACGCGGTGACGACGCCGGGGTTCTGTCGCAGGTTTGGGTTGAGCGCCTGGATTTCGGAGGTCAGGTTCTTGCCGCTCGACCACTTGCCCGCGTTGCTGAAGAACGCATTCCCGAGGAACGCGTTGCCGCCCGAGCGCGGGACGATGTTCATCACCGGCCCGCCGATGTCGCTCTCGCCGAGGCCGCCGCCTACCGTGATGGCAATTTCATCGGCGTTCACCGTGTCGTAGACGTACGACGAGAAACCGCCGCTGCGCGCTGCAGTCAGCGGAAAGCCATTGATCGCATAACGCCCTTCACCGGCTACCGAACCCGCGTTGATCGTGCTCGAGCGTGCGTTGAAGGAGGTCATGGTCGGTGAAATCGCCAGACCGGGGTCGCCGACGAATACTCCGGGCGTCGCGTTGAGCAGCGCGCCGGCGGCCCGCGTCGCCGGAATCGTCTGAATCGTGTCGCTACTAAGCACGATCTCGCGACGCGCGCTCTGCACGTCCACGACCGGCGACTCGCCGGTGACGGTGATCGTCTCCTCGATGCCGCCGACTCTCATCTCAGCCGGGATGGTGAGGACCTGGGAACCGGTGAGCTCGATGCCGTCACGTTTCACGATCGTGAAGCCGGGCAGCGTGAAAGTCATTGAATACGTGCCGGGCCGCAGATCGACAATTCGGTACTGGCCCGATCCGTCGGTGACGGCCGAGCGCGTTTTCTCAATGAGTACCGGGCTCGAAGCCTCGACGGTCACCCCGGGCAGCACGCCGCCGGAGGCGTCACGAACGGTTCCCGTGAGGGAAGCCTGGGCAAATACAGTTGCGGGGAGCAGCAGAACACAGACTATCGTCAGCCACTTGAGCAGCGTTCGCATACAGAGCGTCTTCCTCTTGAATAGTAGAAAAGATGGCCGGGGCCGCGTTCCCCGCGGACGAACTCCAGCACACCAAATAGGGTGCATTGCATACAGGAGTGATGCAGAGTACGGCGCTCGGAACCGAAATGTCAAGGAATCCGCGTTCTGTTGTGATACGAATGACCCAGGTGCGGACACTCTGTATGCAACAACGTGTTATCGCGGGATCGATAAGCCCTTTGCTCTCCGAAGGGATTTCACGGGATATGCTACACATCCACCGGGCGGAGGGAGCTCGACATGGAGAACAAGACTGAGTTGATGGAAGTTCCTCCGACCGGCCCTCGTCCGTCGGACGTCGCCTCCCAAACGGCGCGAGCGCTGTTCAGCCTGCGCGAATCGCTGATACGCGGCGAGTTCGGGCCTGGTGAGCGGATGGCCGAACTGCCGCTGGTCGCGCGGCTCGGCGTGTCCCGGACGCCCATTCGGCTCGCCCTCGAGAGGCTCGCCCACATGGGTTTGCTTGACGTCAGCGCCAGCGGCGGATTCACCGTGCGCAGGTACACACCCGCGGAAGCGCTCGACGCCATCGAGATCCGTGGCGTCCTCGAAGGCACCGCCGCACGGCTCGCGGCAGAACGGCTCGCTGACAGTGCGGAAGTGGCCACGCTGCGGCGTCTCGGCGAGGAGATGAATCGCCTCGAACGCCTGACGTTCGACTCGTTCGGCCACTATATGGATCTGAATGAGGCGTTTCACGGCGCAATCATCGATCTCGCGAAAAGCGCGATGCTGACGCGCGCGATTCAGCACGCAGTGTCGCTCCCGTTTGCGTCGCCGAGCGCCATGGTGTTCCCTACCTCCGGCCTTGCATACGCCGACGAAGCGCTGGCCATCGCCAAAGAGCATCACCGCAGCATCGTCGAGGCGATCGCGAAACGGCAAGGGACGCGCGCCGAACACGTCGCGCGCGAACACGCCTTTATCGGTCACCGCGTCCTCGCAACGGCGCTCTCCGACAGCGAGGCCCTGAGCAAGGTTCCCGGCGCATCGCTCATCAACCCGTCGGCGCTCGCGAGAACTGGAACTCCCTAATATCCACGCTCTGAAGTTCTGAAGCTCGAGTGTCCGTATCTCTCGTCGTGATCGCTTCCCTTCTCAGCATCATCGCGACATAGGTAGGATCGAGGCGGATGCGATCGACGCCACGGATTCCAGCGGAGATTGAAGAGTATCGGGACGAACGCTGGCGCCGCGAAGGGACGCGGCAGATCGACACTGCGTTCGAGGCCGAGCGCTTCATCGAGCAGATCGGGTTTGCCGCATGCCTGACCGACTCGCGCCGACCCGGGCCCTCGTTGTACGTCGCCGTCTGCGGGCGACGCGACGCCGTGCTGCCTCGTCACGTACAGAAGGATCCGGAGACATCGCTGACGTGGGAGCTGAAGGACGAGCTGGTGAGGCGCGGCAAAGTGTATTACGGCAAGCTCACGGGCGGCCGCGCGACGTTCATCGCGGCGCGTATGGTCCCGTACTTCCACGCGGTCTGGGCTGTGCGCAAATCTGAAGAGGCACGACGACTGAGTCGGAACGCGCAGGCCATCTTGAGGGTACTCCGCAGGGAGTGGGAGATGAGCACCGGTGATCTGCGCGAGGAATCCGGCGTGCGCGATCGCACGGCATTCACCCGCGCACTCGACGAGCTGCAAGCAACGATGATCGTGATACCGAGCGCCGTGTACTACCTGCCGAAGTTCACGTATATCTGGACGCTTGCCGTTGGGAGGTTTCCGGAAGCACTCCGCCGACGCGTCAATCGAGAAACGGCCTACTGCGAGATCGCTCGCGGCTTTCTGGCCGGCGCAGGAATGACGATCCCTGGAGAGCTGGCGCGCGTGACGGGACTGTCGCGACCGGACGCCGGACGCGGCAACCGTGCGCTGGTTGCGGAAGGCTACGCGACGATGCTCGGGCCAGGCGTGTATCGCCTGGCCTCATGTCACATGCCCGACGCGCGCGCGACGCTCGATCTCTCGCCGCCGATCGGAGTCCTTTAGAACCGGTACTTGATCGCGAACTGCATGATCCGCGGCGGACCGGCGGCCGTGATCTGGCCGAACGTCCCAGGGCTGCTCATGTTGGTCGCCGGTTGCAACCACTGGAACCAGTTGAACGCGTTGAACGCGTCCACGCGAACCTCGAACGCCCGCGTGGCGTTGAGCCGAATCACGCGCGTCAGCGACATATCGAGGTTGCGCGTGCTCATGCCTCGGATGCTATTGCGAGCGCTCGTGCCCAGCGTGCCGCGATCCGGTTGGGCAAACGCCGCCGGGTTCAGGAACCGCTTGCCGCCGTTTGCCGGGTTGATGGACTTGTCCCCGTAGGGATCGTCGAGCACCTGATTCGCACGCTGTGTACCCGCCTGCCCGTTGAGCGCAATGTCGGACCCCGTCGTAATCGTCAACCATGGCCCCGTTGTTGCGCGGAACCCACCCACCAGCCGCCAATCCGAGAATGCGGCGCGCATCACTGAGTGATTGAACTGCGGCGACTGGATGCCCGCCGTCAGCGAGAGATTGTGCAGACGGTCCGCCGCGCAGTTGCCATCGTCGAAGTGGGGATCGGTCGGAATGTTGTAGCCAGTCGACACGTTCGTCGTCGAGGCGCCGCCTCCCTCGGGCGATCCGTAGCAGTGCGACAAGGTGTAGTTGGCGTTCACGGTCACCATCTGCGTCCCGCCGCGTACAGATAGCAACAGGGCGTTATAGCGTTGGCTGCCGTCGCTCACGTACTTGTCGAGCTGAGCGAAGTACTTCCCGTTGTTGGGATCGATGAGGTTGAGGGGCCGCCGATTGTTGGTGTTCGCGATGCTCGCCGCCGCGTTCGTGCCCGGGACCGGCATGAAGAGCGCGTTGTTGAGCGGTGTGGACTCCCAGATGTTGTTCGTGCGGGTGCCGAGATAGCCGACGGTCGCAAACCATCGTCCCGTCAATTGCCGCTCGACGGTCGCGTTGAACGAGTGCACGTTGGTCGCGATCACATCGTCGGTCAGGCTCAGGAACGGCCCGTTCAGCGAGAACGCCGCATTCTGGTCGAACGTGACAGGGAAGATGTTCGTCTGCCCGTTGGGATTCCCGAGGAACGGATTGTCGAGGCCGCCGGGGGGCGCGTTGAGTCGCACTTCAGATCCCCATGGCGGCGCGACTGACGTGTTGAGATGGAACTGCCCGTTCACGAACTCGTACGATTTGCCGTACGAGCCGCGCACCGACGTCTTCCCATCACCGGCAGGGTCCCACGCGACCCCAACGCGCGGTCCGAGGTTGTTCCAGTCCGTCAGCATGCCCGCCTGACTGGGGAAGTCCGGATCGCCGGGGTAATAGAGGCCCGCCGGCGCGTTGGGGAACACCGTGCTCTTGATGCCCGTGCGGAAGCGCTCCATGTCGAACTGATACACGGCGCCATTCACGATCTGCTGCGGGAAGAATGGTTCCCAGCGAACACCATAGTTGACCGTCAGCCGAGGTCCTACTCTCCACGTGTCCTGCGCATAGAGCGCGAGGTATCGCTGCTTCATGTCGAGCGTATTCGGCGCCGCTTGAAGAAACCCGGTCGTGCCCAGCCTGCCGAGCAGGAAGTCCGCCAAGCCGAATCCCGTCTGGCTGGCGTCGATCGTGAACTGGCCCGGCGAACGGACGTTTCCGTGAGATTCCGTGCTCCACCGCGCAACGCTCCCGCCGAACGCGTACTGGTGGCCGCCGCGCACGAGCGTGAAGTCGTCGCTGATCTGCCACGACGGCGTGACGATGTTCGTCGGCGTCTCCGTTCCGGTGCCGAGCGTGAAACCGCCTGTCACATTCAACAGCGTGTAGTGTGGCAAGTAACTGTAGGTGTTGATGCCAACTTCCTGCGGAGAGAAAAAGTCGATGTTCGGACGCGAGATATCGGTGCGGTTGTACGCCACGCGAACGGCGTTCAGCGTGGCCGAGTTGATGACGTAGTTCTCGCCCAACGTCACCGTGTTCGCGATGTTGTCGCGGCCGCCAACGCGGGTCGTCAGGACGTTCTGCTGCGCCGATTCGAGCGTGTAGGGCGGCGGCGAGAACTGCGTCGTCGCGATGTGTCGACCAAACAGTGAGTGAGCGTTGCTGATCGTGACATCGATTTTGGTGACGTACTGCCCTTCGTCGGACGCGCTCGGCAGCCCATACTGGACGAGACCGCACGGATCGGTGGTCGTCGGGAGCCTCGTCGTGATGTTGAGCGCCGCCTTGCTGAACAGGTCCGGGTTGATTCTGTTGTCGACAAACGGCGGGGGCAGAGTGCGTGGCACGCCGGCGTTGCACTCGCGCGAAGCAAAGGCGGTGAAGTCGCCGGCCAACATCGCCGGCGTCGGCACAAACGCGCGGTTGTCGGTCGGGTTCACGCGCGTGTTCGTGCCCTGGTAGCCGAAGAAGAAGAACAGTTGGTCGGTCTTGATGGGACCGCCGATCGTCGCGCCGTACTGGTTGCGCTTCAACCCGTCGTCTTTGCGAGATCCATCGAGATTCTTCGCCCCGAACGGGTCGGTGGCGTTGAAGCTGTGATGACGAAGGAATTCAAAGAGGTCGCCGCGGAACGCATTCGTGCCCGACTTGGTCACCGCGTTGACCGAGCCAGCCGAATGCATCCCGTTCTGCGCCGTCAGCGCGTTGGTTTCCGCCTGGAATTCCTGCAACGCGTCGGGGAACGGCAACGGGAGGTTCAGATTGTTTCGCGGGTCGTTGTGCATGGCGCCGTCCAACACATAGGCCACTCCGAACGACAACCCTCCGGCCAGCGAGTACGCCTGAACGCCGTTGCTTCCACCCATCGCACTGCTGGCCAGGACGACAACCTGCGGCACTGCGGCGGGGAGATACTGCAGGAGGTCGGCCGGGTTCCGGCCGTTCAACGGCAATTCGAGGATGCGCCGGTTGTCCATGACCTGACCGATGCCGAGGTTTCGTGTTTCGACGGTCAGGGTGTTCGCCGCGACGGTGATGGTTTCCTCGACGTCACCCAGCGCAAGGGTGACCGGCACGACCTGATTGCTGTTCACCTGCAGCACGATGCCTGTCTGCACGGCGGTGCGGAACCCCTGCAGCATGACTTCGAGCTTGTAAGGGCCGACGGGGATACCGGGAAGCGAGAAAAAGCCGTCCGCATCTGTGACGACCTCGCGCTTGAACCCGGTATCGGTCTGCGTCGCGCTCACGCTCGCCCCGGGAAGCACACCGCCGCTTGCATCTTTGACCGTGCCGGTGATTTGGGATGTGGCTTGGCCGAGGGCAGCCGTCGCAGTCAGCGCGACGAGGAGACCACCACACAACAGAGAGCTCAGAGCCTGCGTCATAGCTTCTCTCCTAGGCGGCGAGTTCGAGGTCGCGCGAATTGTATCTGTCAGGGCCCAAGCCAAGAAACCTCAAAATCCGTTTGGAATGCGCGTGCGAGAATTGATTCAGTAAAGTAGCGGAGCCAGTGATGGGTCGAATAGCGATCGTCCGATGAGCGGTGAACGTGTAGCGGCCGAGACGTGTGTGGCGCTTGGTGCGACTCAGCAGAAGCTCGAGTCCTACCCCGGCCGCGAGATCGAACTCGGATCTCTCGCGGTGACTCGACTGCTGCCAGTGAAGGGCAAGCGCCTGATTGGGCCTTGGTGCTTCCTCGATCGCTATGGTCCGTTTACGTTTGCAGAAGGCAGACCGATGGACGTTGCCGCCCATCCGCATATCGGGTTGCAAACAGTGACCTGGCTCCTGGACGGTGAGGTGGTTCACAACGATAGTCTCGGGTACGAATCGTTGCTGCGCTCGAGCGGCGTCAACGTCATGACTTCCGGGAACGGCATTGCGCATGCCGAACACACGCCGACGAGACACAGCGGTCGACTCAACGGGGTTCAGCTCTGGGTCGCCTTGCCCGATCAGCATCGCCATGTAAACGCCTCGTTCCAGCACGTCGATCGCGTTCCGCTCTACGAGCAGCGCGGCGGAATCATCCAGGTGTTCGCTGGCGGTCTCGATGGCTCGATCTCTCCGGCTACGCACTTCTCCGACCTTCTCGGTGCGGACGTGATGGTGCATCCGCGAACAGCAGTCGACATGCCGCTGCAACCGGCTTATGAGTACGCCGCGATTGTGTTGGGTGGGGATTGCAGCGTCGACGGAGAACGTTTACACGAGCGTGTGCTGTACTACCTGGGCACACGACGTTCAGACGTCAGCTTCGCCAGCGATTCCGGCGGTCGCCTGCTGCTGATTGGCGGTCCACCGTTCGCAGAAACGATTCTGATGTGGTGGAATTTCGTGGCGCGCACGCCGCAGGAGATCGCAGACGCACGAAACGACTGGGAAGAGCGACGGCGGTTCGGCGAAGTGACGGCGTACGATGGTCCGCGGCTCGCTGCGCCAAGCCTGGTGCGGTTCGCGAATCCCAATCCGGCGAGTTGAGAGCAACGTCGAGGTTGCGAGCCCGCCGGACCACCTGTTTCAAATTGTACAGATCGTTCACGCGCTGGCGGCGATCGCGACGCTCCTGCTGTTGCTCGCACTTGTGATCGCACCATTACTCGCGGTGCTGGGGGCCGGCGCGACCGAAGCGCTGCGCGTCACCAAGACCATCCGGCCGCGCCTCCAGCAACTGCGCGCTCATTGTCGGCAGTGTAGACAATGTGCTGCGACCGCGGCTGGTCGGGCAGAACACGAATATGCACGAACTGCTCATCTTCTTCTCGACACTCGGCGGGCTGATGTTCTTTGGCGTGATGGGCTTCATCCTGGGTCCCATCCTGGCCGCGCTCTTCGTCACCGCGTGGGAAATGTTCGGGACGGCGTTCCGCACCGCGCTCGTTGAACCGGGGTCCGCGACGACACACTCAGGGTCAGAGCCCTGATGTCACAACGGAGCCTACGCGTGATCGGCACGTTGAGCGAGTCTTATGCATCGATACGTGTGTGGCCGTCGACGCCCTCGGCCTCTTCGATGACGCTCACGTCGACATCCATGTCCAGGAACGACGAGGCCGGACCGACGAATGTGCCCCACAACGGCAGCGCATTGCGCTGGTCCCAGGCGACGGCCACACGAATCAGGTTGCGATTCCCGACGATGCTGTGAGTGGGGTCGAAGTCGACCCATCCGGCTCCCGGCAAATACGCCTGCATCCAGGCGTGTGTGGCGCCGCCACCGACAGTCGCGGATCGGTCGGTGTCCGGCACGAAGATGTAGCCGCTGACGAAGCGAGCAGCGAGGCCGAGCGATCGAACGGCTTCCATCATCAGCACCGCGAAGTCGCGGCAGCTGCCGCTGCCAAGCCGAAGCGTCTCGCACGGGTTCTGCACGCCCTTCTCACTGCGCCGCTGATACGTGAACTCCTCTTTGATGCCACGCGTCATCGAGTGAAGCAGGGTCATCGTGGGTGTCGATCCAGACTGGGCCAGGAAGCGCGCGGCCCACGGAGCGATGTCGTCGCACGGATAGTGGCGCGTCAGGGCGCGAACGAGATCAGGGCGTTCGTCATCCGAGTACTGAAAGGGGTAGCTTTGCGCGTCGATCTCGAGCGCATAGTCGGGCAGGGCCGTCTCGATGTGCTCGAGGGTCACCGTGCTGTCGAAGCGCAGCTCGGACGCCGGTTCGTCAAAGGTCGCGATGGCCACCGAATTATCGAAGACGTCGTGGAGCCAGCGAAGGTCCGACGGGCGCGGCAGGATATTCAGCTTTGTGCTGACCAGCCGGAGATCGTGGCTCTCTCGTGGACGAAACATCATCCGATGCTCGCCAAATCTCACCGGCTCGGAGTATCGGTAGGTTGTGACGTGCCGTACCGTTAGAAGACGCATTGAGGGGTCATGACCTCGTCCGTCCAGACTCTGAAGCCCGCGAGCGTATTGGGGCCAAACGTGTTGCTAATCGCCACATCCGTCGCATCGCGCCCACGGGCGATGAGAATGCGGCCAATCCGCGGGATGTTGTTCCGCGCATCGAAGGTCTGCCAGCGGCCTCCGATGTACGCCTCGAACCAGGCGGCGAAATCCATCGGCCCATACGGCGGCGGCATGCCGATATCGCCCAAGTAGCCCGTGCAGTAGCGCGCCGGAATGTTCATGCAGCGGCAGAACGCGATCGCCAGATGCGCGTAGTCGCGGCAGACGCCCTTGCCTTCCCCGAAGGCCTCCCACGCCGTTCTCGTCGACCGCGCGTCCTGATAGTTGAAACTGATGTGGCGATGGACGTAGTCGCAAATGGCCTGGACACGACGAGTACCGGTGGGCGTGTTGCCGAACAGATCCCACGCGGTGGTGGTGAGCCGATCGGTCTCGCAGTATCGGCTGCCGAGCAGGAAGACGAGTGTCTCCTCGGGAAGATCCTCCACCGCATGCTGGTGCTCCGAGAGGACGATCGGGTCGGGCTCGCCCGTGTCGTGTACCAGTGCGCTCGCTGACAGTCGAAGGCGGCCGGCCGGCGCACGCATGCGCGTGCACCAATTGCCGTGGCCATCTCTATAGGACGTCATCGGCACGAACGGCTCCGCGATCATGCGGTCTGGCACGACGATATCGCCGGCGCGAGTGTGATGGATGTTCAACATCAGCACCATCGGCGTCGGTTGCGGACAGTCGTAGATCAGCTCATACCCAGCGCGGATGTGCATGTCGCCTCGCAGTCGTTCGCCACAGGCCACCCACGTGTCATCTCACCGCTGGGAATCCCGGCCGTGGCGCTGTTCCGCGATCCACTGGTGGCTGACGACACCAAGGTCGGGGTCTTTCTGTGGTCGAGACCGTGACCACACGACCGCAACGAGGAGTCCGATGAGGCACAGACCCATCGTCGTCCATAACACAGGCGCGCCGACAAAGACCGCGGCTATCGATGACAAAACGGACACTCCTTCAGACTCGGATCGCGATGGCCTGGGGTCCCACGTGTACGAGGGCTTTGATGACGGCCAACCGGGAAGGAAACGCTGGAAGGCCAGACTCAGGAAAGCGTTCTACTGGTACCCTACGCCTCTCACCACGAAACCACAAGGTCAAGATGCAACGGGGGGCGTGCGGGAGTCGAGTGCATCCCACCGTGTGTACGCAGCGAGGAGCAGCGTTTCGAGCTCTTCGAGTCTGGCGAGCGCTTCATGGATGGCGGCGGCTGACCGTTTGTAGAATACTGCGGACGCCACCGTCGCCTGGAGCTGTTGCTGCTCTGCTTGGAGCGCGTCGATGCGAGACGGCAATTGCTCGAGCTCCTGCTGCTCCTTGTAGGATGGCTTCCGTTGCGGCCGCGAGGGTTCCTTCGCGGTGATCGTTCCAGCGTCAGCGACCGAGGCTGCCACAACTCGGCGTGCGGGCGCTGGCTCCGCCTGTCGCCGTTGACGTAGCCAGTCCTCGTACCCACCGATGTATTCCTGTAGGCGCCCGTCACCTTCGAAGACGAGTGTGCTCGTGACCACGTGATCGATGAATGCGCGGTCATGGCTCACGAGCAGCACTGTTCCCGGCCAGGTCGCGAGGCGTTCCTCGAGCAGCTCCAGCGTCTCGATGTCGAGATCGTTGGTCGGCTCGTCCATGACGAGCACATTGAACGGCCGCGCAAAGAGCCGTGCCAGCAACAGTCGATTGCGCTCCCCGCCCGACAGCGCCTTCACAGGTGAGAGCGCGCGCTCGGGCGGAAAGAGAAAATCACGCAGGTAGCCATGGACGTGCTGCGGCCGCCCGTTGACCGTCACCGTGTCGTGACCGTCAGCGACCGTTTCCCAGACGGTGCGATCGGGATCGAGTTGTTCGCGCTGCTGGTCGTAATAGGCGATCTGCACGCTCGCACCTCGACGCACCTCTCCCGCATCCGGCTCGAGCTCGCCGAGGAGCAGCTTGAGCAGCGTCGTTTTGCCGGAGCCATTCGGTCCAATGAGACCGATGCGGTCGCCACGCATCACGCGCGCAATGAAGTCCACGATGACCGGACGGCCGTCAAACGACTTCGCGATCCGATCCGCCTCGAAGATCATCTGCCCACTACGCGTGGCGATCTCGGCCTGAAAACGGATCGAACCGACGTGCGAACGGCGCGCGGCCCGCTCCTCTCGGAGGGCGAGGAGCGCGCGCACGCGGCCCTCGTTTCTCGTTCGCCGAGCCTTGATGCCCTGGCGCAGCCACGCTTCTTCTTCCGCAAGCCGCTTATCGAACTTGACGTCCTGCGCCGCTTCGACTGCGAGGGAGTCCTCCTTGCGCCGGAGGAACGTCGCGTAGTCGCCGGGCCACGACGTGAGCCGGCCTCGATCCAGCTCGACGATCCGCGTCGCCAGCGCCTGGAGAAACACGCGGTCGTGCGTGACGAAGAGCACCGTGCCGGCATAGTCAGCCAGAAACCCTTCGAGCCAGCGCATCGACTCGATATCGAGGTGATTGGTCGGCTCGTCGAGCAAGAGCAAGTCGGGCTCCGCCACCAACGCGCGCGCCAGCAGCACACGGCGCCGCCAGCCACCCGAGAGTGTGCTCATGCTGGCGTCAGCCGGGATCTGAAGCCTGGACAGCGCCATCGCCACCCGTTGCTCCGCGCGCCACAGATCGCCGCTGGTGTCTCCGAGCGCGTCGGCGACGACGTCGAAGGCCCGCCGGTCGTCGGCAAACAACGCATCTTGCGCCAGTCGACCGATACGGAGACCCGGCTCGCGCCACACCTCGCCGTCCTGAGGCGCCACGTCGCCGCCGACGATCTGGAGGAGCGTGGACTTACCCGTGCCGTTCCGTCCGATCACGCACACGCGTTCGCGCGATTCGATTCGAAAGCTGGCCTCGTGCAAAAGTGGGAGATGGCCGAAGGCTACGGAGATACGGTCGAGCGTGACGAGCGGCATCCGTACCGGCATCGTACCATCGCGGTGCACGCCCTATTGGGACTAGGCTATTCGCCACGCCGATCGCGCCACAGTTCAAAGCAACAACCGGGACGCCGTTCTTGAGTGATCAGGTCTGTTCGCGGTGTCGCCACCATGAATTACCAGACCGGATCTTGCATAGTTCTCTCGACCGAATGTGGATTCGCCTCATCGCGAACGCCATCTGAATGGGGTTATGTCTGGGCAGGTGAAGCACTTATCCGCGGCGAGAATGCCGGTGACGGGCGACCCAGCGTTGAACCGTGTGGCTGATGTTCGCACCCGAGATGCCCGCTCTCGTAAGCACGCGAGCACGTCGACGTTCCACGTGCTATGGCGTGTGTATCCTCACCTCGACCTGATCCAGATGTCTGGCATCCTCTCGGGCATCGCGGCGCTCGAGAGATTACACTTCTTGTCACTCTCGGTTGAGTTCGTCAATGCGGTTGTCGACCGCCGTTACGCCCTCATGGAGCTCGTGATCACCGAGAGAGAGACCGGCAGAGTACGCAATGTCGTCTTCGACTTCTACGACAAAGCCGACAAGATAGTCCCCGCCGCACTCGAGTTTTCGGACATCTACTTCAAGCGTCAGTTTGGATCGGAGACGCTCGTTGCGGCGCGTGACAGATCCGCCACAAAGATTCGCCCGCTGGGACTCACCATCGCCGGCTACTCGCGCGCCGCACTGCGGCACGTATGCATTGCCATTCTCGCGTCACTGCGTTCCGGTGAAGCCCGTCGTG
>Ga0114129_10005900_pt1 | contig 17333 bp, 14 predicted proteins | sample RhiMetdeltSRZDD1_FD_80071 | JGI IMG/M metagenome (GOLD analysis project Ga0114129, IMG submission 80071) | Populus rhizosphere microbial communities from Tennessee, USA - Rhizosphere MetaG P. deltoides SRZDD1 (version 2) (version 2) | ecosystem: Host-associated > Plants > Roots > Rhizosphere >... | reverse complement strand
TTGCGCGGAACGCCGCTAGTGTGGCTCCGCGAAACCGCGTTGCCTGCGGGCCTCGTAGAGCACGAGTGCCGCGGCTACCGCCACGTTGAGGCTCTCGACCGGCGCCTGAAGCGGGATCCGCAGCCGCGCGGCGGCCCGCTGCTTCACGGCCGGCGAGAGACCGCCCGCCTCGCGGCCCATCACGATCGCGACCGGACCCCTGAGGTCGACCTCGTCGTAGCGGCGCTCGCCGTCGCTCGCGGTGGCGAGGATGCGTATCCCGCGCGCGGCGAGCGTCTCGAGCGCGGCCTCGATGTCCAGGCCTCTGACGTGGGGCAGGCGAAAGGCGCTGCCCATCGAGCCGCGCAGGGCCTTCCACGAGAGCGGGTCGGCGCAGCCCGACGAGAGCAAGGCGCCCGTCGCGCCGGCGGCTTCGGCGCTACGCAGCAGCGCGCCCAGGTTGCCCGGGTTCTGGACGCCGTCGACCACCAGCACCAACGGGATCCCGCGCAGTACACGCTCGATCTCGAACACCGGACGTTTCGCGAGCGCCACGAGCCCCTGCGAGGTCTCGGCTTCCGAGAGCGAGGCGACGAGCTCCTCGGCCATCCGCCTCACCGGGACGCCGCGCTCGCGTAGCGCTTCGAGCGCGCGTGCCCCTGTGGGCGTCGCCGCGGCCCGCGGCGAGGCCGCCGCCTCCACGAGCGTGAGGCCCGCGAGAGTCGCCTCGAGCGCGAGCTTGGGGCCCTCGATCAGGCACAGTCCGGACGCGGCGCCCTTTTCCTTGAGTGTGCGCAGCCGCTTGTAGAGCGGGTTGGCGCGGCTCCGGAGCGTCTCGTGCACGGGCATCGGAGGCGGAGGAGCGTGATAGTATCACCTCACGATTTCGCCCCGTCCGGGGCAAAGCTTCCTTGGCATGATCGACCTCAAGAAGCGTCTGCAGGATGAAATCCTTCAGCTCGAGTACGAGCTGAAGGTGCACCTCCCCAAGGAGATTCTGAAGGCGCGCGAGCACGGCGACTTGCGCGAGAACGCCGAGTACAAGGCGGCCAAGGAGCGCCAGAGCTTCCTGCAGGCGCGCGCGGCGCAGCTGCACCGGCGGCTCGCCGCGCTCAACATGCTGAACCTCGACCGCATCCCGCACGACAAGGTCGGGCTCGGCTCGCTCGTGACCGTGATCGTTCCCCAAAGCGGCGACGAGACCGTCTTCGAGCTCGTGGTGCCCGAGGACGCCGACCCCACGATCGGCCGCATCTCGCCCTCGTCGCCGATCGGCAAGTGCCTGCTCGGCCACGAGGAGGGCGACTCGGTCGAGGTCAAGGTGCCGAACGGCGTGCGCACGTACGAGATTCGCAAGCTCGTGACTATGCACGACCAGCTGAAGGACGAGTAGCGGCGCGCGTGACGCCGGAAGCGCTCGCCCGGGTCACTCTCGCCACCGAAGCCGGGCCGGCGCTCGAGGCGCTACCCGCCGCACCCGGCGTCGGACAGCTGCTGGGGCCCGAAGGCCGGAGCCTCCTCATCGGGACCACTGCGAACCTGCGTCGCTGGGCGGCCTCGCACCTCGGCCTCGCGCGGCCGCGTCCGGCTCGTGACGGGCGAGCGCGCCGCCCGAGGACCAGCCTGGCGGGGATCGCGACGGCCGTCGCCTGGATCGAAACCGACGGACCGTTTCGCCAGCGCCTGGCGTACGAGCGGCTCGCGGCGTCGCTCGGCGGCCCCGTCTCGGCCCGTCGCGACCTCAAGCCGCCGGCCTTCCTGCACCTCGACCCGGCCGAGCGCTTCCCACGCGTGACGGTGCGCGGGGCGGGCACAGAGGAGAACGACGCGCTCTACGGGCCCTTCCGGGACCGGCGCGCGGCCGAGAAGGCGAAGAGCACCCTCCAGCGATTGTTCCCGCTGCGCCCGTGCGACTTCAGCTTCGAGCCCGACGCGGAGCTGCCGCTCGGGCTGGCGTGCCTGTATGCGCAGGTCCGCTCCTGCGCCGCCCCGTGCCTGAAGCGGGTGAGCGAGGTCGACTACCGCGCGCTCGCTGCAAGCGTCGCAAGCTGGCTCGCCGACCCGTCCCGCCGTGTCGACGCTCCGGCTGTGGTTCCCGCGACGGTGGCGGCCGCCACGAGCCGCGCCGTGATCGTGGACCGTGGCAAAGGCAGTGTGGGCCTCTACCCCGTGCGCGGCGGGTGCGTGCTCGACGCCGCGGCGCTCGAAGTGCCGGCCGCGGAGCTCGAGGCGGCCTCGCTTCGACTCTCCTGGCCCGCGCCCGCGGGCGGATCGGACTGGCCCTGGCTCACGGCCTGGCTGCGCAGCCCGAAGGCACGCACCTGCTTCGTGGTCGTGAGCGACGCGTGGTCGGCTCCGGCGCTCGGCGCGGCGCTGCGCGCCGCTCTGCCACGCAGCTCCGCCGACGCCGCGGCGGGTGATAACGTAGGAGCCACCCGGGAGGAGGCGTGAGGGAATACTCGCCGAAGCGGCGAACGGCCGTCGTTTTCACCGGCACCGGGACGACGGGCGCCTACCACGCCGGCGTGCTGCGAGCGCTCGACGAGAGCGGCGTCAAGATCGACTTGGTGGTGGGTTCCGGCACCGGCGCGATCACCGCGGCGTTCGCCGCCGTTTCGGGCGGCGCGGGGCTCTACGGCAAGGGCGGCCTCTGGGACGGCACGCGCTGGCGCACCTTCTATCGACTTCGGCCGGCGCTCCGCGCGGGTCTACTGTTGCTCGGCGTGTCGTTCTCGCTCTTCGCGCTGCCCGTGCTGTTCGGGCTGCTGCTCGGGATCCTGTTTCCGCTGCTGCTGATCGCGGACCGCGTGTCCCCCGGGCTCGCGTCACGGGTGCTCACGCTGCTGTGGGTTGCGCCGGAAGCGCTCAGCGCTCCCTACCTGGCCGCGCAAGCCGTGCCCTTCTTCGCGCTGGGTGTGCTCGCGATCCTCGTGCTCGGATCCGCCTACGTGCGCAAGCGCGCGCGGCTGGCCGAGGCCTTCGAGGCGCTCTTCGACGCTCAGCCCGCCCTCGATCGCCTGAGGCGAAGGCTGTGGGAGGTGGCGCGCGGCGCCGCGCTCTCGGACGCACCGGTGAGGGAGGCCGAGCTCGGCCGGCGCTACGTTGCGCTGCTCTCGGAGAACCTGGGCGAGCTCGGATTTCGCGAGCTGATCGTGCGCGTGGCCGATCTCGACCGCAGCCGGTCGCTGAGCTTCGCGCTGCTGCACGAGGAAGATCCACCACGCGTCCTCGAGGATGCGGTGGACCTGCGCGCGCCCGGTCAGGACGCGCTGCTTTTCGGCGCGCTCGCCACGGGGCTGCTGTTCCCGATGGCGATGCCGCTGCGGCGCATGGCGTTTCCGAGGGGCGCGGTCCACGGCGGCGAGACCCACCGCCTCACGGACGCGACACTCGTGCCCGGGTGCGGCATCCAGGAGGCGCTCGACGCCGGCGCGGAGCAGCTGGTGGTGGTGACCGGGGCGCCCGAGCAGGCTGGGCCGCCGACGCGGCGTCGCGGGCCGCTCGCGCGCATCGACGCCACCTTGCGCACGCTCGAGCAGCAGGCGACGACGGAGATCGAAGCCACTGAGCGCACGAACCGCATCGTGAGCACGCTCGGACACCGGGCGGCCGGCGGGCGGGGGGCCTGGGAGGATCCAGCCACCGGGCAGGTCGCGCGCGAGGTGGACTTGTGGGTGATCCGCCCGCATCGGCGGACGCTCGGTCCGACGGAGTTCGACGGCGCGCTCGATCCGCTGACCGAGGTGCTGCAGACAACCGACGACCTCGTCGAGCGAGGCTTCCGCGACGCCTACCAGCAGTTCATCGAGCCGGTGGTGGGTCAGGCGCCCTTGCCGCAGCGCGAAGTGGGCAAGTACCGCGACAGCCAGGCGGTCGGGCTGTGACCCGGCCGCGCGCGTCGGGCACGCGGGCCGTGCACGGGCGGCACGGGCCGCGCGTCGGGCCGCTCGCACCGCCGATCGCGCAGACTTCCACCTTCGCCTTCGCCTCCGCCGCCGAGCTGCGCCGCTACCTGGACGGCGAGCCCGGGCTTTATCTCTACAGCCGCTACGCCAACCCCACGGTGCGGGAACTCGAAGAGGCGCTCGCCGCGCTCGAAGGCGCCGAGGACGCACTCGCGCTCTCGTCCGGCATGGCGGCGATGAGCACCGCGGTGCTTTCATTGCTCCGTGCGGGGGACGAGGTGCTCGCGAGCGCATCGCTCTACGGCGGCACGCTGAAGCTGCTCTCGCAGCTCTTGCCTCGCTTCTCGGTGACCACTCGCTTCGTGGCCCCGGCTGAGCTCGCCCGGGTGGGCCAGCTAGCGGGGGACGCCAGCAAGCTCCTGATCGTCGAGAGCCCGACAAACCCGACGCTGGACGTCGTCGACCTCCAGGAAGTGTGCAGTGCGGCGCGCGCGCGAGGCCTGGCAGTCGTCGTCGACAACACCTTCGCGACGCCGCTCCTGCAGCAGCCGCTCGCGCTCGGTGCCGATCTCGTGATGCACAGCCTCACGAAGGCGCTGGCGGGTCATAGCGACCTCCTCGGCGGCGCCCTCGTCGGGTCGCATGCGCGCGTGGACGCGGCGCGGGCCACGCTCAAGATCCTGGGCGGCTGCCTCGATCCGCACGCCGCGTTCCTGGCGCTGCGCGGCCTGCGCACGCTGCACCTCCGAGTCGAGCGCCAGTGCCGCAACGCGCTGGCGCTGGCCCGCCACTTCGAGGGCCACGCGGCCCTGCGCAGGGTCCACTACCCGGGGCTCGAGTCGCACCCGGGACACGCGACGGCCCGCCGCCAGATGGCGGCATTCGGGGCATGATCACCTTCGAGCTGCGGGGCGGCCTTGCCGCGGCCGAGCGCTTCTTCGACCGCTTGGAGCTCGTGGCGCGCGCCGCGAGCCTTGGTGGCGTCGAGTCACTCGCGAGCCTGCCCGTGCACACCTCACACCACGGCCTGCCGGAGGCGGCGCTGCGTGCCGCCGGCATCGACCCGGGCATGGTGCGGCTGTCGATCGGGGTCGAGGACGAGGCCGACCTGGTGGCCGACCTCGAGCACGCGCTCGCTGGCTGATGCAGCCGCTGCTGCCTCCGCCGTTGCAGCAGCTCGTCGGGCTCGGCCTCGTCGGGCTCGGGCTCTACTTTGCCATCCAGCTCGGGCGCGGCGTCGCCGGCTACCTGCGCTACCGCCGCATCGCCCCCACCGCGCTCGTGACCTGGCCGGCGCCCGTGACAGCGCAGCTGCCCTGGCCATTCCTGCTGGGGCTGGTCGGAGCGGCGACGGCCGCGTTCAATGCCTGGATGCGGCGGCCCGCGAGCCACGTCGTCGGACTCGCGCTCATGTCTGCCTACTTCCTCGGCCTCGTGCCGCTGGCTCGGCGCATCCGGCTCGGGCTCTACCGTGATGGGGTCTGGGCACACCGCGGGTTCCTGCCGTGGCCGGAGGTGGCGCGGATCGCTTTCGTCGAGACACCCGAGATCGTTCTGCTGCTCACGCCGCGCGGGCAGACCGCCCCGTTCAAGCTGCCGGTCCCGGGCGCGGAGTACGGGACCGTACGGAAGATCCTCGAGGAGAAGGCTCGCTCTGGGCTGCTGCGCCTGGAGCCGGCGATTCTCGGGCTATAAGGGCGTTAACTCGTCAACACGCCGATGATGCGGTTGGCCTCGTCGATCACGGGCTGGCCCTCGGTCGGCGACAGGCGGCCGGTGCGCATCACTATGTCCAGGTGCTGCACGAAGAGCTCGAGCGAGTGCGCCGCGCCGCCGGCGCCGGTGGTGCGCAGCTGCCGATCGGCCGCGTTGAGCATGGCCAGGAGCGCGGTTGCGTCCCCTTTGCCCAGGAAGCTCTGTGCCTGGAGCGCCCGCACTTGCGTGATCAGGTTGGCGATCGCGAGCTCCGGCGCGGTGGCCTCCATCAGGAAGTAGCGCGTGACGGTGGGCGAGGACAGCCGGTAGCCGCGGCCGACGATCTGGCCGCCGTCGTTGATCGAGAAGGCCTCCTGAACCACCCAGTCGCCGGCCGGGATCAGGTCGTTCAGGTTGTAAACGCTACCAGCGGAGGCGAGGAAGGCGTGCTCCCCGACTCCGAGGAACATCGTGCCCACCACGTTACCCAGTGTGTTCACGTCGTTCGGACGGCTGTTGAAGGCGCCAGTCGTCTCGACGCCGAGGCTCGTGATCGCCCCCGTGGCGACGTCGTACGCGAGCGCGTGATCCGCCGTAAAGCCAGGAAGCCGTCCCTCACCCACGATCCTGCCCGCGTTGCTGATCGCCTTGGCATTGCTCAGATACGCCGCCGAGCTCTGGGCGAGCAAGGTTACTGAGCCATTCCGATAGAGAAAGCCGCGCTGCGGCGTGATCAGGGACTGGATCTCTCCCACGACGACGCCCGCGTTGTTCACGTCGCGCGCGCAGGTGAAGTCGAGCGGGTGCGTCGCCAGCAGGGCGTGCAAGTCGGTGAGGCTGCCGTTCGCGTACAGGAAGGCGCGGTGTGGATCGGGGAACATGTCGTCGTAGCGGTTGAGGCAGCCCACCACGGCCCCGGTGTCGTTGATCGCGTAGGCGAAGGAGGCCGGCGCTATGACGGTCAGCGGCTGGACCGACGTGGCGCCCGCGGGGACCGAAATCGCCTGCCAGCGGTTGTCCGGGCCGGGGAGTGACACGAAGGAATAACCCACGGCCGCTCCGAAGCTGTTGATGGCGAAGAGGGCGCTCAGCTGGTCGCCTGGCGGGACGCCCAGGTCTTGCCAGATGCCGTTACTGTAGATGGCCGCATGGGCGTTGGGTCCGACGAACACCCAGCCGGCGATTTGACCGTTGTTGTTCAGGCGCTGCGGTATGCCCGCGAGCTCGACGATCGAGTAGCGGGGCGGCGAAGTCTGCGCGCTGGCCGGTGCCGTGCCTGCCACCAGAATAAGCACGGGCAGGGCTAGCGCCTGAAGCTTACGACCAAGTCCCCCGACGACGCGGTCCATCTGGACCCTCCTCCCGAGTCCTGACCGGCGACCGTGGGGGGAAACGGTGCTGGCCCGACCCAATACGACCTGGAAGAGAGTCTAGGTGGTCATCTCCGCTACGACAATACGGAAAATAGGCACACTTTTAGGATACCTAACTCATGGGCAGAAAACAAACCCCCGCCCGGCGCTAGGCGCTTAAGTACGCTAGCTGAGCACTTTAGGTAGCTCAGTACGATCGGTCTCAAGAGCGGCTGCTCTCGCTGAGCAGCGCGCTCAAGATACCGGCGACAACTACAGGTGCGTGGGTAGGATTCTAATGGCCTCTGACTACCCGATACAAGAATGAAAAAATGACCGCATTACGTATACCGATTCTAAGGGCGTTAGCCCCTGGGATGGAGCTCGTCTAGAAGTCGGGCGAGCGCCGGCCAGGGCGGCTCTTGAGGCACCCATTCCATCCTGACCACGGCAACCTGGGAGACGAGCTCCGCGACCACCTGGAGAGCGTGCTGCCAGAGCGCGGGTGCGTGAGGCACAGGGACCGACGCCAGCAGCCTGCCAGCAGCGGTCGCGGGGCGGAGCCTCTCGAAGCGAAGCGCGGGCCCCTTGGCGAGATCCACGAGCAGGCCGAGCGGGGCCCTCGAAGCGTCTCGTGTCGGCCGCCCCTCGCCCCAGAAGCCTGAGCGCACGAGCGAGAACGGCCGTTCTGGGCCGATCGCGACGAGCTCGTCCGAGAGCACGGGCACGGGCGACGTCGCCGCCAAGGTCGTTTTGCCCGCGCCCGAGGCGCCGAAGAACGCGACCCCGCGTCCCGCCAGCACCACACCCCCAGCGTGAAGCGGAAGGCCCCCGACGAGCGGCAGGCGGGCCATCATCGAGGTGCGGATCACCGTCTCGAGCGGGTACGCGCGCGGCTCGCGGCGCTGCAGCCGCGCGCGCGCGGCGAACGGCTCGATCTCGGCCGTGAAGCTCCTGTGGCTCGCCAGCAGCCGGCCGTTCACCCAGCGCTGAACCGCCGGCTCCCATTGCGGGAAGAGAGCCTGGTCGTCGCTCGTCCAGGGCGGCGCGTCCACGAGCTCGATCTCGAACGGTTGCTGCGCGTCGCCGGGCTCCGGCTCGAGGCGCGCAAGCGCCTCGCGCTCACTCGGATGAAGCGCCTCCTCCGGCCCCGCCGAGAAGCGCAGGCCTCCGGCGCCGAACTTCACGCGGACGCGAGGCGCGCGCGTGCGGCAGCTTCTGCCTGCTCGACGTGGTTCGCGTCTGGGCGGAGCGGATCGCCAGTGTGTTGCTGCGCCAGGGCCGGGCAGAAGGGGAATGCCGCCAGCGCGCCACCGGCCTCGGCCAGCCGGTCGCTCGCGGCACGTGCCGTGGCAGCCGCGCTCAACCGCTCCTCCGACTCGCGCCAGATCGTTCCGAGGGGTGCGTCGCGGACGTTGCCGAGGGGTGCGCGGCGCCACTGCATGCAAGGAAACACATTGCCCTCGGGGTCGATCGCCAAGGTGGTGCGACCGAGCCCGCAGTTCGTGCCGCCCAGGACGCGCTCCTCGAAAGGGATCTGTCCTTGCTCCCCGAGCGCCCGGAACATTCGCTCCACGGCGGCGGGCGACGCCCGGTAGGCGAGCGGTCCCGGATCGCCGTCGTCGCGCGGAGTGAGCGCCGAGTCGAGCCGCAACGGCACGCCGCGCTCGCTCGCGATGCGCTGCATCCCCTCCATCTCGTCCTCGTTGAGCCGGGTGAGCGGGGCCTTGAGCACGACCGCCACCTTCACCCGCAGCAGCCGCTCGACCCCGCGCAGCATCGCGTCGAAGGAGCCAGGCGTGGCGGTGGTCCGGTCGTGCGTCAGGGCGCTCGAACCGTGCAGGCTCAGCTCGACGGCCATCGGCATGAGCTGGGCGATGCTTTCGGCGAGCGCGTCGGTCACGAGCGCGCCGTTAGTGAGAATCCGCAGCGCGAACGCGCGCTCGCGCACGCCGCGCGCGATCGTCAAGAACTCGGGATGCGTGAGCGGCTCGCCACCGGTGAGCCCCACGTAGAGCGTGCCGAGCTCGCGCAGCTCGTCGAGCACGCCCAGCCAGCGCTCGGTGGGCAGCCCGCGCAGGTCGTTGTGGCGCGGGTTGTAGCAGAACACGCAGCGCCAGTTGCAGCGGTAGGTGAGCTCGAGGTTCGCGGCGAGCGGCTGCGCCCGCTCGAGCGCGACCTGCTTCAGCCGCGCCGACGGCGACCAGGCGAGGGCCACTAGGCCTCGCCCACCAGCCCGCGCTCGCGCAGCAAGGTTAGAAAGCCGCGCACGTCCGCACGCGCGCAGGGTTCGTCAGTCGCGAAGCGCTCGACCAAGGCCGCGACCAGGCCGTCCTCGTCGCGCTCCTCGACCAGCGACCAGAGCAGGCTCCCAGTCGAATTCAGCCCCAGGACGCGGCCCTCGCCGAGGCTCATCACGACCGCCTCGTCACCGATCTGCTGCCAGGCCACGTCCGGGTGGCGACGCAGCGACATGTCAGCTCGAGACCGGGCCGACAGCGGTGCAGTCGACTCCGCCTCCGGGCGTCTTCTGGCAGCCGCTCATCAAGCTGGGCTGAGCCTCGAGAGGCTGCTCCCAGGCGACGGACGGCTTCTCGTAGGGGAGTCGTTCGTCGGGACGCGGCGTGGCCACGCCTGTCGGGCGGTCGCTGCCTTGCTCCATCCTATACTCCTCCCAGAAGCTCCTCGCAGAAGCTGGCTAGAGTGTAACCGGGAGCGCGCTGGCTGAGAAGCCGCCGGCGGCGACCTCACTCAGGGAAGGGGACCTCCACGGCGTAAAGCACCCCGGGCTCGCTGCCGACGAGGAGCAGCTTCGGCGTCACCCCGATGTCGAGCGACGGCCCGCCGATCTGGCCGAGTCCCTCGCCGAGGGTCTGCTGCTTGAACGTCGGAGGCGTCGTCGTGGTGGCGCTCGCGAAGTCCAGCTCGTAGAGCTTACCGAGGGCGCTGCCGACGTACACGAAGCTCGTCTGCGGCCAGAACAAGACGAGCGACGGGTTGAGCCCTGCGATGGTCCACTCCCAGTTCTTGGTCATGCTGGCGGCGTCGTCGGAGATGCTCCAGACCTTGCTGTTCGTGGCGAAGATCAGGTCGTCGTTGCGGCGATCGGGGAAGAGGAAGCCCTTGACCGGCCCGTCCAACGTAGCGAAGGTGTGGTCGTCGGCGCCGGTCTCCGCGTCGAGCGAGTAGATCGTGCCGGAGGCGTCGTCCGTCCCCACGTACACGCGTCCGCCGCGCAGCACCGGGCTTCCCGTGATGTTGCCGAGGTTCCGCGACCACTTGAGTGTGAAGACACCGGGCGTGGGCGGGTCGCTGACCTCGAGGCAGAACAGCGTGTGGCCAGCGAGCCGGGCGTGCGAGGCGAAGTAGATTCGCCTCGCCGCGTTATCGACGGCGGGGGTGCCGGCGATCGGCCCGATCGGCCCCGGACTGCCGGCGCCCGTGTAGGCCTCTGCCAGCGTACCGTCCGCGAGGTTCAGGGCACGCAACGAGTTGTCGACGCTGCCGTCGCGAGTTCCCACGAACAGCAGGTTCCGGTTGCCGCCAAACTGCGTGAACATCCCGCCGGGCGCGCCGGTCATGGCCAGACTCGGCCCCTGCGCGGGCCACGGCCGCTGGCCCGTGGCCGCGTCGATCGCGTGGACGAAACCCACGTCGTCGGCGGCGAACAGCACGTTGTTGGCGCTCCCGAGCGGCACGAGGAACGGTACGACTGGAGAACGCGAGTGGGCGACTCCCAGCAGGTCGGGGGGCACCCAGTTGATCGGCCATTCGCCGCCGCTTTCGCCGCGGGTCAGGGCGTGCACGCTGCGGTCGTTCGACAACGCCAGGATGCCCTCGCTGCTCACCGTCGGCGGTGCGACGGCCGTGCCTCCCGTGGCATAGGCCCACTTGATCGGTCCGGCCGAGTCGAACGGTCGCGCCTTGACCGTGCGTCCAGGCGACCAGCCCGCCCCGGTTCTGACGAATACGCTGTAGCAGTAGGCTGTGTCGATCAGCAGACCCGAATGCAGGAAGTTGTCCTTCATGTTCGGGGTGGGGGCGTTGATCGTCGCCTCGCCGGTCGCAGGCGCAGTCAGGCTCTCGGGCGGAAGGCAGTCGCTCGTGTTCGACGTCGACTGGTTCCAGCGGATCCTGATCTCGAGCGGCGCGGTCGTGTTGACCCACAGCAGGCGGTTCTGGCCGCTGGCCGCGGTTCCACGAGAGGACGCCGCGAGGTGTTGGACCTCGCCGCTCGGGACGCCGGGAACGACCGTGACCGTCCATTCGTTCGACGTCACGGGAGTCGCGCTACAGGAAGACGTCGAGGTCACGACCACCAGGTAGGTGCCCGGGCCCGGGAAGCTCGCGCCCTTGAGCACGTAGATCTCGCCCGTCTCGCCGGGGATCGCCGTGATCGGTCCTCCCGGCGTCGTCCTATAGCCCCATTGGCGGGTGAACACCGTTCCGCCACCGTTCTCGATCGCCTTGGCCGCGCCGCCGATGCAGTTCACGCACACGCTGGCCGCTCCTAGAATGTCGAGCGTCACGGACTGGAGGTCGCCCACGAGCACGCTTTTGGGCGTGGCCACGGCCGCGCACCCGTCCACTCGCGTTGTGAGTCCGAGTGAGTGTGACCCGCCCGTGACCGGCGGGCTCGACAGCAGGGCGACGGGTGCGAACGCGACCGGCGTGGAGCCGTCGAGCGTCCAGTTGAAAGCGTCCCAGCGATCCGGGGGATCCACGATGCCGTAGGAGGCCGAGCCCGGTGCGCAGATGGAGGACGGCCCGACGATCTGGATCGTGCTGGATCCGAGCGTGAAGGAGCGGCTCTGTGCGGGCGGGAGATTCGGGGGAGGCGTGTCGTCCAGCGAGAACTGGAGCCGATAGCGACGGCCGGGCCGGTCGATGCTCAGGGCGTTCCCGACTGTGAAGGACGCGACGCCGTTGGTCAGCGCCAGGCCATTGGCGACGAGGGTGGTCGGTCCGAGCACGGCCGCGGGATCGCCCGTGCCGAGTGCGATCGAGGGCTTGACTACGCCCGTCGAGCAGGCGGCGACGTTGCCTCCGTCGTCCCGCGCCTCGACGACGACGTCGCGGAAGTAGGGCCCCACACTCGGGTCGCAGGTGAGGGGCTGGAGCGCAACCTCGAGCCGCCGCGGCAGGCACGTCGTGCTCAGCAGCAACGACACGTCGTCCGAGCCCTCGTTGACGATGGCCGCGTCCGGGCGGCCGTCGCGGTTGAAGTCGTCCACGGTCGCCGCCCAGGGAAGCAGCCCGGCGACCCATACCTCCGGCAGCTCGAAGCCGAGCCCGCCCTTGCCGCGCAGGGCCACGAGTCCGGCTGCGACGGCCGCGAGGTCCGGCTTTCCGTCCAGGTTGACGTCGGCCGCCACGACGAACTGCAAGGTGGAAGGCGCGGCGAAGGCCACGGGCGCCGCGAACGTGCCGCCGCCGAGGTTGCGGTAGACGTGGAGCCGGTCGACGACGAACGCGGCCGCGGCCAGGTCGAGGTCGCCATCCCCATCGAAGTCCCCGGCTGTGATGGAGAGCGGACTCAGGTCGGCGTCGGCCAGGGGGAGCAGCGACCCCAGCGTGAATCCACCGGAGCCATTGTTGGTGAGGATTCGGATGTTGCTGGAGATGTCGTTGGCGACCGCGATGTCGAGGTCGCCGTCGCGATCGAAGTCGCCCGCGACGGCCGCGGTCGGCTTGTCGCCCACGCCGGTGACGGTGGCGAACAGACTGAAGACACCGCTGCCGTTGTTTCCGAGAATTAGAACGGCCCCGGCGCTCTGCTTGTCGCAGACGGCGAGGTCGAGGTCGCCGTCACGATCGAAGTCCCCGACGACCAGATCGTCCGGGACGGTGCCCGCGAGCCCCACGGACGGTTGCGCCGCGAACTGCCCAGGCGCGCCCGAACCGAAGAGCAGCGACACCGAGGGCGGCGCATTTGCGTTGAGGGCGAGGTCGAGGCGCCCGTCGCGGTTGAAGTCGGCCGCTACGATCGACTCGGGATCCACGCCCACCGCGTAGGAGGGGATGGCGAACGGGGTGAAGTTCCCAGAGCCGTCGTTCTTTCGCAGGGAGACGATATCGTCGAGGCTCGCGACTGCGAGATCGAGGTCGCCGTCGCCGTCGAGGTCCGCCGAGACGACGGCGTGCGGGCGATCCCCGACGGGGATGCGCGGGGCATCGAGCAGCGGAGGAGGTCCGGGGGGTCGGGCGAGCAGCAGCACGACGGAATCGGCATTCCGGCACGGAACGGCGAGATCGAGCCGCCCGTCGGCGTCGGCATCGATCGGCGTTATCGCGCGAGGGAAGTTACGCACCGAGTGGTCGCTGGGGCTCCCGAAAGTCCCGCTGGCGTTGATGAGAACCCGGAGCGTCCTCTCTCCTCCCGAAGTGACGGCGATGTCGGGGGCCGAGTCGCCGGCCAGGTCGAGAACAGCCACGGCTGTGGGGCTGGATGGGACGGTTGGCGCGGCGACCAGGGTGAAAGCCCCCGTGCCGTCATTCCGCAGCACTGAAACCGTCGCGGACAGGTTGTCCGCTGTCACGAGATCCATGTCGAGATCGCCGTCGATGTCCGCCGCGGCTATGCCCTGCGGGCTGCTGCCGACGCTCACGGGCACTCCGGTCGTGAACGTGCCGTTGCCGTTCCCGAGCAGGATCGAGACGTTGTTGCCTGCCGAGTTGGCGACGGCCAGGTCGAGCCTTGTGTCCGCGTTGAAGAAACCCGCGACGAGCGCACGCGGCGCTGCGCCGACGCCTGTTTGGAGCCCCGCCGCCAGCCCGCCCAGGCCGTTGCCCAGGTACACGAACACGGAACTCGAACCCTCGCTCGTCGCCGCCACGTCGGGGAATCCATTGCCGTCGAAGTCGCCGATGACCAGGGCGGAGGGAGCCGGGCCAACGCCTTCGTCATCGTTGAGCGTCAAGCCACCCATGCCGTCTCCAAGAAACGCTTGAACTCTGTTGGAACTGGCCATGGCGGCAACCAGGTCGGGATCGCCGTCGGAGTCGAGGTCGGCGGTGGCCACCGCCGATGGGATCCCCGGGGACACGTCGATCGATGTGGGCGGCGTGAAGTCGGCGAAGTGGCCGGCGACGTTCCGGAGCAGTCGGAGCTTCTTGTCGTTCTCTACCGCCACCGCGAGGTCGGCTCGCCCGTCCCGGTCGAAGTCGCCGGCGGCTGTCGAGACCGGCGCGTCCCCCGCAGGGTACGCGCGCGGCGCTCGGGCGAAGGAGGTACCCGCGCACGGGGTGCCGGAGCCGTTTTCGACGACGACCACCTGGTTCATGGCGGAAAGCGCCGTCACCAGGTCCTGGCGGCCGTCGGCCGTGACGCGACCCACCGCCAACCCACGCAAGCCAGCGGAGGCTGGCAGGTTGGCCGCGGCGGCGGAGGCATCGAACCACGGCGGTCCAGTCTTCAACCCCCGGAAGGCCGACACACGCGGCGTCGGCGAGTCGTCGAGCGCTGCGAGGTCCAGCAAGCCGTCGTGGTCGAGATCGAGCAGCGCAACCCGCAGCGGAACGCCCCCCACCGTCACGGACGTTTGCGGCGAGAGCGACCCACCACCCACGTTTAACAGCACCGAGGCGGTCGAGGACCCGCTGTCTGCGGTCACGAGGTCGAGCCAGCCGTCGCGGTTGACGTCGCCGGCGGCGACGTCGCGCGGTCCAGTGCCGGTGCTCGCGATAATCGATGTCGCGCCCAAGCCGCCCAAACCGTCGCCTTGGAAGACGCGAACCAGGCTCATGTTGCGCATCGCGACCGCCAGGTCGAGGTCGCCGTCGCGATCGAAGTCCAGAATCGCAGCGCCCGAGGGCGACTCGCCGGGAATCGGGCCTGACAGGTCGAGGTTGGTGAGGGGGCCTGCCCCGAAAGCGGCGCCGGGTGCGCCACCGTGGAGCAGGAGCTTTTGCGTGTTCTCGGCCAGAACGACCAGATCGAGATCCCCATCCCGCGTGAAGTCGGCGAGGTAGATCCGTGTCGGTGTGGTGACGAGGCTGAACGCCGCGACCGCGGCGAACTTGCCGGCGTCGATGCCTCCGAGACCCCGAAACACCTGGGCCTGCATGCCGCCGAACGCCACGACGAGATCCAGGATGCCGTCGCGGTCCAGGTCACCTGCCGCGATGTCGATCGGGAGCGATGGCCCTGTTGCGATCGGCGAGTTCGGTCCTGCCGTGAAGCCTCCTGCGCCGTCACCAAGCAGGATGCTCACGTTGTTGCTGCCGCTGTTCACGGCCGCCACGTCCAGCTTTCCGTCGCGATTGAAGTCGCCGACGGCGACGGCGTTTGGATTCGCGCCGACGCCGGGGGGGGTGGCCAGCGCGTTCAGGCTGAGGCTCGCGCAGGTGTCGGCTTGGGCCGAGGGCGCGCCAAGCAGCGGGCCGACGCACGCGAGCGCGCTGAGCATCCTTCCGCACGAACGGCGCCTGCGGCTCATCGCTGTTCTCCTTCCAGGAGGGACGGCATGCGGCAACTACTGGGCGTGGATCGTGAATCGGAGGGGCGGGCTGCAGGGACGCGTGCGTTCGTCCAGGAACGCCTGGACCGTCCAGCGCCCGTAGAGCGTGCTCATCGTGATCGAGGTGCCGGCGACCGGCAGCCGGGCGTGGAGCGTGTCACGCAGGTGACCGCCGCGCGCGCCCGACTCGCCCAGCAGCTGGATCGGCAGCCCCTGCGTGCGGCCCGTGGACACCGGCACCGCGTCGGTTCCCTTGCGCCCGGGCCTGGGCCAGGTGAAGGGCGCGGTCAGCTCCTGGTATAGAAAGCCGCTCGGCGTAAATACCTTGAAGCGCAGCACGTGATCGCCGTAGGCGGGACGCTGGAGGCGCGTCTCGAAATCAAGGTCCAGGATGTTCCGGGTAGAGAAGCGGGCATCGTGCGGCTGCTTCGTGAGCCCGGGCGCCGTGACCTGGATGGCGGAGCATCCGTGCGGCGAGAGAGTGGGTTGCGCCGAAGCGGCTCCAGCGATCCCCGTTGCGACCAGCAGCATGGCGATGCGCTTCATCGGGCCTCCTCGTGGCTCTCAACCACTGCGACGCCGTCGGAACCGGCAAATCGCGGGCCGGAAATTGTACCTCAAGTAACACTTGAGGTCTAGGGTGCGCAATGAGCCCGATCACAGTCGGTTGTAGGAAAAGCCGTGCGGTACACTCACCGGATGCGCTTTCTCGAGAGGCTCGGCCGGGGCACCGTCGTCTTCGACGGGGCAATGGGCACGATGCTCTACGGCCGCGGCGTCTTCGTGAATCGCTGCTTCGACGAGTTGAACCTCTCGAGTCCCAACCTGGTGCGCCAGGTCCACACCGAATATCTCGAAGCAGGAGCTGAGGTTATCGAGACGAACACGTTTGGCGCCCACCGCTTCAAGCTCGGTCCCCATGGCCTCGAAGGCCAGGTTCGTAAGATCAACCGGGAGGGCGCGCGGATCGCCCGCGAGGCCGCCGGCCCGAAGGGCCTCGTGGCCGGTGCCATGGGACCCATCGGCAAGCCGCTGGAGCCGATCGGTAGCATCCCGTCGAGCGAGGCCGAGGCGGCCTACCGCGAGCAGGCCGAGGGGCTGGTCGAGGGCGGCGTCGATCTGTTCCTGCTGGAGACGATGCCGTCGCTCGACCAAGCGAAGGCTGCGCTCCAGGCAGTGCGCTCGCTGACGAGCGAGCTGCCCGTCGCAGTGAGCCTGACCTTCAACGAGGAAGGCAACACGCTCTACGGCGATTCGCCGGAGGACGTCGTGCGCGAGCTCGAGGCGCTGTCCATCCCGCTGATCGGCGCCAACTGCAGCCAGGGTCCGCAGGCGATGCTCGAGACCTTGCAGCGGATGGCCGCGGCGCTTAGCGCGGCGAAGCTCTCCGCGATGCCCAACGCCGGCTCGCCCGCCTACGTCGACGGCCGCTACGTCTACCTCTGCACGCCGGAGTACATGGCCACCTGGGCGCGCCGTTTCCTGGAGGCGGGTGCGAGCGCCGTGGGCGGCTGCTGCGGCACCACTCCCGCCCACATTCGGGACCTGGTGCGTTCGGTGCGGATGTTCCAGCCGGGGCGCGCGGTCGAAGCGAAAGTGATCACGCCGCCGCGGCGCACGGAGGCGCCCGCGCCCGTCCCGCGCGAGGAGAAGTCGAAGCTCGCGCGCACCTTGCGGCGCAAGTTCGTGGTCTCGGTCGAGCTCGACCCGCCGCGCGGCGCCGAGGCCGCCGTGCTGATCGAGCGCGCGCAGTTCTGCAAGGAGAACGAGGTCGACGCGATCAACGTCGCCGACGGCCCGCGCGCCTCGGCGCGCATGAGCGCGCAGGCGCTGTGCGTGCTGCTGCAGCAGAAGGTGGGGATCGACACGATCCTGCACTACACCTGCCGCGACCGGAACCTGCTCGGGATCCAGTCCGACCTGCTGGGGGCGCACGCGCTGGG